>ERZ1027066.1147-NODE-1147-length-10928-cov-7.079187_pt1 | contig 10928 bp, 9 predicted proteins | sample MGYA00519282_ERZ1027066 | MGnify/ENA primary metagenome ERZ1027066 (study PRJEB26926, sample SAMN06164494) | human gut metagenome | biome: ENVO:00009003; feature: ENVO:2100002; material: ENVO:00002003 | host: Homo sapiens | place: USA | collected 2012 ... | reverse complement strand
ACGGAGTTTCATCACATCATCGGTGCGGCTTTCTATAAAAGAGGAACGGTAATCTTGGTTGACTACCGTTCCTTTTTCTTTTGTCGTTATTTTACGGTTTTGCTTCTTGAAGATCAGAGAGTTCAGTAAAAATTGGATTGGTTGCAGTGAGGGGGAAAAGTCCAGGCTTTTGCTCGTTTAACTCCAGGTGTTTACTCCCGAAATGCCTGAAGTTTTAGGTTGGAATGCCCGGTGTTTGGGAAGTAAATTCCGGGAGTTTCGGGAGTATAATGCAGGGATATTTACCGGTATGGCACGGCTTCATTAACGGTTGAAACTGGACATACCGGTAGAATATTATTTGTTATCCCGCAAGTCTTTTACCCTGACGGCTTTGCCTTCGCTTTGAGGCAGCGAGCCTTTCTTGACCAGCTTCACTTTAGGAGTGACAAGGATTTCATCTTTCATTCGGCGGGAAATGGCTTTGCGTACTTTCTCCAGTTCTATATAGTTGTCGGTGGATAAGTCGCTGAGCTCTACTTCCACAATCATTTCATCTTGATTGCTGATGGTTTCCAGAGTAATGAGGTAGTTGCTGCCCAATTCGGGGAATTGCACCAATACCTTTTCCACCTGCATGGGGAAGATGTTGACACCCTTGATTATAAACATATCGTCGCTGCGGCCCTTGATGCGGTCGATGCGCAGATGCGTACGTCCGCAGGGGCATGTATCCGGAAGTATGCGGGTAAGGTCGCGTGTGCGGTAGCGTATCAACGGCATCATTTCACGGTCGAGGGTAGTCAGTACCAGCTCTCCAATCTCACCGTCGGGAACCGGTTCGCCGGTTTCCGGATTGATGATTTCAACCAGATAGCAATCTTCCCAAAGGTGCATGCCGTTTTGCTCGGTACACTCAAAGGCAACGCCGGGACCGTTCATTTCGGTCATGCCGAAACTGTTGTAGGCTTTGACACCCAGTATCCGCTCAATCTTCCTGCGCTGTTCGTTCGTATGAGGTTCGGCTCCGATGACGAGGGTTTTCAGAGTAGTCGATGCCGGGTCGATACCTTCTTCCTGAAATACTTCCGCCAGGCGTATGGCATAACTGGGAATGGCATGCAAGGCGGTGGCTCTGAAGTCCGTGATGAACTTGATTTGCCGTTTGCTGTTACCGGCAGCGGCGGGTACGGTCAGTGCTCCCAGGCGCTCGGCTCCGTATTGGAAACCTAATCCTCCGGTGAACATGCCATAGCCGGAACTGTTTTGAAAAACATCGGTCTTTCGTATGCCTACTGCGTATAGGCAACGTGCTACAAGGTTGGCCCAGGACTCCAGATCGTGCCGGGAGTGGACGATGACGGTGGGCGTTCCCGTGGTTCCGCTGGAAGAGTGGATGCGTACGCCGTCTTCGTGCATATTGCCGGCCACAAGTCCGAAAGGGTAGTTGGCGCGCATGTCCGCCTTGGTGGTAAACGGGATTTTCCGGATGTCTTCTATCGACCGGATGCTGTCTGCCGTAATGCCGTGCTTTTGAAAAACTTGTTTGTAATAGGGGGAATTTGCTGCAATGCCGATTGTCTTCCTAAGCCGCCGGAGTTGCAGTTTGTGCAACTCCTCACGCGGCATGGTTTCTATCTCTTCTTCCCAGTATTTGTCATTCATGGTTATTGGTATTTTGATTTACATCAGGTTTTCTGCAATTTCCTTACCGGCAACCAAGGCCTTGAGGTTCAGTTCTACGATGGCTTCGCCTTTACGTTGGAAGATGTCGCGGATGCTGTCCTGTACTTTCTGGTAATCAATGCCGAGGAACGGAATGGTAGCTCCCAACAACACGATGTTGGCAACGCGGGGAGAGCCCACTTCTTTGGCTACTTCGTTCACGTTCAGTACAATCTTGTGAGGAAGCCTGTCAAGTTCGGCTTTGAGAGCTTCTTCGGCAGGATAGTGGGGGATATTGATGAAAGGGGCTTCGTTGGTTACCAGCCAGCCTTCGGGACTGAGGTAGGGAAGATAGCGCAGCGCTTCCATGGGCTCCAGCGATATGATAAGGTCGCATTTGCCTGTAGGGATGAGGTCGGAAGCGATAGGCCGGTCGCTGATGCGGAGGTTGGACTGTACGTCTCCGCCTCGCTGGCTCATTCCGTGTACTTCGGCCTGTTTCATGTATAATCCGTCTTTAAGGGCTGCCTGCCCGATTACGGTAGCGATAGAGAGGATGCCTTGTCCGCCTACGCCGGAAAGTATAATGTCTTTTTTCATGGCTTTACTTGTTTCGTTTCTTACGTGCTAAAGTTTGAATACATTCTCTGCGGGGAATAATGACGGATACTCCGCAGTATTCGATTTCTTCGCGGATTATCTGCCTCATTTCCTCGTAGTTCTTCTTCAATGGAACTACTACGCGGATATGTTCGGGCGCTACGCCGATACCTGCACAGATAGCTTCGAGACGGCCGGTTCCGGCTGAATCCTGTCCGCCGGTCATGGCTGTGGTTTCGTTGTCGGAGATGACGATGGTGACGTTGGCGTTTTCGTTTACGCAGTCCAGCAGGCCTGTCATGCCGGAGTGGGTGAAGGTGGAGTCGCCGATAACGGCAACCGCAGGATGGACTCCGGCATCCGAGGCGCCTTTTGCCATTGTAATGGAAGCTCCCATGTCTACGCAGGAGTCAATGGCATTGAAAGGAGCGTTGGCTCCTAAGGTGTAGCAGCCGATGTCGCTGAATACCTTGTGGCTGGGGTATTCTGCCCGGAGCACTTCGGTCAGCACGGTGTACATATCGCGGTGTCCGCAACCTTCGCACAAGGCTGGTGGGCGCATTTCAACGAGTGAGGGAACAGCGAATTCCGCTTTGTTCTCTTTGCCTACGGCGCGTGCTACGCTGTCCGGATTCAATTCTCCGTCCTGCGACAGTGTGCCGTCCAGGCGTCCTTTGACTTTTACGCCGATGCCGAGGCAACCTTTCAGTTGTTTTTCTACAAACGGTTGTCCGTCTTCCAGTACGAGTATTTCGTTGCAGGCTTCTACAAGCTGCATCAGTTGTTTCTTGGGAAGCGGGTACTGGCCGATTTTCAATACCGGAAATTCGCAGCCTTCGGGATAGTTCTCCATAAGGTAGTTATAACCGATGCCGCAGGCTATGATGCCCAGTTTTTTGTTGGGACCGTCTATGTACTTGTTATAAGGTGAGTTTTCCGAGGCTTTGACAAAATCGTCCTGATGCTGCAACAGAAGTTTGTAGCGTTTGCGGGCGTTGCCGGGGAGCAGGATGAACTGGCGCGGGTCGTCACTGAAAGATACCTCGTTCTGAGGCTGTTGCGCCTTGCGTTCTACGCCGGAACGGGAATGTGCCAGCCGGGTGACCATACGCATCAGCAGCGGTTCGCCGGTTTGTTCGGAAAAGGCAAATCCGTTGTAAACCATGTCGTAGGCTTCTTGCTGGTTACTCGGTTCGTACATCGGAATCAATGCAAAGTCACCGTAGAAACGGCTGTCTTGTTCGTTTTGTGACGAATGCATGCTGGGGTCGTCGGCTGCAACGACAATGATGCCGCCTTTAACGCCGGTCACGGCGGAGTTGATAAAACAGTCGGCAGCCACATTCATGCCTACATGTTTCATGCAGACCAGTGAACGTTTTCCTGCGAACGACATTCCCAAAGCTGCTTCCATGGCAGTTTTCTCGTTGGAACACCAGCGGTTGTGGATACCTTTTTCGGCAGTAATCGCTGCTGTCTGGATATATTCGGTAATCTCCGTCGAAGGAGTACCCGGGTAGGCGTACACACCGGATAGGCCGGCGTCTAATGCAGCCTGTGCAATGGCTTCATCGCCAAGTAAGAGTTGTTTGCTCATTTTTTAGTGTTTAAGTGTTAATCATGGTTTTAGTAACAATCGCAAATATAGCTTTTTGCTTTTGTTTTATTATGATATTAGTTGAAAATCTTTCTTTCGTTTAACGCCTTCCAATACTTTCTGGCATTTTTCATGTGTTCGGCGTAGTTGGCTGCAAAATTATGGGTTCCTGAAAAATCTTCTTTGGCGCACATATAAATGTAATTGTGTCTGGTGTAATTCAGGACTGCGTCTATACCTATGGGGGTGGGAATGCGGATAGGGCCGGGGGGCAGGCCGAGGTTGCGGTAGGTGTTGTAGGGCGAATCGATGGTGAGGTGTGCATTGGCAATACGGCGCAGGCTGAAGTCTTGCAGGGCAAACTTGATGGTAGGGTCGGCTTGTAGCGGCATGCCGGCGTGGATACGGTTGATGTACAGGCCGGCAATCATGGGCTTTTCCTGGTTGTTGTTTGTTTCCTCTTCAACGATGGAAGCGAGGGTGCATACCTCTTCCTGTGTCATGCCGATGGCTTTCGCTTTATTGAGCCGTTCCCGATTCCAGAACTTCTGATGTTCTTTCTGCATCCGTTCGAGGAAATCCTCTACGCTCATGTTCCAATATACCTGGTAGGTTTCGGGTATGAAAAGGCAGGCTATTGTCGCTTTGCTGTATCCCAGCCGTTGCTGGAGCAGAGAGTCATTTATCACTCCGGCTATTTCGGCGGAATCAATCATCAGTTGTTTCCCTACGTTACGCGCCAGCCTGTCCAAAGTGCGTACGCTTCCGATGGTCAGGTTCATGGGGGCTTGGTATCCTCTGTAGAAACGGTTGAATACATGGTAAACGTTCTCGCCGGGACGTATCGCATAGCGTCCGGTGTGGATGTTGCCGGAGTAATCGCGCCATTGGGACATCCATTTGAAACCGTTGAAACTATTGGGCTTTCCTTGTGCTTTTATCTTATTGTATATGGAGTCTGTCGTATCGTCGCGGTCGATGTAGATATAAACTGTCTTTTGCGGATGAAATTGCGGAGTGAACAGGTAGTAATACATTGTACCCGCACTTGCAATGCCTATGAAAAGAATAACCGCCAGTGCTCCGAAAAGGATTCTTTTTTTCTTTTTTTCCATCATAATCTTGATTGTTTTTGAGTCGGGCAAAGTTAGCAAGATTTGGGAATAAAGAGAATGCTTCCCTTGTTTTATTCATGACAGGAAGGGGGGGGATGTGTCAATATATACTTGACGATTTCTTTTAGATACGGAAAACACGGATTTCACAGATTTTCTTTATTCTTTTTCCGTGAAATCCGTGTTTTCCGCGTAATCCGTGCCTAAACAAAGAAACAAATAGTAAGCGGATTTTAGTTTTGGCACACACACATTCTCTTCGGATGTTTCAGCACTTGGATTTCAAATCCCGATTAATCGTCATCGTCGTCATCATCATCGTCATCGTCGTAGTGTCGACAATGTCTCTTGTGGTGTTTTTTCGGCTTTTTGTATTTGTGTTTCTTATGGTGGAATTTGTCATGGCGTTCACAGTATGAATTATAGTATTCATGCCAGCAGTCACTGTGGTGATGGACTCTGTTATAGAAAGGGTTATAATACATACTTCCCGGCTTTATGCCAATCTCCACAAGGATACGGTTCCATCCGTAACGATGATACCGCTTGTAATAGTCGCATACATCACGCATTTTTTTTCCTGAAGTTCTGGCTATCTCAAGTGCAATTCCCACATTTCCCCAGTCATTGCCACAGCGTCTGTAGTAATCGTCTAAGGAATGGTTTGAAATATTATATTCCAGGCATAGGCGCTTTCTGTAATCAGAGAGTTCCACAGATGCGTAGCGGTTAGCTCTGCCGATAAAGACGGAAATGCCATCCTGGGCAGGCAAAGCGCATGCAAGCAGGAGAAACAGCAGTAGCAAATTAATCTTTTTCATAATGTTTCTAAGTTAAATGGAGTTCTGTTCCTTACTGTGCGAATATTTGGACAGTTTTCCGGCAACTTCTATTCCAGTTTTTCTTTGGCTTTTTCAATTTCATCGCCGGCTTCATCCAAAGCCTTCTTTACCTCATCCGCTCCCTCTTCAATCTGGTCCTGCGCCTCTTCGAGGGCTTCCTCAACAGATTCCTTTACATTTTCTACACGGTCTTTAACCTTGTCTTTAGCCTTTTTTTCTCTGCACGATGCAAAGGCAAGTGTAATTGTACATGCCAACATGGCGAATAATAATTTTCTCATATACTTACATTTTGGTGATATTGTGTAATTAGTTAAAATTCAAATGTAGAAATAAATATTGTGTTTGGCAAATTACGAAAATATTTTTGAGTATCATACATGAGTAAAATGCCCTGCTTATTGATACGTTCTACACAGTGGAGTTTTTTTTGAACTGTCGGATAATTAAAGAGATAAGTCTGCTTTGAAATATGTTTGTGAGTATATAAAAAGCTATCTGCTTCAGTTAGCCACTCCTTTTGCAGGTAAATGCCATCTGTTCTATTATGATATGTGGGGAATAGAGGGAATGAGAAAAATAATTTTTTTATTCGCACGACGGCTTTAAAAAGGGAAAAACGCTGATTATTTATTTGACAATCAGCGTTTTTTAGGAGAGCCGCTAGCCAGACTTGAACTGGCGACCTACGCGTTACGAATGCGTTGCTCTACCAACTGAGCTATAGCGGCAATGGGTTTTCGATTACGAGGTGCAAAGGTACATCTTTATTTGAATTTGCAAAAAGAATTGCCTGATTTTTTAGAAATATTTCTGTCTGGCATTTTTTCTATATTTGTGTATTTATCGGAGATATTATGGATAAAACCGTATGGTAAAGACGTTTAACTCTATTGGGTGATTGGAAAAGTACTGTTTGGTATAAGTGGAGTTTGTGGCAAAATACCGGTTATATTGAAGCCAGGAATTAATTCTTTTTCCAAAACTTCAAAAGGAAATAAATGTATATTATGAAAATAATGTATTACCTTTGTCCCCAATTAAAAACATTACTAGATAACTAAAAGATTAATCAAAGATCTTACTTATGCGTAAATTTATACTATTGTGTTTGTTGGTATTTACGGTATCAAGTGTGGTATTTGCCCAACAAATGACGGATGAACAAGTCATTCTGTACGTGCAAGAGGCTCAGAGTCAGGGGAAGACACAACAGGAGATGTTGGTTGAATTGATGAAGAAAGGAGTCACAAAAGAACAAATCCAGAGAATACAGTCTAAATATTCAGGCAAATCGGACGGAAGCTCTGAGGAAAATGCCAATTTCATGGGAGAAGCAAACTCCCGTTTACGTACGCAGAAAACTTACGAGAACAAAAACAAGAATATCTCTCAGGATGAATCCGGCTTGGATAATCTCGGTTCCCAAAAGCAAAGTATTAAAGGGCTGCGGGCGAAATCGGCCCAGCAACGCAATGGATATGGAACGGGGGTGAATAACAGTGGACAGCCGGGTTATGGTTATAATGGTCCTAAAAGCGCGGAAGACGCTTTTACACAACAGATTTTCGGACATAATATTTTCGATAACGAATATCTGACTTTTGAACCCAATATAAATGTGGCAACACCCGACAATTATCGTTTGGGGGCGGGCGATGAAGTTATTATTGATGTTTGGGGAGCTTCCCAGACTACGATTCGCGAAAAAATCTCGCCGGAGGGTACTGTGCAAATCGCAAAGTTAGGACCGGTTTATCTGAGTGGAAAGACCGTAGAGGAAGCCAATGATTATTTGAAACGCGAATTTGCCAAGATATATGCCGGTGTTGCGGGAGAAACTCCCAATACGCAAATAAATTTGACGTTAGGCGAAATCCGTTCCATTCAGGTGAATGTTATGGGTGAAGTTGTCGTACCGGGTACTTACACCCTCTCTTCATTCGCTTCAGTTTTCCATGCCTTGTATTGGGCAGGCGGAGTAAATAAAATCGGTAGTCTTCGAAGCATAAAAGTTATACGCGACGGAAAGACGGTTGCAGATTTGGACATCTACGATTTTATCATGGAAGGTCGGCTGAAGGATGATATCCGTCTTCAGGACGGTGATGTGATTCTTGTCAATCCTTATCAGACCTTGGTGCAGATATTGGGTAAGGTAAAGCGTCCTATGTATTATGAAATGAAGCCTACGGAAACAATCGGTACGTTGCTGAGATATGCCGGCGGCTTTACGGGCGATGCATATAAAAAAGCCATCCGTCTTGTACGCAAGAGCGGACGCGAGCATCAGATTTTCAATGTGGACGAAATGGATTATTCGGTATTCCGCTTGGAAGATGGTGATATGCTTACGGTAGATTCCGTTCTCAACCGTTTCGAGAATCGTGTAGAGATTCGCGGTGCTGTTTACCGTGAGGGCTTGTATCAGCTGAGCGGAGAGGTGAATACTGTGAAACAGTTGATAAAGAAAGCGGAAGGTGTACGTGGAGATGCTTTCCTAAATCGTGCCGTAATCAATCGTGAACATGAGGATTTGACGCGCGAGGTTATTTCCATAGATTTGAAAGGCTTGTTGAAAGGTGTGGTTGCGGACATTCCTTTGCAAAAGAATGATATACTTTATATTCCCAGCATTCAGGATCTGAAAGAAGAGCCTACGGTGACTATCCATGGTGAGGTTGCTGATCCGGGTACTTATCTTTATGCCGACAAGATGACCATCGAGGATTTGGTCTTGGAATCGGGTGGCTTGCTTGAAGCGGCTTCTACAACGAAAATAGATGTATCGCGCCGTATTAAATCTCCCAAAAGCACGGACGACAGTAATATTGTAGGCCAGACATTTACCTTTGACCTGAAAGACGGCTTGCTGATAGGAGCGGGGAGCGAGAATTTTTATTTGGAGCCTTTTGATGAAGTGTATGTCCGTAAAAGCCCTGCTTATCGCAAGCAGAAAAATGTGGGGATAATAGGAGAGGCATTGTTTACCGGTACTTACGCGTTGTCCAAGAAGAATGAACGTTTGAGCGACCTGGTCGCTAAAGCCGGTGGTGTTACATCCGATGCTTATGTAAGAGGAGCCCGTCTTATCCGTAAAATGTCGGAGGAAGAGCTTCGCAGAAAGGAAGATGCCACCCGCATGGCTATAAAGGTCGGTGCAGATTCAACTACTTTATATGTATATACGGTAGGTATTCATCTGGATGAGGCTTTGAAAAATCCGGGTTCTGATTATGATATGGTGTTGCGCGAGGGGGATGTATTGTTTATTCCTGAATATGTAAGCACAGTGAAAATCAACGGTGCCGTGATGTATCCTAATACCGTACTGTACAAAGAGGGAGAGAACAGCCGTTACTACATCAATCAGGCGGGCGGATATGCTTCGAATGCCAAGAAGCGCAGTGCTTTTGTGGTTTATATGAATGGTACTGTATCCCGCATACGCTCCGGTAGTAAGACGGCAATCGAGCCCGGGTGTGAGATTATCATCCCGACTAAGGATCCGAGTAAGCGTATGAGCGTGGCCGAAATGGTAGGTATGGGTACTTCTATTGCCACTTTAGGCACAATGATTGCTACTTTGGTTAATCTCTTTAAGTGATAAGGACAATGGACGAAAGTAAAATACAAAAGGCTCCGCAAAAACTGGAGGAACAGGAAATAGATTTGATTGAGTTGGCTCAGAAAGTGTGGGCCGATCGTAAAATGCTTTATAAGGTATGCGGTATTGCGGCAGTGATTGGCTTGATTGTAGGATTCAGCATTCCTAAAGAGTATTCTACGGAAGTGACATTGGCTCCCGAAAGTGCAAGTAAAGTGAATGCCGGGAGTATGGGGGCATTGGCTGCTATGGCTGGCATCAACTTAGGGGGTTCTGTCGGAGAAGATGCCCTGTCGCCCGAACTGTATCCCGATATCGTTAAGTCAACTCCTTTTCTGCTGGAGTTGTTTGATGTAAGGGTCAAAGACCAGAAAGGCAAAATAGATACGACCTTATATGCTTATCTGGATAAATACCAGCGTTCGTCATGGATGGGTGCTGTAATGTCTGCGCCATTCAAGGCTTTGGGTTGGACCTTGTCTTTATTCAAGGATAAACCGGAGAAGAAGGAAGGAAAAATCGATCCGTTCCACCTGACATTGGATGAGGCGAAGGTGGCGGATGCTTTGAGTAAGCGTATCTTGGTTACGATTGATAAAAAAACAGGGGTTACAACTTTGGAGGTTACTATGCAGGACCCTTTGATTTCGGCTTCGTTAACTGATACCGTGATGCATTGTTTGCAGAATTATATCACAAATTACCGTACCAATAAAGCCCGTCATGATTTAGCTTTTATAGAGAAATTATATAAAGAAGCAAAGGCGGATTATGAGAAAGCTCAGAAAAAATATGCTACTTTTGCAGATGCCAACCAGAATGTGGTTCTGTTAAGCTATCGTGCCGAGCAGGAACGTTTAAAAAACGAAGTTGAGCTGGCTTATACTGTTTATACCCAGGTTTCCGGACAATTGCAGATGGCAAGAGCCAAAGTGCAGGAGATTACTCCGGTATATACGGTTGTGCAACCGGCTACGGTTCCTTTGCGTGCCGCCAAGCCGAATAAGATTATGATTCTTATAGGTTTTGTATTCTTGGCAGGAGTGGGATGTGTTGGCTGGATATTATTTGTGAAGGATTTATTTAAAGATTGGAGAAAAGCAAACAAAGCAATATGATGGCTAATAATGATATGAGTCGTTGGTGTGTTCTGTATACGGCGCCAAAGTCGGAGCGTAAATTAGTGCAGCGCCTGCATGCAGCAGGATATATGGCATTTTGTCCTATGCAAATCGTATTCAAGAAGTGGAAAGGACAGACCAAAGAAGTGTTTGCACCTCTGTTCCCCGACTGTGTTTTTGTAGAAGAAGCGGCGGGTGTGGAGCTTTTTATTGCTTCGCAGGGTGGTGTATCTTTCTTACTGGACGCTGAGGGTCAGAAGCTGTTTGTTTGCGCCGATAAAGCAGAGTTGCCGGCAAAGTTTGTGCATTTGTTGAAATAGAGGACATTTTCTTCCCGGCATAAAAAAAGGGACATTCATTAAATATTACAAAATTAGCCAACTAATTCATACACAAAGTATT
>ERZ1027066.1146-NODE-1146-length-10929-cov-5.842560_pt1 | contig 10929 bp, 10 predicted proteins | sample MGYA00519282_ERZ1027066 | MGnify/ENA primary metagenome ERZ1027066 (study PRJEB26926, sample SAMN06164494) | human gut metagenome | biome: ENVO:00009003; feature: ENVO:2100002; material: ENVO:00002003 | host: Homo sapiens | place: USA | collected 2012 ... | reverse complement strand
GGGCTTTGCCGCGCTGATGGTGGAGATGAGGGTGGACTTACCCACGTTGGGGAAGCCGATCAGACCCACGTCCGCAATCAACTTCAGCTCCAAGGTCACCTGCAGATCCTCGCCGGGCATACCGGGCTTTGCAAACTTGGGGATCTGGCGGGTGGGGGTGGCAAAGTGTGCGTTGCCGTAGCCGCCACGGCCGCCCTTAGCAATGGTGACCGGGGTGTGGTCGGACAGGTCTGCGATAACAAGGCCGCTCTCTGCGTCCTTGATCACAGTGCCCAGCGGCACCTTGATGACCAGATTTTCGGCATTTTTGCCGTGGCACAGGCTTGCGCCGCCCTTGCCGCCCTCCGGGGCCACATACTTGCGCTTATAGCGGAAATCCATCAGGGTGGACAGATGGTCGTCCGCCACAAAGATGATGTCGCCGCCCCGGCCGCCGTCGCCGCCGTCCGGGCCGCCTGCGGCCACGAATTTTTCGCGGTGGAAGCTCACCGCACCATCGCCGCCCTTGCCCGCATGGAGCCATATCGTGGCGATGTCGATAAAGTTAGTCTGTGCTGCCATACAGCCCCTCCTTAGCTTTATAGGCCTTTGCGTTTCAGCGCCCTCATCCGGCACTTCGTGCCACCTTCCCCCGACCGGGGGAAGGCTTGCAAACAGCGCTACACGAACGCATAGCCTTATTTCATCAAAAAGAGCCGGGCCACGAGGGTCCGGCTCTACGATTGCAGTTATTCAGAAAGAAGTTACTGCTTAACGCTGCACTTCTTGCCGCTCTTGCCCACGCGCTCGAAACGGACGGTGCCGTCCACCAGAGCAAACAGGGTATCATCGCTGCCCTTGCCAACGTTCTCACCCGGCATGATGTGGGTGCCACGCTGACGAACCAGGATGTTGCCGGCCAGAACGAACTGACCGTCTGCACGCTTGGTGCCCAGACGCTGTGCTGCGGAATCGCGGCCGTTCTTGGTGCTGCCTACGCCCTTTTTATGTGCCATTGTAATTTACCTCCTTAGCCGTTGATCGCAGTGATCTCAACCTTGGTGTAGGGCTGACGATGGCCCATACGGCGAGCACTGTGCTTCTTTGCGCGATAGGTGATGATGTTCAGCTTCTTGCCCTTGCCATTCTTGATGACCTTGGCAGAAACGGTAGCACCCTCCACAACGGGAGCGCCAACCTTGACCGAACCCTCCTCGCCAATAGCGAGAACCTGATCAAACTTCACTTCGGAGTCGGCCTCAACGTCCAGCTTTTCGATGTAGACGATGTCGCCCTGCTCCACGCGGTACTGCTTACCGCCGGTAACAATGATTGCGTACATTTTGTTCATTCCTTTTCGTTGTACTCGCTGGTCGTAAAGGCAGACCCTTACTGCGGGCCATTTCAGGCGCCCACACCATGCGGCTAGAATATTATAGCAAAAACCAAACCGGATTGCAAGAGGAAATTTCCCTTTTGCGCAAATTTTTTACGCTTTTTTCTGCCCGGCCTGTTCTATGGCGGCTTTCACCTGCGCATTATAGGCCTCGGTCTTTTCCAAAAACAGCTTGCGCGGGCTGGAGGCCAGCAGCTGGGTGTCCTTCCCTGCAAAGGAGATGGGACCGTCCAGCTTCTTTTGAGCCGCCTTGTTCTCTGCGTTCAGCGCCAGCGGCACAAGCAAAGGCTTGCCCTTGAACTTGCGGGTAAAATACACCTCTGCCGCAATGCCCGCCACCACGGCGACGCCTGCCACCAGCTGGGATGCCCGCAGCCCGATGGAGGGCACCAGCATCAGGCTGTCGGTGCGCAGACCCTCGATCCAGAAACGGCCTGCGCCGTACCACACCAGATACCGCAGGGTGATATCGCCGTTGAACTTGCGTTTTTTGATGTAGCGGAACAGCAGGAAAAAGCCTACAAAGCACCAGATGCTCTCATACAAAAAAGTGGGGTGCACCGGCAGGTTGGGGTCGATGACCACACCCTTGGGCACCGTGACCGTGCTGCTCATCAGGTAAGCACGGGTAGCCTCGCTGTACATTCCCCACGGCAGGGTGGTGTTGCAGCCAAAGGCCTCCTGATTGAAAAAGTTGCCCCAGCGGCCGCAGCCCTGCCCAAGGAGAAAGCCCATAGCAGTCAGGTCGAACATGGGCAGCACCGGCACGCCCCGCCACTTGCAGGCCAGACCGCCGAACAGAAAGCCGCCGATGATGCCGCCGTAGATGGCAAGGCCGCCATCCCGGATGGCGATCATCTCCCAGATGCTCTCATATTTAAAAGGTGCCATAGCCACATAGTAGGCGCGAGCGCTGATGATGCCCAGCACCACGCCGATGAGGATGACGTCCACCATGCTGTCCGGGTCTACGCCAAATTCCAGACTGTGCCGGAAGGCAAAGACCAGCGCCAGACACAGACCCACTGCGATGCACACGCCGTACCAGTAGATGCTGACCCCGCCGATGGTAAAGGCCACGCGGTTCAGCTGAAAACTCAGTCCCAGACCCGGGAACTGTACCAGATTTGTCATTCTTCTTCCTCCTCGTCCTCTTCTGCCGCCTGCGCCGTGCCATCCGGCAGGATGTACATGGTAGCCATGCGGTCGGTGCACAGGATGTGCTGCAGGGCAGCGTCTGCATCCTCTGCGGTCAGCCCGGCCAGCATGGAGATCTGCTGCGCCACCGTCTGGCCGCTGAGGGCAAAGTCTGCCATCTGGCTGGCCGAGTCTTCCACGTTTTCCAGATTTTCGATCAGCTGGCCGTATTTTTCGTTCTTGCACAGGGTAAACACTTCCCTGTCCACACCGGCGGCGCGTACCCGGGCGATCTCGTCCAGCAGCAGCTGCCGCACAGTATCCGGCACATCGCTCTCGCCGGTGAACAGGATGCAGCAGCAGCCGTCCACCCGCAGCACCTCGCCGCCAAAGCCGGGATTCACAAGGCCTTCGTCATACAGGCGGCGGTACAGCGGCGACATCCCGCCCACGATGCAGCTGAGCACAAGGTCGTACAGCGCCTCGGTGCGCAGATCGTCCGCAGACAGCGGCTCTTCCTTAAAGCCTACGCCGAAGCAGGGCTTGGAAACCGGCATGGTCAGCGTTTTTTCCGTAGCGGCAAGGGTCATGGGCTCCGGTGCCCACAGCCGCTGCACCTTTTCTGCCGGGCGGGGCTCCATCAGGCCGTGCCGCTTGCAGGCGGCAAGGATCTGTTCCATGGTGGTGTTACCGGCAGCAGCCAGTACCATATTGCCCGGGGCATAAAAGGCCTTGCAGCTGTCGTACAGCATGGCTGGCGTGATCTCGGCAATGCTCTCCACCGTGCCCGCGATGTCGCTGCGGATGGGGTGGCTGTGGTACAGGCACTCGAACAGGCCGGTGATGAGCCGCCAATCCGGGCTGTCATCGTACATTTTGATCTCCTGTCCGATGATGCCCTGCTCCTTGGCGATGGTCTGCTCGGTAAAATAGGGGTGCCCCACCATGCCCAGCAGCACATCCAGACTTTCATCCAGCTGCTGGGTGGCCGTGAACAGGTAGCAGGTGCGGTCAAAGCTGGTAAAGGCGTTGGCGTTGGCACCGGTCTTGGCGTACTTGGCAAAGGCGTCGCCGTCCTGGTCCTCGAACATCTTGTGTTCCAGAAAATGCGCCACACCGGCGGGCAGATGCACCTCTTTGCCGTCCAGCCGGAAATCCCGGTCGATGGAGCCGAATTTGGTAGCAAAGATGACGTGGGTGCTGGAGTAGCCCGGCATGGGCCGCACCAGCACGGTCAGGCCGGAGGGCAGCACCTTCCACTGGTCGGCCACGGCCTGTTCCAGCACGGTCTGTTTGGTATCAGGCATGGGTCGGTTCCTCCTTTGTGAGCAGATAGCTGACCGACAGGGTCAGCTGGCGCAGGATGCTGCGCACGTCCTCCTTGGTCACCGCCTGCAGGGCCGCGCGGGCCTGGGCCGGGGTCTGGATGGGGGCCGCACTGTTGGCACCGGCCCGCAGCACCTCGATGTAATACCAGGTCTCCATGCCGCCCAGGCTGTCCTCCACGCCGTTCATGCCGCTGAGCAGGCCCCGTCGGCAGTCCTCCAGCTCCTCGTCGGTGATGGGCCCGTCGCACAGGTCGGCCAGCTCCTTGAGGATGGCCTGTTCGGCGCGGGCCGCGTCGGCGTGCTCCACACCGCTGTTCACGGCCATGCTGCCGGTAAAGCTCTGGAAGGAGGCCGAGCAGTAGTAGCACAGGTGGTCCCGCTCCCGCACATTGAGGAACAGGCGGCTGGTCACGCTGCCGCCGTACAGGGCCATGGCAAGCCGCACAGCGGCCAGCTGCTGGGGCTGCATGGGCTGCCCCAGCGTAAACAGCATGCACAGCTTGGCCTGCACCATGTCAAAGGTCTCGGTCTTGTGCACCGGCTCCTGCCGGGGGGTGGCCATATTTTCCACCAGCGGCAGGGGGGCCCGGTCGATGGCGGTCAGCTCGGCCAGCAGCGCATCCCGGATGGCCGCCGTCTGGGCATCGTCGCAGCCCAGCACGATGAGCTCGATGTTCGCCGTCCGCAGCATCTCATCATATGCCTCGGTCAACACTTCGGGCGTCAGGCCGTCCACTTCTTCTAAGTAGCCCTCCTGCCGGACACCGGCGGGGCTGTCTCCGAAGAACTCGCGGTTGGCCTGCCGCTGGCAGTAAAGGCGCTTGTCGTTCACTTCGTCTTCCAGCGCCTTCTTCAGCATCTGCTTTTCGATGCCCACGGCCTCGGGGTCGAAGGTGCTGCCCACAAAATAGGGGTGGAACGCCGTGCCAAGGGCCAGTGCGGCGTACTCCTGCGTCAGCTTCTCCCCTTCCAGTGCGAACTGGTCTTTGATGCCGGTGATGCTGACGCAGAGGTTGTGGCTGCAGCCCATGGGGCGGGCGTCCACGGTCAGGTCGGCGCCGTAGAGGCGGGCCAGCTTTTTGGTCATCTGGGTCATGTCGGGGCAGTCGGCATAGCCCCGCTCCATCACCAGCGGCAGCAGCGCGTGGGCCGTGGCCGTCTCGCGGCGGGCCGGGAACGCGAAGTGGATGCTGATGCGGCAGCGGTTGAATTTCTGCGCGGCGTCATACGAGAGGTGGACGCCGGGCGCGATTTGGAATCGTCTCAATGTTCTATCGTCCTTTTGTATTATTTCGTTTGTTCCAGCGCCAGATACTCTTCCAGCGAGAGGCCGGAGGCGCGGATGGCGAGGGCGTTGTCCCTGCCCACATACCGCCAGTGCCACGGCTCAAACACCATGCCGGTAGCGGCCTGACGCTCCTGCGGCCAACGCAGGATGAAGCCATGCTCTGCGGCATAGGCTTCCAGCCACTCATAGGCACGGGTGTCGGCGAAGCCGGTGTCCTTCTCCATGCTGTCTGCCGCGAGGATGTCGGCACCGTAGCCGGTGGCATATTCGCTGGCCTCCGGCGCAGGCTGGACGGTCGCAGCCCTGGCAGCGGCCTCTTCCTCCGAGCAGCCGGACTCCCGGTAGCTCTGGACAGCAGCCTCATAGGCGCTCTGGCGGGCGGCGGCATCCTGATACCCTGCCGTCAGCACCAGCTCTATCTCATCCTGCTTTGCGGCCTCGGCCATTTCGCGGTAGGCTGCGGCAGCCTCGGCTTCCAGCGAAACGCCGGTGGCATCATCGGCCACGGCCAGCTCCGGCGTCGGCTCTTCCGTCAAGGGAAGGTTTGCATTCACCAGCATGAGGCGCTTATCCGAAAGGTCCGTCTCCGCGCCGCCCTCATACTCCCGAGCCTCGAAGGCCGTCGGCGGTGCGATGAGGGCATAGGCCCTGGGCAGCAGCCAGAGGATGCCGCCGGTCATCACAGCCATGACCGCGCCGCAGCTGAGCAGAAAGATCGTCCAGTTGCGCACGAGGCGGATACGGTGTCTCCGGCGGCGTTCTTTCGGCGACAGAGCGCGGCGGGGTGCGGGTCGATTTTGCTCCATGATGCAGCTTCCTTCCTGTTTTTGACGTTCGCCCTGGATACAGGCACATAATAATATTATACACCCCTTTTATCTGGGTGTAAACGGCAGGGGCTGTAAAAAAATTGTGTACGCAAAAAGCCGCCGCACCGGCGCAGGACGCACGGCACGGCGGCTTTGAAGCCACGTCTTACTCGAACAGCATCTCGTGGATGGCGCTGACAGCCTTGTCAGCGTCCTCACGGTCGATGATGCAGGAGATCTTGATCTCACTGGTGGAGATCATCTTGATGTTGATGTTGTTGTTGGACATAGCCTCGAACATCTTGGAGGCCACGCCGCTGTGGCTCTGCATACCGGCACCCACGATGGACACCTTGGCGCAGGTCTCGTCGCAGGTGACCTGGTCGAACTTTGCGCTCTCGCGCAGGACGCGCAGCGCAGTCTCAGCTTCGCTCTCCGCGCAGGTGAAGCTGATGTCCTTCTTGCCGTCGCGGCCGGTGGACTGCAGGATGATGTCCACGTTGATATTCTTCTGGGCCAGCAGGCCGAAGATCTTGAAGCTGGTACCCGGCTCATCGGGAACATTCAGGATCGTAATAACAGCAACGTCGGTGTCCTTTGCGACACCCTTGATCAGCATACCTTCCACGTCTTTTACAACCTCCTTGACGACCGTGCCAGGCACGGGGTTCAGGCTGGAGAGGACCTCCAGCTCCACATTATACTTTTTAGCCAGCTCCACGCTGCGGTTGTTGAGCACCTGTGCGCCGAGGGATGCCAGTTCCAGCATCTCGTCGAAGGTAATCTCATCCAGCTTGCGGGTGTTGCGCACCTTGCGCGGGTCGGCGGTGTAGACGCCCTCCACGTCGGTAAAGATCTGGCAGCGGTCGGCGTGGAGCGCTGCTGCGATGGCGACAGCGCTGGTATCGGAACCGCCGCGGCCCAGCGTGGTGATGTCGTCCAGCTTGTTCAGGCCCTGGAAGCCTGCCACGACGACGACGCGGTTGCGGGCAAGCTCACTCTCGACACGCTCGGTGTCCAGCCGCTTGATGCGGGCCTTGGAGTAGGCGCGGTCGGTGTTGAAGCCCGCCTGCCAGCCGGTCAGGCTGATGGCATGGCAGCCCAGCTCGTTCAGCGCCATGGCCAGCAGTGCGATGCTGATCTGCTCGCCGGAGGCCAGCAGCATATCCATCTCACGCGCCGAGGGGTTATGGGTGATCTCCCCTGCCTTGGCGATCAGGTCATCGGTGGTGTCGCCCTGTGCGGAGACTACCACCACTACGTCATTGCCCGCGTTGTGGGTGTTGGCCACGATCCGCGCAACGTTGAAGATACGGTCACGGTCCTTTACGGAAGAACCGCCGAATTTCTGTACGATCAACGCCATATCTTGTCACTCTCCTCTTTAACGCCCCGCGCTTGCGGGGGGCTTGCCGGGCGGAAGCGTTCTTGCACTTCCCTTACCCATTTATCATTCCACGGTTGCGCCGGTGTTATCGGCATCCAGCTGCAACAGTGTAAATGCTTCACATCCGTCCAGACCTTCCAGCAGCTCCAGACCTTTTTCCAGCTTGGAATAGAACTTTTCGGCCTCGGCCTTTTCTGCCACAGCCATGACCGTGCTGCCTGCACCGGACACATACACGGCCTTTGCGCCGCACAGCCGCGCCATGTCGAACACCTCGCGGGAGCCGGGCATCAGGGGCATGCGATACTGCTGGTGCAGCTTATCCTCGGTGGCAATGGCCAGCAGGTCGTGCCGCCCCTCGCAGAAGGCTGCGGGCACCAGCGCCGCACGCGACAGGTTATACACCGCGTCCTTATGGGATACCTCTTTAGGCAGGGCTGCGCGGGCTGCCTCGGTCAGCAGCTTGTAGTCCGGCACGATGGCAGCAAAGCAGAGGCTTTCATCCACATTCCGCTTGACCGAATACACCTTGCCGTCCTCGAACACGCTGCTGGTCAGGCCGCCCAGCAGGGCCGGAGCCACGTTATCGGGGTGTCCCTCAATGGCAGTTGCCAGCGTGAGCAGCTCCTGCGTGTTGAGCACATCGCCCAGCATCCGGTTTGCGCCCAGCAGACCCGCGATGATGCAGGCCGAAGAGGAGCCCAGACCCCGCGCCATGGGGATGGGGTTCGTCTGGGTGATCTTGAGGGGCGGGATCTGCTTGCCAACCTTTTCGAACAGACCCTTGGCGGAGCGGTACACGAGATTCGACTCGCCCCGGGGGATGCGGGTGCCGTCCGATGCCGAGATCTCCAGCACCTCGCTGTCCTCAAAGGTGACCGTGTTGTACAGGGTAACTGCCAGACCCAGCGCATCGAAGCCGGAGCCCACGTTGGCGCTGGTGGCAGGGACCGAAACCTTGATCTTCATTGCCGCAGTTCCTTTCCGTTACACTTCCTCGGGCAGGCGCTTGAGCACCAGCTTCACGCTGCCGCCCACGGCCTCCACCTTGCGCGCGGCCTCTGCCAGCGCACGCTCATCGGCGCGCTTCACAAAGTAGGCGCAGCCCTCGTACCGCTCATCCACCACCTTGCCGTAGCCGTAGATGGCTTCCACCACCGCCGGAGCAATGCCTGCTACACGCACATAATATGCAGCAGGAGCCGGGTCGGTGAGCATGCCGTCCACCGGGTCCGCAGGCTGCCAGAACAGGCTGTCGTGCACCTGTGCGCCGTTTTTCAGCGCATCCACCACGTCTGCCACCACAGCGCTGGCGGTGGGCAGCTTGCCTGCGCCCTTGCCGTAGAACACCACATCGCCCAGCATATCGCCCTTGACCAGCACCGCGTTGAACACATCGTCCACGCTGGCCAGCTGGTTTGCCTTGGGCACCAGACACGGCTCTACACCGGCGGCCACGCTGCCGTCCTTGCCAAGCTTCATCCATGCGATCAGCTTGATAACGCAGCCCAGCTTTTCGGCGCTGGCCACATCGGCGGCGGTAATGGCGCGGATGCCCCGGGTGGGGATGTTCTGGGGGTAGATCTGGTGGCCGCACACCATGGAGGACAGAATGGCGATCTTGCGGCAGGCGTCGCGGCCGTCCACGTCATCGCTGGGATCCTTGGTCTCGGCGTAGCCCAGCTCCTGCGCAATGTGCAGCGCATCCTCAAAGTCAAGGCCCTCCCGCACCATCTTGGTGAGCATGAAGTTGGTGGTGCCGTTCACGATGCCCTCCACCTCGGTGATGACGTTAGCCGCCAGGCACTGGTGCATGGGGGTGATGATGGGCGTACCACCGCCCACAGAGGCTTCGAACAGGAAAGCACAGTCGTGCTCCTTGGCCAGTGCCAGCAGCTCTGCACCGTAGGTGGCCACCATCTCCTTGTTGGAGGTGCACACGCTGCGGCCGCTCTCCAGGCAGGCCTTAACGTATGGGTAGGCAAAACGGGTGCCGCCGATGGTCTCCACCACCACCCGGACCTCCGGGTCCTGCAGGATGGTGTCGATGCTCTTGACGAACAGGTTTGCAGCCGGGTGACCCGAAAAATCCTTCGGGTCCAGGATGTACTTGACCTCCACCGGCTCCCCGGCGCGGCGCGACACGCCCGCAGCGTTGCGGCACAGCACCTCGTACACGCCGCTGCCCACCGTGCCAAAGCCCAGAATTGCAATTTTAGCCATTGTTGTTCTCCCTCGTTTTCTGAAGACTGCTTACAGATTGTACCCGCAGTGCACGCCTACCACCATACGCTGACGCGAAAGTTTTTCGGTCAGCTCTTCGGGGGTCATCTGCATGGTATCGGTGCGGATGGTGACTGCCACCAGTGCGGCACCGTTTTCCGGTGTGGACTGGTTGATGGTCACAATGCTTGCACCTGCGGCGCTGATGCCGGCCAGCAGGCTCTGCAGTGCACCGGTCTCGTCCCGCAGAGTAGCCATGACGGTGATCACCTCACGGCCATTCTCGGAGTCAAAAATGCAATCCTTATACTTATAAAAAGCGCTGCGCGAAAGATCGACTGCGCGGGTGGCTGCGGAAATGCTGCGTGCCTCCCCGCTGGCCAGAAGTTCCTTGGCACGCACCACCTTGAGAAAAACCTCAGGCAGCACCTGCGCATCTACCAGATAAAAGCGGCGTTCCAACTTGTTCACCTCACAAACACAAGTGTTCTTGCAGTGAATATAATAGCATCCGGCCCCCTGCAATGCAAGAGGTCGGATGCGTTTTTGTCAGATTATCCAGTTTTGCTGCGGCAAGCGCGGTATTTCCTTGCCGGATTCACTCCGCGCCGGTGCCGATAGTACGCCTTTTGTCCTTCATATGGCTACAGATCAGTCTGTATCCTGATTACCTGTATCCGCAGGAATGACAGCCTGCTCCGGTGCCGCAGTCTCCGCAGGTGCAGCCGCTGCAGGAGCTGCTGCATGGGAGTAGTTGCAGGTACCAGGCAGATCATCGGCGCGGTAGTAGCCCACGGCGGTGCTGGGGCAGGAGCCGCCTGCCAGCAGGCCGCTCTGGGTGCAGTAGCGGCGCTCCACCACACCGGCAGAGGTCGGGAATGCCTTATACGGCAGGTTTGCCTGCACCTGTTCCATCAGGGCCTTCCACGCCATAACACAGGTACGGGTCTTGGCCTGCTGCTTACCCAGCGTCTTGGTCATATCATAGGGTGCATCGTAGCCCCACCACACGGCGGTAACGTAGTACGGCGTGCCGCCCACGAACCACAGATCCTTTTCGTCGCTGGCGGTACCGGTCTTGCCAAAGGCTTCCATGCCGTTGGAGTTGGGGTAGCGGCCGCTGGCGGTGCCCACGCTGGAGTACAGCACGTTCTTCAGCAGGCGGTTCATGACATACGCAGTGTCGCTGGTCAGGGCCTGATAGCTGGTGGCGTTGTTTTCCAGGTAGATGTTGCCGTCCCGGTCCAGCACACGGGTGTACAGGTGCGGGGTGGTGTACTCGCCGTCATAGAAGATCTGGAAGGCTGCGGCCAGCGCCATGGGCGTAACACCCTTGGTCTGGCTGCCCATGACCATCTGCGCCAGACCCACATCGTTGGTGG
>ERZ1027066.1143-NODE-1143-length-10936-cov-5.959195_pt1 | contig 10936 bp, 10 predicted proteins | sample MGYA00519282_ERZ1027066 | MGnify/ENA primary metagenome ERZ1027066 (study PRJEB26926, sample SAMN06164494) | human gut metagenome | biome: ENVO:00009003; feature: ENVO:2100002; material: ENVO:00002003 | host: Homo sapiens | place: USA | collected 2012 ... | reverse complement strand
CTCGACTAGTCGTCGGCAGCGTCAGATGTGTATAAGAGACAGATCAGGTAGAGAAAAAGTACAGAGAATTTGATAAAATGGGATTGAACAAGAGTATGCTTGTTTTACAATCTTTAAAAAAGATGTATATTGATGCGTTGTTAAAGAATAAATATGATAATAGTGATCTACTGTTTGTTGGATTAATTGACGAAGTAAAGGAGATCGTAATTAATAGTAGTAATTATTTTGATATTAGTAAAGAAACGTTGGAAGCATGTGCCTCTTTGCTTGTAGTAGATGCTTTTATGCGTTGCAAAATATTTAAGAATCCGGAGGGCTATGCATATGTTATTACCTGAAAACATGCAACCAGAAGTAAGTATATATTATAATGGTGCGATGGTATTGAAAGAATTACAAAATAGCACCTCAAATTCGGTTATTGATATCTATCAAGTAGTAAAAGAAAAGTATGAAATGTCATTTCCTATTTTTCTTCTGTCGCTTGATTGGCTGTACCTTATAGATGTTGCAGTCATGGATGAAAAGGGGGATATAAAATTATGTTCCTAAAATTACTTAGGATAGAAACAGAAGATGAGGTATTAAGAGAATTACATTTTCATAAAGGAATAAATCTGATTGTTGATGATACTCCAACATCTACGAATGATACGAATGAACTAAAAACAGGAAACAATGTTGGAAAGACAACGGTTTTAAAGTTAATTGATTTTTGCTTTGGAGCAAAAGCTAAAAATATATATACGGATCCAGAAAACGAACGTCAAGATTATGAATTAGTCAAGAATTTTCTAATTGACTACAAAGTAGTGATAACTCTTGTTCTTAAAGAAGATTTGGATGATGATGATTCGGATGAAATAGTAATTAGAAGAAACTTCCTAAGTAGAAATAAAGTTCTGAGGCAAGTTAATGATAAGAACTGTACGGAGGATGAATTTGAAGAACAAATTAGAATGCTTTTATTTCCAGATGTTACAGAAGGAAAGCCGACATTGAGACAGTTACTTTCGCACAATATAAGATATTCAGATGAAAGCATCGGTCATACATTGAAAGTATTGAATCGCTATACAAAGGATGTAGAATATGAAACATTGTATTTATATCTTTTTGGATGCAAGTTTGAAGGAGGACAAAAGAAGCAAGAATTATTAACGAAAATAGGGCAAGAAATTAGCTTCAAAGAAAGGTTGGAAAAAAAGCAGACTAAAAATGCTTATGAAGCGGCATTGGCGTTAGTTGAAAGAGAAATTCAAAATTTGAATGAAAAAAAAGCCAATTTGAATATTAATGAGAATTATGAAGAAGATTTAGCTCATTATACGCAAATAAAGTATGAAAAGAATAAGACTGCAGAGTTGATTAGCAATTTGGAAATTCGAATGAACATAATTGTAGAAACTCAAAGGGATATGGAACAAGAAATGTCGGATATAGATTTGCAACAACTTAGGCAAATTTATTTCCAAGCAGGGACTCAATTCGAGAAGATACAGCATACATTCGAAGAATTAGTGACTTATCATAACAAGATGGTTGCAGAAAAAATTCATTTCATTTCGAAAGAATTGCCAGAACTAAATAGCAAAATTACCGATGAGAGAAAGCGCCTAGATACATTATGTGAGGAAGAAAGAGAATATGCTACGATAGTTGCACAAGGAGATACATTTGCAGAATTAGAAAAGTTGATAGAAGAATTAAATGAAAAATATCGCCAAAAAGGTGAATATGAAAGTATTATTTCTCAGATGGAAGATGTAGATACAAATATCAAACAATATCGTGAGGAATTAGATGAGATTGATCAAAAGATTTTTACGGATGATTTTGAAGATACCGTAAAAAATCAGATTAATAAGTTTAATGTTTTTTTCTCTGAAGTTTCAAAAAAATTGTATGGTGAAACATATGCTATTAAATATGAAACGGAGATTAATAAGAAACAACAGAAGATGTATAAATTTTCAACTTTTAATGCAAATATGAGCTCAGGGAAAAAACAGGGAGAAATTTTATGTTTTGATCTTGCATATATTCAATTTGCCGATAGTGAAAAGATGCCCTGTGTCCATTTCTTATTAAACGATAAAAAAGAATTGGTTCATGATAATCAACTTGTTAATGTAATGGATTATGTTTCGGATAAAAATGTACAGTTCGTTGCATCCATTTTGAAAGATAAGTTGCCAGATAAACTTAGAAAAGAAGAATTTTATGTAATTGAGCTTTCTCAGGATAATAAGTTGTTGAGAATTGAAGAGATTACAAGTAGGTGAGGAAGAAACAATAATCCGTGTTTCGGGAGTATCCCAAAGTTTGTGTAAACCTCCAAACTATCCTCCGCATCAACCCATGCCTGCATCTCGCCATCCAGAGCAAGTCTTGCATATTCCAGCGGATTATCAATCGCCAGGGAATTCAGACACCGTTGGGAATTAGGAGTGGTCTGTATCCCGGATTCTGCCTGATTGCAGTCAATCCGGAGAATGTAGCCGTCATAGTGGTTAATGTCGATGCTATTGTGCATCGGGTTATATCTTGCGTGTATTAATTTCATTGTTATCAGTCCTTTCATTTGAATTGGAGGTAAAAAGCCCATGGGCTTATTTTGGACTTGAAAAACTTTCGAAATAGATATAATAATCACAAAATGTACCGCTATATAAAATGAAACACCATTAGAAATATTCAAAACAATGCAATTTGTTACATTAACAGTTGTGTTGCTACAGTTATCGAGTAATCTTTGCTCTTGCAATGAATTGCTAAAATAAGTAAAATTAACCCGGAGAGTGTTCGCACTTCTCCGGGTTTTTTGCAACTTGCACACAACCAACAGAGGGAGACATTATGGTTACTTGTAGAGACGTCAATAATTTGGATCTGGATGGAGTAGAACTGCTGACAGGGGAAGTAGGACTGGACAGAGTGGTGTCCTGGACATATTTTGTGCAGACGAAGCCCTATGAAGAGCATATGAATCCTGGCAACTTCGCACTGATTGTAGTGGATTATCTGCGGTTTGACATCGAGAAGACCTTTGAAACAATGGTAGAACTGAATGCACTGGGAATTTCCGGGCTTGCAATATCGATTGTGGATGACCGGGAGAAGATTCCACAGAAAATGATAGACAAGGCGGTTGAATTGAAATTGCCACTGTTCTATGTCCGCTGGGAAGGCGCAACCTTCGTGGATATTGCACAGAGTATCGGGCAGCTGATACTGGAAACCAATATTACAAATAAGCGTACCGGGGACTATTTATATAATCTACTGTTTGGATATGAAGTAAATGATAAATATATTGAAAAAATATCCAGCCAGTTTGGACTGGCTTTCGACCGGGCATATCGTGTTGGAATCATTGTAATTGACCGGAAATATGGAATTAACCTGGAGCAGGATGAGCATACTTATCTCTATTATACGGACTGTCTGAACCGGGAAGTAATGCATATGGAAAATCGTCCGATGTATATGCGATTCTTAAATAAATTTGTGCTGCTGTTTGAGGCAACGGAGGATAAGGCGACAGAACGGCAGATTGAACAATTGCTAAAGAAGCTGGACAGCCGCCCACAGTTCGCTGGGCTGATACACAGTACCTGTATTTTGGGCGCAGCCTATACGGATCCGTCTGAATTTGGCAAGAGCTATCAGGAAGCAAAAAATCTGATTCCAAAGAAAGATTATCTGCCGAATCCTACTAATAAAAAAGTGCTTAGTGCCAGTTCCATGGGCATTTATAAATATATGTTTAACAATGGAAATCAGCAGGAGATATTGGACTACTGCAATGACAAATTAAAGAAGCTTGAGATGTATGACCAGACCAATGGGGCATTTCTGGTGGAGACACTGCTGACATATTATATGAGTGGATTTAATGTGGGAAAGACAGCAGAGGCTTTGTATATCCATCGGAATTCCCTGCAGTACCGCCTGAAGAAGATAGAAGAAATATTGGAGGTTGACCTGGAAGATTCCATGGAATATCTCGATATTGTAAACTGTATTCTGGTAAAAAGATTGATGTTTAATTAAGATGCTGTGCAAAATGCACAATCAAATTGTGCAATTTGAAAGTTGAAAAGAAGAAAAAGAAAGTATACTATACTGTCTATCAGCAAAGACGCTTTGAGAGAAAGAAATCTCAAGCGTCTTTTTTGATACTCTAGAGAAACAAAAAGTCGGCTTCACATTTGCATTTAAGGAGGAACATATTATGAATAAAAGAAAATTATTAGCATTGGTACTGACAGGAGTTATGGCAATATCTACATTGGCAGGATGTGGTTCATCAGATACAAAAACATCCGATACAGATGTGAAAGCCTCAGAGACAGCAGAGACATCTGATAAGAATGTATTAAGAGTTGGAATGGAATGTGCATATGCTCCATTTAACTGGACACAGGACAGTGATACAACACCGGATGGAAGCAAGGCGGTTCCGATTTATGGATCTGACTATTATGCATATGGATATGATGTGGCAGTAGCCCAGAAGCTTGCTGATGAGATGGGAATGGATTTAGAGGTTCATAAAGTAGAATGGTCTTCCATTGGAATCTCATTAGATGCAGGAGATTATGATGTAATCATCGCAGGAATGGGAAAAACAGCAGAAAGAGAAGCTTCTTATTCATTTACAGAACCATATTATTACAGAGATAACTGTATCGTAGTAAAAAAGGGAAGTGCTTATGAAAATGTAAAAGGACTTTCTGATCTGGCAGGAACCGGATGTAAAGTAACAACACAGTTAGGAACCGGCTGGGTACCTCTTTTGGATCAGATTGAAGGTGCAGAGCAGTCAGGAAATTATGAGACAACATCCGAATGTTTCATGGCAATATCCAATGGTGTTGCAGATGTATGTGTCGTAGATTTGCCAACCGCACAGTCAGCAGCACTTACCAATGATGACCTTGTGATTATTCAGTTAGATGCAGATGATTCTTTCACCGGTGATGATGAAATGGTAAATGTATGTATCGCTACCAGAAAAGATGATACCGCATTAAGAGATAAAATCCAGGATGCAATGGATGCCATTGGCTGGAATGATAAAGCCAAAATGGATGAGCTGATGGATACTGTTCTGACACAGCAGCCGGCAGCAAACTAGAAATATTTCCAGCGTGAGCTGAGTAACAGATAAAGTGAGGTAGAGAAATATGTTAGTAGAAAATCCGAGTAATTCGTTAGAGTGGATGATATTTTTAGCCCAGAAATATGCAAGTATGTTTATCAAAGGAACCTGGCTTACGCTGGAAATTGCTGTAATCGGAACGCTGGTTGGTTTTGTGTTAGGCTATATTGTCGGACTTGTAAATGATGCAAAAATCAGCGAGGGTGATAATGTTTTCAAGAAGCTTCTGATGCGGCTTTTGAAAATCATTTTTACCGTATATGTGGAAATCTTCCGTGACACTCCAATGATTGTTCAGGCAATGATTGTATACTATGGAATAAAAATGCTGGGAGTAGAAATGACACCGGTATTTGCAGGTATTGTGGTAACGGTATTAAATACCGGAGCTTACATGGGTGAGACAGTACGTGCCGGAATCGGCTCCATTGATATGGGCCAGCGTGAAGGCGCATGGGCAATGGGAATGTCGCCATTTAAGACAATGTTGTATGTGGTACTGCCACAGGCATTTAAAAATATTATCCCAGAGATGGCAAATACATTCCTGACAAACCTGAAGATGACATCCGTATTAAATGTAATTGCAGTACAGGAACTTTTCATGGCTGCAAAAACAGTCGGAGGAAATTATTACAAATACTTCGAGTCATACCTGGTAATTGCAGTGATTTACTTTGTATTGTGCTTTGTCTTTGATAAGATTTTCAAATTTATTGAAAAGAAAATGCAGGGCAAGACAGATTACGCACTGGCAATTGAGTATATGGATAATCAGTAGGAGGAACGGATATGGGAGAGACAGTAATTTCAATCAAGGATTTGAGCAAATCATTTGGGAATCATGAGGTTTTAAGAAAAATAGATATTGATATAGAAGCAGGAGAAATTATCTGTATAGTTGGTTCTTCCGGTTCCGGAAAGTCAACGCTGCTGCGGTGTATCAATAAACTGGAGCGGCAGACCTCTGGTAAAATCCTTTACCATGATAAGGAAGTCCGGAATGTACAGAAGGACATCAATGAATACCGCTCCAGGGTGGGAATGGTATTTCAGTCCTTTAACCTATTTAACAATATGACTGTATTGCAGAACTGCATGCTCTGCACCAGAAAGGTGCTTCACATTTCCAAAGAAGAGGCATTTAACCGGGCAATCACACATTTAAAGGATGTAGGAATGGCTCCTTATATCAATGCAAAACCATCACAGCTTTCCGGAGGACAGAAACAGAGGGTTGCCATTGCAAGGTCTCTTTGCATGAATCCGGAAGTACTTCTTTTCGATGAGCCGACTTCTGCACTGGACCCGGAAATGGTAGGAGAAGTATTAAATGTTATGAAAGAGCTTGCTAAGACGGGACTTACAATGATTATTGTTACTCATGAGATGGCATTTGCAAGGGATGTGTCCACCAGAACCATTTTCATGGATTCCGGCTATGTGGCAGAGGATGCAGCTCCATCCGAATTGTTTACCAATCCGAAAAATCCGAGAACACGGGAATTCTTAAGTCGTTATTTAGCAGGTTAAAGGAGGACAGAAAATATGGAGAATTTTGTAATAACCTTTGCAAGAGGATTCGGAACAGGCGGAAAGGCGATTGCTTCCCAGCTGGCAAAGGAGTTAGGTATTCACTGTTATGAAAACCGAATCTTAACGCTGGCAAGCCAGCTCAGTGGACTGGATGAGAATATTTTTCAGGAAGTAAATGAAAAAATGAGGGAGACCAGTGGATTTTCCAGCTTTTTAAGAGGGCTGCCACGGTCAAGACGTTACATTTCCAGAAATGAAAAATTCGTATCGGATGACAAGCTGTTTGAATATCAGAGTGAAATTATCAAGGATCTGGCAGAAAAAGAGTCCTGCGTCATCGTCGGAAAATGTGCTGATTATGTACTGAAGGGTAAACCAAATGTGGTGAGCATCTATATTGAGGCACCGAGAGCATTCTGCGTGAACCGTACCATGGAAAATATGGGTGTGACCGAAGAGGTTGCTAATGCAACCATAGAGCGGACGGATAAATTCCGGGCAGATTATTATGAATATTACACCCATGGAAATTACTGGACAAACCCGGTCAATTATGACATGACATTAAACAGTGAGCGGGTCGGCGTGCAGAACTGTGTAAAAACCATTGAGCAGTACCTGATTATCAAAGAGCTGATTACACCGGATATGATACATCCGGCAGGAGAATTAAAATAAGAGTTTGGGATAAGAGTTTGAAGTAAAAAGTTTGAAATAAAAGTTCAAAATAAAAGTTCAAAGTAGGAACAAAGTTGGAAAATTAGAAAAAGACAGAAAAAAGCAGGAACACCGAAACTGGAACGGAGCTCCTGCTTTTTTGCGGCAATAAGAAAATGCTGGTGGCAGCTTCTATAGGGATTGTTTTATTGCGAACAAACTGGATTTTATATATAATGAAGTAAAACAACTCGGGAGAAAAATTGATGGAAGCAGGTATGATTACAACAGTGCTTTTGGTAGCATGTGCAACTATATGTATTGGCGTTGGTATCTTTTATTTTTTTATTAATAATACGAAAAACAAGGGGCGGATTTGTATCCTGCTTCTGGGAATAGGAGGAGGAATCTGGGCACTGGGTTCAGCATTGTATGGAAATTGTACGGATGACAGATTGGCACAGGATTTCTTTTGCATGACAATTGTGGGCTTTAATTTATATGTCATTGCGATTGTAATTTATGTGGCGTGTCTGACTGGTGTAAAAATAAAGGGATATGGCCTGATGGTTGGATTAGGAATACTGACATCTCTGGTGGATGGTGTTTCTTTTGGAAGTATGCGGATCCGCCATTTTTACAGGGTCAATGGAAGAACCTGCTTTACCACAGAATTTCATGGCAGCGTGTTTTATCACTGGATGTATATTATGCTTTGCTTTTTGTGCTGCATCTATATTGTACTATATTGGTCGAAGAAAATTATGCGTAAAAGTCAGAGAAAATATGTGGCATATATCATTCTGGGAAATACAATTATGCTTCTTTCGGCAATTCCGGATACGGTGTTGCCATTTTATGGAATTAAATCTTATCCCAGTTCGGTTTATGGTGTAACAGTTTCATTTTTAATGACTGTATTTTTTAGTATCCGGTATGATACTTTTGGAATATCAAAATTAACAGTTTCAGATTATCTGTTTAATCAGATTGACTATGGTGTGATGGTATATGATTATCAGAGAACACATATTTTACATAATACAAATGCAGAAGTGTTGTTTGGCGCAGATGTGGAACAGCCTTTTGAAGAACTGGTAGCCTGCGGGGGCAAAAAGGAAGAATTTGCAGAACAGCTTTATCAGGGAAAATTAGAGCACTGCAAGGTGAAATGCCTGCAGGGCAATCAGATTTTATCGGTAACGTCTTCGATGGTCTGCGATGAATATGGCGAGATGCAGAACACTATCGTAACACTGGTGGATATTACTTACGAAGAAGAACTTTTAGAGCGGCTCCGGGTGTCAGACCGGGCGAAGACCGATTTTCTTACGAATATGTCCCATGAAATCCGTACGCCAATCAACGGTATTATGGGAATGAACAGTATCCTGCTCCGGCAGATTGATACGCTGCCAAGGGAGAAGATTGCAGAGTATGCAGGAAATATGCAGCGGGCCAGCAGAACCCTGCTTGCCATTGTAAATGACATTTTGGACATTTCCAAAATTGAATCCGGAAAGATGGAGCTGCTTTGCGAGGGTTATGAGCTGGCTTCCCTCATTAACGACTGCTATACGATAGTTGCCTCTAACTGCAAGAAAAAGAATCTGGATCTGTATATGGAAATTGATGAGAATCTTCCATCCATTTTATATGGAGATGATGTCCGCATCCGCCAGGTTGTAAATAATTTCCTGTCCAATGCGGTAAAATATACCAAGCGTGGTCATGTAATTTTAAAAATTTCTTATAGCAGGATAGACGAGGAAAATATCAACCTGCGTATCGATGTAAAGGACAGCGGAATTGGAATCCAGAAGAAGGATATGGAGAACCTTTTCCAGAATTTCACAAGATTAGAAGAGCATAAGAACCGCAATATCGAGGGAACCGGACTGGGACTGAGCCTGACGAAACGTCTGGTAGATATGATGCACGGAGAAGTGCTGGTAGAAAGCCGGTATGGTGAAGGCTCAACATTTACGGCAATCATACCGCAGAAGGTCATCTGCGAAGATGGCATTGGTGATATGAAGCAGATTTTCGAAAACTATGAGCTTTCTGTCGGTGCTATGATGCCGGTACCCCAGTTTGCCGGCGTGCATATCCTTGTGGTGGATGATATGGAAATGAACCGCATTGTGGCAAAAGAGATGCTGCTGCAGACTGGTGCAATCGTGGATGTGGCAGGCAGTGGGGAAGAAGGACTGACTCTGATGAAAGAACAGCACTATGATCTTATTTTCATGGATCAGATGATGCCGGATATGGATGGCATTGCCACCTTTGAGGAAATGAAGCGAATGAATCATCAGAATAAAACTACACCGGTAATTGCCATGACAGCCAATGCGGTAAAAGGAGCAAAGGAAATGTATCTGCAGCATGGATTTGCCGATTATATTTCCAAACCGATTTTTGAAGAGAAGATGTGGAAGATACTGGAACGTTTTCTGGTGGACAAGCAGACAGAGGCAGTGGAAAAGAAAAATTCTGACGGTGGAGCAGATGAAAATAAGAAATCATTGCAGGAGCGTTTTCCGTATCTTGATACGAAGCAGGGAATGTCCGTATGCATGGGAGATGAAGCGTTTTATTTTAAGATATTAAAAGTCTATCTGAAAGATGAGATGGTGGATACTCTGCAGCAGGATTATGAGGCAGGGGACTGGGCGCAGTATCAGATTCATGTGCATGGACTGAAAAATATGTCTGCGAATATCGGAGCCATGGAGTTGTCTGGGCAGTTTAAGGGATTAGAGTATGCCATCAAGAATCATGACATTCCGGATACGGATTATATCCGAAGTCATCATGATAAAGTAATGGAGGCATACCAGGAGCTCTTATGGCGGCTGGAGCGGGATATCTGAGAAGGAGGAAGACAAACATGGTAAAAATCGACTTAATTACCGGCTTTTTAGGTTCCGGTAAAACAACATTTATAAGAAAATACGCCCAGTATCTGATGGAACAGGGCATGAATATTGGAATCTTGGAGAATGACTATGGCGCAGTAAATGTGGACATGATGCTGCTGCAGGATTTGATGGGAGATAACTGTGAGCTGGAAATGGTAGCCGGAGGCTGTGATAAGGACTGCCACAGAAGACGTTTTAAGACAAAGCTAATCGCCATGGGCATGTGCGGATATGACAGGGTGCTGGTGGAGCCATCCGGAATTTTTGATGTGGACGAATTCTTTGATGCATTGCGGGAAGAACCGCTGGATCAGTGGTATGAGATTGGAAATGTAATTGCAATCGTAGATGCCAAGCTGGAAAAAGAGCTGTCTGATGAGGCAGATTTCATTCTGGCATCAGAGGTGGCAGATGCAGGCTGCATTCTATTAAGCCATGCTGATGAAGCTACAGCAGAAGAAATGGATGCAACGGTTGCACACATCAACGAAGCCTTGGAGAAGATTCACTGTAAGAGAAGACTGGGAAAAGAGATTCTGCGTAAGAGTACACCGCAGCTTACTTCGGAAGATTTGCATCGGATTATGAGCAGTGACTATGCTGTCTCTTATACACATCTCCGAGCCCACGAGACAAGAGGCAATCTCGT
>ERZ1027066.1137-NODE-1137-length-11050-cov-4.130241_pt1 | contig 11050 bp, 8 predicted proteins | sample MGYA00519282_ERZ1027066 | MGnify/ENA primary metagenome ERZ1027066 (study PRJEB26926, sample SAMN06164494) | human gut metagenome | biome: ENVO:00009003; feature: ENVO:2100002; material: ENVO:00002003 | host: Homo sapiens | place: USA | collected 2012 ... | reverse complement strand
TTGCCTCTTGTCTCGTGGGCTCGGAGATGTGTATAAGAGACAGGGATATAATCATTGCCAGAACATTTATAGGGAGAAACAACAAGTATGAGTCAAGACATTATTAACAACCGTTTTTTGGAAGAATCCGTCTTTGCTATTGCCGATGGATACTGCGTAATCAATCTCAGCAAGAACATTGTACGTGGTTCTATGTATCAGGTAGTTGATGGAAAGGTATATAATCTTAATGAACAATTAGGTATGCCTGAAAATTCAAACTTACAGATCCTTGTTGATGCATGGGCATTAACTATACCCGAAGAAGGCCGTGAGGATTTTTTGAAAGAGTTTAACAGAGAAAGTTTGTTAAATCGTTTCGAAAATGGTGAACGACATATATCTGATATGTACCCCCAATACTGGACACCCAGTATTGGGGGTATTTTTATGAAATATAGTTATGAATACAAGAAAAAGTGTGTGGAATTGTACCGCCAAGGAAAATGGCCAGAAACACCAGAGGGAGTAAATGAAAAACGATTTCATGATACAATTCGGATTTGGGTTCGTACAGAAGATGCTTGTGGTCCAGAAGCATTTCGACATAAAAATCAAAACAAAGTATGGGCAACAGAAGAAAAGTATGAGCTGATTGCTAAAATTTTGGCCGGTGCATCGTGTAAAGAAACGGCAATTTCGGCTGGAATCAGTGACGGTCTCTTGTACCAATGGGTCAGATGTTATAAAATGAAAGGGTATCAGGGATTGGCCGCACAGCAAAAAGGACGGCCACCCAAGGAGCCTGCCATGAAGAAGAAAATCGTACCAGCAAAACTGACCCCTTCAGAGCGAGAAGAAATGATTCGGCTCAGAGCAGAGAATGAGCGTCTGAGAGCGGAGATTACCGTCGTAAAAAAAGAGATTGCCTTGAGAGAAGAGAGATGCGCAGCGCAACTAAAGGCGAAAAGGCTGCGCTCGTCCAAGAACTCCACAAAGAAGGACACAGACTGAATGATCTGCTGGATGCCATTGGGCTGTCCAGGTCGACATATTATTATGAGCTCGGCAGAACCGACAAAGTCAAAGAACGAAACGCCGATCTATCGTCTGAAATTGTTTCCATTTTCAACGAGAACAGGAAGCGATATGGCGTAAGAAGGGTACATCGGGAGCTTCTGAACCGTGGCTTTCTGGTAAATCATAAGCGTGTCCAGCGAATTATGAATCAGTTTGCACTATGCGGCAAACGCCCCAAGGAAAAGTACCATTCCTACAAAGGCGATGTGGGCAAGGTCGCTGATAACATTATCAATCGGGATTTCAGTACCGAGAAGCCGCTTCAAAAGTGGACAACAGATGTATCGCAATTCAATCTGCCTTGGGGTAAATGCTACATTTCTCCGATTCTTGACATGAATACCAATGAGATTATTTCCTACAATCTCTCTACCAGTCCGAACATGGAACAAATCAAGGATATGCTGAATAAAGCGTTTGAACGATTTCCTTCTGTACAAGGTTTGATTATGCACTCGGATCAGGGCTGGCAGTACCAGCACGCATTTTACCGGAGCGAACTTCAAAAGCATGGAATTATACAATCTATGTCCCGAAAGGGCAACTGCTATGACAACTGCATTATGGAGACTTTCTTTGGTAGGCTGAAAAACGAAATGTTCTATGGATTAGAGAAGGATTATCCCTCCTTTGAATCCTTCTCTAAGGCGATTGCCGAGTATATCGACTATTACAATAACACCAGAATCCAAGCTAAAACAAAATGGATGCCTCCCTCTAAGTTCAGGGAAGCATCCATGATGGAAGCTTAATTATTCAATTTTGACCCGGTGTCCAGAAAACTGGGTACATATCAGCCCTGCCTGCTCTTTTTATTTGTAAAGATTACTTTAACTTTGACTCTCTGTGGATGATCTCTTCTCTTCCCGGTCCGTTTGATACGAGTGTGATCGGAACCTGAATCTCCTGCTCGATGGTGTCGATATAGTTGCGGCAAGCCTCTGGCAGATCCTCGTAATTGCGGATTCCGCGGATATCGCAGTTCCAGCCTGGCAGTACCTTGTATACCGGCTTTGCCTTCTCAAGCTTCTGAGTGGTTGGGAAATCCTTTGTTACAACGCCGTCGATCTCATAGCCTACGCACATCGGAATCTCCTTTAAGTAGCCTAACGGGTCAAGTACTGTAAGTGCAACGCTTGTTGCTCCCTGCACACGGCAGCCATATCTTGTTGCAACTGCATCAAACCAGCCCACACGTCTCGGACGGCCTGTGGTAGCACCAAACTCACCCTTATCACCACCGCGCTTACGAAGCTCATCAGCCTCCTCACCGAAGATCTCGCTGACAAATGCACCTGCGCCTACTGCACTAGAATATGCCTTTGCAACTGTTGTGATCTCATTGATCTCATATGGCGGGATACCTGCGCCGATTGCACCGTATGCTGCTAATGGAGAGGAAGAAGTTACCATCGGGTAGATACCGTGATCTGGATCCTTTAAGGTACCAAGCTGTCCCTCTAACAGAATCTTCTTTCCTTCCTTGATTGCCTGATGCAGGTAAAGTCCTGTATCTGCTACGTAAGGAGCGATCATCTCCTTGTATTCCATAAGTGTATTGAAAATCTCATCTGCATTTAATGGATCCTTGTGGTACAGATGAACAAGCATAACATTCTTTAAGGTGCAGATGCGCTCGCACTTTTCCTTTAACTCGTCCATATCTCCGAACAGCTCGCTTACCTGGAAGCCAATCTTTGCATACTTATCAGAGTAGAACGGAGCGATACCTGAACGTGTGGAACCAAAGGACTTTCCTGCCAGACGCTCTTCCTCGTAGGTATCCAGTGCTACATGATATGGCATCAGGATCTGTGCACGATCAGAAACCATAATGTTTGGCTTCGGAACGCCCTGCTCAGTTAAGCTGTTTAACTCCTTTATAAAATACGGAATGTTCAGTGCAACACCATTTCCAATGATATTTACAGTGTGCTGTGAGAACACGCCGGATGGAAGAAGGTGCATTGCAAATCTTCCATAATTGTTGATAATTGTATGTCCAGCGTTGCTTCCGCCCTGGAAACGGATTACAATGTCAGACTCCTGTGCTAACATATCCGTAATTTTACCTTTACCCTCGTCGCCCCAATTGGCGCCTACAATTGCTCTTGCCATATCAGTTACCTTACCTTTCTTATACGTTAATCTCTGCTGTCATACCAAGGTCTTCCTTGTTCTTAGCAAGGATTGGATTTATTACTTCTGCGAGGAAATCCTCTACCTGCTCCTTAGAACGTCCTGTGTAACGCTCTGGATTCATGCACTGCTGCAGCTGCTCTTTTGTCAGGTGGAATGTATCATCTGCTGCAATCAAATCAAGCAGGTTGTTGTCAAGACCGTTTACCTTGACATTACGTCCAGCCTCCATGGACAGCTGGCGGATCTTCTCATGCAGCTCCTGACGGTCTCCGCCTTCTTTTACTGCATCCATCATGATATTCTCTGTTGCCATAAATGGAAGCTCTGCCATCAGATGCTTGTGAATTACCTTCTCATAAACAACCATTCCGTCTACGATATTCAGATAAAGATCAAGAATACCGTCAACTGCCAAAAAGCCCTCTGGAATACTGATTCTCTTGTTTGCAGAATCGTCAAGTGTACGCTCAAACCACTGAGTTGAAGCGACAAGCATCGGATTCATAGCATCTGAGATCACATAGTCTGCCAAAGAAGCAATACGCTCACTTCTCATTGGATTTCTCTTATATGCCATTGCAGAAGAACCGATCTGATGCTTCTCAAATGGTTCCTCAACCTCCTTTAAGTGCTGCAGAAGACGCACATCGTTTGTAAACTTATGTGCACTCATTGCAATACCAGCCAGCACATTTAATACACGGCTGTCTACCTTACGGGAGTAGGTCTGTCCAGAAACAGGATATACACCAGCAAAGCCCATCTTATCTGCGATCATCTGATCCAGTTTTCTGATTTTTGCATGATCACCGTCAAACAGCTCCATGAAGGATGCCTGTGTACCTGTTGTTCCCTTAGAGCCAAGAAGCTTTAAGGAATCGATTACATAGCAGATATCCTCATAATCCTGCACAAGCTCCATCATCCAAAGCGTTGCACGCTTTCCTACTGTGGTTGGCTGTGCCGGCTGGAAATGAGTAAATGCCAGTGTCGGCAGTGCCTTATAGCGGTCTGCAAACTTTGCCAGTTCAGCAATGACATTAACTAACTTCTTCTTTACAAGCTGCAGTCCCTCACGCATGATGATCATATCGGTGTTGTCGCCTACATAGCAGCTGGTTGCACCCAGATGGATGATACCCTTTGCCTTTGGACATTGTACACCATATGCATAAACGTGAGACATAACATCGTGACGAACTTCTTTCTCTCTTGCCTTTGCAACATCATAATTGATATCATTCTGATGCTCTTTAAGCTCAGCGATCTGCTCGTCTGTAATATTTAATCCCAGCTCCTTCTCGCTCTCTGCAAGTGCGATCCACAGCTTTCTCCATGTGGTAAACTTCTTATCCTGTGAAAAAATATATTGCATTTCCTTGCTGGCATAGCGCTCGGAAAGTGGGCTTGTATAACGATCTGTTGCCATAGTAAACCAACCTTTCTTCTATATCTTTTTACTTTTGATATTCACCGCGGATATCCTCTGTTGGCGGATCCAGCGGATATTTGCCATTGAAACATCCAGTACAAATGCCCAGTCCCTTTGACATCTCATACAGACATTCTTCGTCTAAGTATGCGAGGGAATCAGCTCCGATAATCTTACAGATTTCATCTACACTTCTGTTGTGTGCAATCAGCTGATCCTCAGATGGAATATCAGTTCCAAAGTAACACGGATGCAAGAACGGCGGTGAGGAGATTCTTACATGAACTTCCTTTGCACCTGCCTCACGAAGCATACCGACAATACGGTCACTTGTGGTTCCGCGCACGATTGAGTCATCAATCATGATTACTCGCTTTCCCTTTACAGCCTCTGTCAGTACATTCAGCTTAATGCGAACACTTGACTCACGGCTGCTTTGCTTTGGCTTGATGAAGGTTCTGCCGACATAGCTGTTCTTTACAAATGCCATGCCATACGGAATGCCGCTCTCCATCGCATAACCCATAGCTGCGACATTACCAGACTCCGGAACACCGACAACAAGATCAGCATTAACTGGGTGATGCTTTGCAAGAGAACGTCCTGCAATCAGACGGCTCTCATATACACTTACGCCATCAATATAGGCATCTGGTCTGGCAAAATAAATATATTCAAAAATACATCTTGCATGCTGCTCCTTTGGGATACACATGCTTCGGTTTGATTCAATTCCTTTTTGTGTGATGGTGACGATCTCGCCCGGCTCTACGTCACGGACAAATTCAGCACCGATAGTGTCAAGTGCACAGCTTTCTGATGCCAGTATATAGGCATTGCCACGCTTTCCGATACACAGCGGTCTAAAGCCATATGGATCTCTTGCTCCAATGAGCTTTCTCGGACTCATGACAACAAGTGAATACGCTCCCTTGATTTTTTTCATCGCCTCTGCGACAGCTGCCTGTACGGTCGGCTGTTCAACTCTGGCTCTTGCAATCATGTACGCGATAATCTCAGAATCGATTGTCGTCTGAAAGATTGCACCTGTTCTTGCAAGCTCCTGACGTAGCTGCGGCGTATTGATCAGGTTGCCATTATGTGCCAGGCCTAGTGTTCCTTTGATGTAGTTTAATACAAGCGGCTGTGCATTCTCTCTCGTAGAACTACCTGCCGTCGAGTATCTGGTGTGGCCTACACCGATGTTTCCTTTCATTGACTCTAAGTCTTCCGGGGTAAACACCTCGTTGCACAGACCCATTCCTTTATGACTCAGTACTAGTCCTTTGGGACCGCTAGTGTCGCTTACCGCGATACCGCAGCTCTCCTGACCTCTGTGCTGCAGAGCAAAAAGACCATAATAAATAGTCGACGCTACGTCATTGCCATCCATGTCGTAAATGCCGAACACGCCGCATTCTTCATGAAGATGGTCATCTACTTCGTATTGCTGATGTATCATTTGTCTTTTCCTTCCTGTTGTTGTGACATTCTCACACAGACGAAGCCCTTTTACCATTTGCTTCGCCAGCCTAGGTTTCATGGTGCCTTTACGCTTCTTGCAGTCTTTTCTGCCAAACGCACACGAACAAATCTGCCGCATGGACACCACCCCTAATTATATATGACCGCCTGTCGAAAATCAAGATGAAATTAGCCAAATTTCATGTTTTGCTTAGTACCCGAATGTGCCCTCTAGTGATTCATCCTTTTCAATCCAGTCTGCTACCTTTACGACTCGGTAATTATCTTTATCATCACGCACATATACAGTCTCAATTCCTGCATTTATGATCATTCGCTTACACATGGAGCAGCTGTTGGAATTTTTTACATATTCACCTGTATCTGCTTCTACTCCTGTCAAATATAAAGAGCTTCCGATCATCTGATCTCTTGATGCACTGATTATGGCATTTGCCTCAGCGTGAACGCTTCTGCACAATTCATAGCGCTCACCCCTTGGAATCTGAAGTTTCTGTCGGATACAAAACCCTAAATCAGTACAGTTTTTGCGTCCTCGCGGGGAACCGACATAGCCAGTAGATACCACTTCATCATTTTTTACGATAACAGCACCGTAGCGGCGTCTAAGGCAGGTTCCTCGTTGGGATACGATCTCTGCCAGATCCAGATAGTAATTGACTTTATCACGTCTCATGCAATATTACCTTCTTTCCCAGTTAACGTTAACTGTTAATGTCTTCGTTTCTTACGGTTATAATACACGAAAATAAGACCGCCTGTCAACTCTGACAGACGGCCTTGAATTTTAATTATTTATACAAGACGACGATATCCGATCGGCTGCTTGTTATAGAATACATTATCTACTACGATACCTCTCTCTGCACTTGCTGCATGAACCATCATGCCGCCGCCGATATAGATTGCTACATGGCCTGAGAAGCAGATAAGATCACCTGGCTGCAGCTGCTCGTATGATACAGCCTGTCCATAGTTGATCTGTTCGCCGGAATAGTGCGGAAGGCTGATACCGAATGCTGCGTATACGTTCATGGTAAATCCAGAACAGTCAACACCGCCTCCTGGTGTCAGGTTTGTACCGCCCCATACATAATTACACTGTCCTACCCACTGCATTGCATAGTCTACGATAGACTGTCCATTACCGCTTGGAGCTGGTGCTGGTGCCGGTGCTGCCGGCTGAGTCTCCGGTGCCGCTGGCTGAGTCTCCGGGGCTGGTGCTGGAGCTGCTGGCTGTGTCTCTGGTGCTGGTGCTGGAGCTGCCGGCTGAGTCTCTGGTGCTGGTGCCGGTGCTGCCGGCTGAGTCTCTGGTGCCGCTGGCTGTGTCTCCGGTGCCGCTGGCGACGCTGCTGCCACTGTAAGAACGATATTAGATGAAAAACCACCGTAAGACAATGTAATGACATTTTCACCTGCGTGAAGCATCATACCGATATCATTGCTTGACCAGCCTTCTGTGATCGTTGCATAATTTCCATCACTGTATGCTGCTACAACATATACCTCATTGCTGCAAACTACATCTCCTTCACTCTTAGTACCACCGACATAGAAAGCTTCGATACCTGTTACTGTCACAGCTTCAGTAGATGGCTGTGTTTCTGGTACTGCTGGCTGTACAGCCTCAGAAGATGGCTGCTGTGCCGACTCAGACGGTGCTGCTGTCTCACTGTTTGCTGTGCTATTTTCGATAGCTGCTGCACTAGATGATGGCACAGTATCCTGCTGTACTTTAGATTCCTCTTGCTGGGAACTTACCGTTTCTGCCTGAGATGCCATTGCCATTACCTGATCTGGTGACAGAACTGTTAATACTTCCTGGCTGCCTGCATCCTCTTTTGTAGTATCTGATGAGATATCAGTACTTGTATTAACTTTATTTGCAGATGCTAACAGGATATTTTCTGCACTGCTCTCACTTACTGCAACACCTAGCTGCTTTGCATTATCCTCTGTTAAGGCAATATCAGTATTGATCCATGTCTCTCCAAGTGAGTATGAAACAGCAAGACAATCTGCTGAAAGGTACCCCTTCATAGGTCCGTCATATACACAGTATGCCCAGCCAGACTCCAGCAAGCTGACTTCATAAGCATCATATTCGTATGCTACATCCAGGATATCTGCAGATGTTGTAGGGCGAAGACGAATGTTCATATTCGGAACAGTCACTCTTGCATAAAGAGTTCCGTTCTCCTGTATATACGCTGCAGCTTCTTCTCCTGTCAGAAGGTACTCGGTTTTTACCCAGCCCTCCATATCGTCTACTCCAATCTTTGTCCAATCACCGTCTTCGCCAAGAACAGATACAAGCTCTTCTGCCTTAATGGTATTAACCACCTCTGCACTCTCATCTGCCTGTACTCGCACATTTAAGTAATTGCCTACTGTATTTGGATTTACAAGTGCCTGATCTGAAAAATAGCTTGCCAATGGACTCTGTACAGATGATGCACTTGATGAACGTTTCTCATTTTCTGTATTTTTTTCGTCAGACTCAGTTGACTTTTCTGTTGTCTTTTTCGCCGTTAGCTCATGTTCCCACAGCATGCCCAGCTGATAACGTTCAGCGCTGACCAATTCTGCATTTGCTTCTGTCTGAGGCTCCTGCTCTCTTGTCATCTCTTCCTGTGTCTCATCAAGCTCACGCGCGGCGAGAACATCATTATTCTTTGTCTGGAGTGCACCTGTTGAAGAAAGAATAAGTCCAGCTGCAACTGCACCAGTTAAAAGCGTTGCTGCCGCTCCATTCACAAGAATTTTTACTCTAGCTTTCATTGAATATTTGACCTCTCCCATTTTTATTTTCATGTCTGTGAAACATTTACTTTTCGCAAACAGTATTTTTTACCGTCCTAGACATGAAAAATATCATAATTATGTAATAACTGTTTCAATTTTATTAAACTTATTACAACTTTGTTACAGACGCATTGTAACATTTTTAATAAATATTGTCAACTGCTTTCTCGGGAGAGGTGATCGCGCGATTCGCGCTCTGTAAGCTATTTTCAGCAAAATCACTTACAGCGGCTACTAAAGTAGCCGCTGCATTGTAATAAATACTTTACTTATTTTTACTATCAATAAACTCCTGGAACTGTCTCTGGTATTCCTCTACAAATGCATCAATTCCTGCTTCTTTTAATTTCTTAACAGCTTCCTCATACCCGTCCTCATAAGATACAATTCCTGCAGTCATCGGATTGAAATATTCCTGTTCTACTGCTTGAAGCTGAGCATATTCTGTACTAACTGGTGTCAAATCAAATGAGAAACCAATATCCTTTTGGTCAACACAGCCCTCATTCCAGTTCTCATACGTTTCTTTTTGCTCATCTGTAACCCAATTCTGATAACGCTTAAAGTTAATATTATCTGGAAGCCATGTATCTACCAATACATCTGTATTAATCATATTAAAGCTTCCATCTTCATTGACTGTGTAATCCTTGCCTTCTACTCCATAGAGAATAAAGTCAACCCATTCCTGACTGGACTGTAATAAATTGATCAGTTTTACATAGCCAATCAGTTCATCCCCTTCTACATCAGCACTTACAGCAAATGCAGTAGAATATGCGCCTCGTGACATCAAAGGCTTTTTTGTCTTGTCTCCTAGATAATAATTTTTAAATACAGCATTTGGATTTGCCTTCATTACAATATCCTGATACTCGAATACACGATAGCTTGCACCAATCGTAAACAATGCATCGCCATTGTAGAACTGTGCATCACATTGAGATCCGTTTGACAGCACATAAGATGGAATCATTCCCATTTCGTACCATCTATTGGCAATCTCCACAGCCTGCTTATACTCATCGGATTCATAGAAACTCCATACTTCTCCTGAATCTGGTTGATTGCCATCTGTCGCAACAAAACCGTTTAATTTGTAAATATTTCGATCCGAATCGAATGCACCATTTAAAATCATTGGATTCATTCCGCCTCTTGAAAATCCAATCATTTCTGGATACTTCTCATGTGCCAATTGCCAGAATTTTTCTACATCATCAATTGTTTTTAAGTCATCCATTCCAACATCTTTTAAGATATCTTCTCTTGCCATCAGCAAGTAATTTTCGCCTGCATTCGGTTTATTTCCAAATGGAAGTGCATACAACTGCCCATTTACCTTCCAAGTATCAAATGCTTCTTCTCCGCCACAATATTTCAAAAGATCTTGCGCATTCTCCTCATAGACATCTGTTAAGTCTGCATAGTACCCTTTTGATACACACTTAGATAAAAATGCCGTATCCGTATAAGTTACAAAATGCTCTCCTGTAGACAACATTAATTCGGTCTTTCCACCTGCATATTCCGACCATGGAAGATACTGAACTGTCAAATCTACATTAATTGCTTCTAGCACTTTGTCATGCAGTTCATGCTCTGCAAAATCACTCATTCTGGTGGACTCCTCACCATACAAAATTAGTGTTGCAGGTGTTGGCGCTTCTCCATCTGCCATTACAGTTCCCGCTGGAATTAACGAGAGTAACATTCCCATTGTTGTTGCTGCTGCCATCAAACTTCTCTTCTTCATAAATAAATCCTCCTGTTTATTTTTCTATTTTCAACAGCATCTACTGTTGTTTTACAATTTCATTATCCTTTTAACGCACCTACTGTTACGCCCTTAACAAAATGTTTTTGAACAAATGGATATACCAAAATAATCGGTCCTATCGCAATACAGGTAATTGCCATTTTTATTGTCTGTGTTGGAAGCGTTACATGCGCTGCCATAGAACTCGATGGATTTGCTGCTAAAAATTGAATATTTGCCATCATCTTGTATAAAATATATTGAATCGAGTACAGTTTCTCATCGTTAATCAACATTAACGGAAGGTAAAAATCATTCCAATATTGTAACGCATAAAATCTGTCTCTTATACACATCTCCGAGCCCAC
>ERZ1027066.1133-NODE-1133-length-11103-cov-6.827571_pt1 | contig 11103 bp, 7 predicted proteins | sample MGYA00519282_ERZ1027066 | MGnify/ENA primary metagenome ERZ1027066 (study PRJEB26926, sample SAMN06164494) | human gut metagenome | biome: ENVO:00009003; feature: ENVO:2100002; material: ENVO:00002003 | host: Homo sapiens | place: USA | collected 2012 ... | reverse complement strand
CGTCTGTTTGTTCGTATCAAATTTGAAATTAATTCATTTTTTCATAAAGGATTGACACAGAAAAACGATGTCATATCCGCTTTCCAGCAATCATCCGGACGCAACTCTCGGTATAAAGCAAAAATAATCTCAAAATCATTTACCGCATTGGCTTTGTTGTCTCACAATAAATTACGATTTTTGCAGGACGAAATATGCAACAATCAAAAAAAGTATAATACCAGAAACAATGAAAAAAGCTCTAATCTCCGGAATAACCGGACAGGACGGTTCGTTCCTCGCAGAATTCCTGTTGCAAAAAGGATATGAAGTACACGGCATATTGCGCCGCTCATCTTCGTTCAATACCGGACGCATCGAGCACTTGTATTTCGATGAGTGGGTGCGCGACATGAAGCAGAAGCGAACTATCAACCTGCATTATGGAGATATGACGGACAGCAGTTCGCTGATACGCATTATCCAGCAGGTGCAACCGGACGAGATATACAACCTTGCTGCACAGAGCCACGTAAAGGTCTCGTTCGATGTACCCGAATATACCGCCGAAACAGATGCTATAGGTACGCTGCGCATGCTCGAAGCTGTACGCATTCTCGGTCTGGAAAAGAAAACCAGGATATATCAGGCATCTACCTCGGAACTGTTCGGCAAGGTGCAGGAAGTGCCGCAGAAGGAGACTACCCCTTTCTACCCGCGCAGTCCCTACGGCGTAGCCAAGCAATACGGTTTCTGGATTACAAAGAACTACCGCGAAAGTTACGGAATGTTCGCCGTAAACGGCATTCTCTTCAACCACGAAAGCGAGCGCCGCGGCGAAACCTTCGTTACCCGCAAGATTACGCTGGCTGCCGCCCGCATTGCACAAGGATTCCAGGACAAACTGTATTTGGGCAATCTGGATGCACGCCGCGACTGGGGATATGCCAAAGACTATGTGGAATGTATGTGGCTTATCCTGCAACACGATACGCCGGAAGACTTCGTGATTGCTACCGGAGAGATGCACACCGTACGCGAGTTTGCCACACTTGCCTTTAAGGAAACCGGCATAGAACTGCGCTGGGAAGGCGAAGGCGTGAACGAGAAGGGCATCGACAGCCAAACCGGTAAGGTACTGGTAGAGGTGGATCCCAAATATTTCCGTCCTTCCGAAGTGGAACAGTTGCTGGGAGACCCTACCAAAGCCAAAACGTTACTGGGCTGGAATCCGCAGCAGACAAGCTTTGAGGAGTTGGTACACATCATGGCGGAACATGACATGAAGTTTGTACGGAAACTGCATTTGAGAAGCAAAGAAGACTGAAACAGATAATTTAATTTTTCAGACAGAAGAACAAAAGAACATATATATGAGAAAATAAAAGAGTATAAACCGAATATGTCCTTTTGTTCTTCTGTCTGAAACCAATTCGTTTTATAACAATGTTACACAAGAACGCAAAAATATACATCGCAGGGCATCGCGGACTGGTAGGCTCTGCTATCTGGAAAAACCTGCAAGAGAAAGGCTATACCAATCTCGTGGGCAGAACCCACAAAGAACTCGACCTGCTGGACGGTGTTGCCGTCCGCCGTTTCTTCGATGAGGAACAGCCGGAATACGTATTCCTTGCCGCTGCTTTCGTGGGCGGTATCATGGCAAACAGCATCTACCGTGCCGATTTCATTTACAAGAATCTCCAGATACAGCAGAATGTTATAGGCGAAAGTTTCCGCCACAATGTCAAGAAACTGCTCTTTCTGGGCAGCACCTGTATCTATCCGCGTGATGCCGAACAGCCGATGAAAGAAGACGTACTCCTCACCTCGCCCCTGGAGTACACCAACGAACCGTACGCCATTGCCAAAATTGCCGGATTGAAAATGTGCGAGAGTTTCAACCTGCAATACGGCACGAACTACATTGCCGTCATGCCCACCAACCTCTACGGTCCCAACGACAACTTCGACCTGGAACGCAGCCACGTACTTCCTGCCATGATTCGCAAGATACACCTGGCCCACTGCCTGCAACAAGGCGACTGGGATGCCGTACGCCGTGACATGAACCTGCGTCCGGTAGAAGGAATCAATGGCAGCAACAGCAACGGAGAGATACTGAACATACTTTCCAAATACGGCATCAGCGAAGAAGAAGTCCGGCTTTGGGGTACGGGAACTCCGTTGCGCGAATTCCTCTGGAGCGAGGAAATGGCGGATGCCAGCGTATTCGTCATGGAGCACGTAGACTTCAAAGACACCTGCCAACCCGGAGACAAGGACATCCGCAACTGCCACATCAACATCGGCACAGGTAAGGAAATTACTATCCGCCGGCTTGCCGAACTGATTGTCAACGTTGTGGGTTATCGCGGAAAGCTGACCTTCGACACTTCCAAACCCGATGGGACCATGCGCAAACTCACCGACCCGAGTAAGCTGCACGCATTGGGCTGGCATCATAAAATAGACATCGAAGAAGGTGTAGAGCGGATGTACCGCTGGTACCTGGATAACAATAAATAGGCTCAAAGGGGGAATTTGCATAAAATGCTTTTTCCCCCTAAAAGTTTGTATTCTCTACATAAACCCTTATATTTGCACAATTTTCAACTAAATGTGCAATATATAATGGAACAAAGTTTTATCGCCTATATAGAGAATAGTATAAAGGAAAACTGGGACCTGGATGCCCTGACCGATTATAAGGGAGCCACCCTGCAATACAAGGATGTAGCCCGCAAAATAGAAAAACTGCATATCATTTTTGAAGCGAGCGGCATCAGAAAAGGCGATAAAATCGCCGTCTGCGGACGTAACAGTTCGCATTGGGGAGTCACTTTCCTCGCTACCCTGACGTATGGTGCGGTCATCGTGCCCATTCTTCACGAATTCAAGGCGGACAATGTGCATAACATCGTCAACCACTCCGAGGCCAAGCTTCTTTTTGTCGGCGACCAGGTGTGGGAAAATCTCAACGAAAGCGCCATGCCGTTGCTCGAAGGTATCTTCATGATGACGGACTTCACCTTGCTGGTCTCGCGCAACGAACGGGTTACTTACGCCCGCGATCACCTCAACGAGATATTCGGCAAGAAATTTCCCAAGAACTTCCGTAAGGAACACATCGACTATCACAAAGACCAACCCGAAGAGCTGGCGGTCATTAACTATACTTCCGGTACTACCAGTTACTCGAAAGGCGTAATGCTCCCCTATCGCAGCCTGTGGTCCAACACCCGATTCGCTTTCGAAGTACTGCCGCTGAAAGCCGGCGACAAACTGGTATGCATGCTGCCGATGGCTCATATGTACGGATTGGCATTCGAATTCCTGTATGAGTTCTCCGTAGGTTGCCACATCTACTACCTCACCCGTATGCCAAGTCCGAAGATTATCTTCCAGGCATTCGCCGACATAAAGCCGAACCTCATCGTAGCCGTACCGCTCATTATCGAAAAGATTATCAAGAAGAGCGTATTGCCCAAGCTGGAAACGCCTACCATGAAACTGTTGCTGAAAGTGCCTATCATCAACGACAAGATAAAAGCCACCGTACGCGAGCAAATGGTACAGGCATTCGGCGGCAATTTTGCCACAGTCATTGTCGGCGGTGCGGCATTCAATCAGGAGGTGGAACAGTTCCTGCGCATGATAGACTTCCCCTATACCGTGGGTTACGGTATGACAGAATGCGGTCCTATCATCTGTTACGAAGACTGGACGCGCTTCAAACCCGGTTCCTGCGGAAAAGCCGCTCCGCGCATGGAAGTGAAGATTCTCTCTCCCGATCCGGAGAATATCCCCGGCGAGATTGTCTGCCGCGGTCCCAACGTCATGCTGGGCTACTACAAGAATGAAGAGGCTACCGCCGAAGTTGTGGACAAAGACGGTTGGCTGCACACCGGCGACCTTGCCCTGATGGATGCCGAAGGCAATGTCACCATCAAAGGACGCAGCAAGAATATGCTCCTCGGTCCAAACGGGCAGAACATTTACCCCGAAGAAATAGAAGACAAGCTGAACAACCTGCCGTACGTAGCTGAAAGCATCATCGTACAGCAGAACGAAAAGCTCGTGGGACTGGTATATCCCGACTTTGACGATGCCTTTGCCCACGGCCTCAACAACGACGATATAGAACGTGTCATGGAAGAGAATCGTGTGGCTCTGAATGCAGAACTGCCTGCTTACAGCCAGATTTCCAAAATGAAGATATATCCCGAAGAATTTGAAAAGACACCCAAAAAATCTATCAAACGCTTCCTGTATCAGGAAGCAAAAGGATGATAAAATAGTGATTAGCGGTTAGTGATTAGTAAGCTATGCAGCATATTGCGCTAATTATTTACCGCTATTTTTAATGTTAATCACTAACCGCTAATCACTAATCTCTAACCCTAACCCCTCTTTTCCCGATGAAAAACGAATTGTTATTATCTGCTGCGCTGCTTCCGTTATGTGGAATGGCAGGAGAAGTACACACAAGGCCGTCAAATGAAACGGCTCCTGTTACGGACAAGCGTCCGAACATTATTTTATTCTTGGTGGATGATATGGGTTGGCAGGACACATCCCTGCCTTTCTGGACACAACGCACCCGCTACAACGACACGTACCATACACCCAATATGGAACGTCTGGCAAAGCAGGGCAAGATGTTCACGCAAGCCTATGCCTGTAGCATCAGTTCGCCTACGCGTGTCAGCCTTTTTACGGGTATGAACGCTGCGCGTCACCGGGTGACAAGCTGGACATTACGCAAGAATACCACCCACGAACAGCCGGACTCCGTTATGATATACCCCGAATGGAATGTCAACGGTATCTGTCAGGAACCGGGTGTGGAACGCACCACGCAAGTCACCTCGCTGGCACAAGTGCTCAAGGACAACGGTTACCACACCATCCATTGCGGCAAAGCCCACTTCGGAGCTAATGACACGCCCGGAGCCGATCCGCTGAAAATGGGTTTTGACGTGAACATAGCCGGCCATGCGGCAGGCTCTCCCGCCAGCTACTACGGCATGCAGAACTTCGGAAACAAACCCGGCGGAAAAAGCCCGCTGGCTGCCGTACCCGGACTGGAAAAATATCATGGCAAAGACGTATTCCTCTCCGAAGCCCTTACCATAGAAGCCGAGAAAGCTTTGGACAACGCCCGGACAACGGACAAGCCTTTCTTCCTCTACATGGCCCATTATGCCATCCATACGCCTATCCAGCCCGACATGCGTTTCTACCAAAAATATCTGGACAAAGGACTTCCCCCGATAGAAGCAGCGTATGCCACCCTGATTGAAGGCATGGACAAAAGCCTCGGCGACCTGATGGACTATCTGGACAAAAACAACCTCACCGACAACACTGTACTGCTCTTCATGTCCGATAATGGCGGACTGGCTGCACACACCCGTGCAGGAGAGCTGCACAGGCAGAACTATCCGCTCAACAGCGGAAAAGGTTCCGCCTACGAAGGCGGAGTGCGCGAACCGATGATTGTACGCTGGCCCGGCGTAGTAGCGGCAGAAACCAAATGCGACCATTATCTGATGATAGAAGATTTCTTCCCCACCATTCTCGAAATAGCCGGTGTGGAGCACTACAATACGGTACAGAAACGCGACGGCATCAACTTCCTGCCCCTGCTTACGGGCAAAGGTAAAATGCCCGCCCGTGACATCTACTGGCATTACCCGCACAGTTGGGGCCCTTCCGGTCCGGGTATAGGCGCCACCTGCTCCATCCGTTCCGGAGAATGGAAACTGGTGTACTACTTCGACAGCGGCAAGCACGAATTGTTCAATATCCCTGCCGACATCAGCGAAAAACATGACGTAGCCGCCGAGAACCCCAAACTTGTAAAGAAACTATCAAAAAAGCTGAGCAACTATCTGCGGTCGGTGGATGCGCAGCGTCCTGTATTACGTGCCACCAACCGGCTGGCGCCCTGGCCCGATGAAACATTATAAAGAATTATGAAACGTATATTTCCACTTATCTGTCTGTCCCTGCTATTGGCAGGGACAGGCCATGCCCGGACAGGCAGGCAACAGTCTGCCCATAAAGAAAAAACCGGTATCAACCTTTCCCTTTGGAAGAATCTTTCCACACAGCGTACGGATACGGTCGGAAGCACATTCTTCAATCTCGGTATCTTCTCGGCGATAAACCGTTTGAACGGCTTGGGAGTAAATGTTTTGGGAGCTGTTACGGGCAGAGACATGAACGGAGTTCAAATCTCCGGTATATCCAATATGGTGGGTGGAAGTATGCGGGGCGTACAGGTAGCGGGCATCACCAATATCAACGGCAATAACCTCAGCGGTCTGTCCGTTTCCGGCCTTGTGGGCATCACGGGTAATCACGCACGGGGAATGGTTTTCTCCGGCCTTGCCAATATCACGGGCGATAACAGCAACGGAATGATTGTAGGCGGCTTGCTGAACATTACAGGCGAAAAGACTGCCGGCGTACAGCTTTCAGGACTCGCCAATATATCGGGCGGCAATTTTTCCGGTGTCACCATATCCGGCCTGCTGAATGTGGTGGGCGATGATATGAAAGGGCTCCAGATTTCCGGTCTGGGCAATATTACAGGCGGTACGTCTGCCGGCGTGCAGCTCTCTCCCCTGAATGTAGCCGTCCGTGCCAAAGGCCTTCAGATAGGTTTGGTAAACTACTACAAGGAGAAGCTGGACGGTTTCCAACTGGGACTGGTCAATGCCAACCCGGACACCAAAGTACAGATGATGTTTTTCGGCGGCAACACCACGAAACTGAACCTTGCAGCCCGCTTCAAGAACAAACTGTTCTATACCATCCTCGGCGGCGGTACGCATTTCCTCGACTTCAGCGATAAGTTCTCCGGTGCGCTTTTCTACCGCGCCGGACTGGAATTGCCCGTCTGCAAGCAACTGTTCATCAGCGGCGATTTGGGATACCAGCACGTAGAAACCTTCAAGAATAAAGACTATGGCTTCCCTGCCCGCCTCTATTCTCTCCAAACCCGTATCAACCTCGAATACCGTCTGACGGCAAAATTAGGAGTATTCGTTACGGGCGGTTACGGTTGGGACAGATACTACAACAGAAATGCCAACTTCGACAAGGGAGCCATTGTAGAAGGCGGTGTGGTATTATTCAAATACTAATCCGTGCCTGAAAAGCCAGGCAATGCAAGCACCGGAACATACAGCCATATCAGAAAATCTCCTTTTCTTTGATAAATCCCGTTCTATATGCCACCAGCAACTTCTTCAAATCCTGAATCTGCGTCACGAGCTGCTTGCCCTTATCGGTATCCTTCACCATCATACGCTGCGAGTTGAATTCTATGACGAAAGTTGTGGACTTGATATCCTGTCCCTCTTCAATCGCTTTCTGACGGCTCTGGAACGGGTCATGCTGCACCAACTGCATGCCGTGCGAGTGATATACCAGCGTATAGCCCGCAATACCCGTTTCGGGCTGATAGGCTTTGGAGAAACCGCCGTCAATCACCAATAACTTTCCATCAGCCTTTATGGGGCGCTCGCCTTTAATCGTCTTCACCGGCACATGTCCGTTGATGATATGCGAATGAGGTCCCGGCTCCACCCCGAACTCCGCCAGGATATTGTCGCAAATATCCGCACGGTTGCGAAGCGTGTAGTAATAACCTTTATTCTCTTTATGCAATGCCTTGTCGGCTATGAAGTAACGCTCGAAAGTAGCCATCTTATCCTTGTCGAAAGAGGGCGCATCCGGGCCGCACCACATATACCACATATAATCCAACGCAAAATTCTTCTCCTCCGAACCATCTTCGTCAAAGTAGGCGGTACGGATAAGCTGGTCGGTCTTTTGCAGCAGTTTATGTCCCCAGTACTCTTTCTTGCCGATACGTACATGTTTGAAACTTCCGTCCTCATTCAGGGGCACGGATGCGTGATAAAGCAGGTTGCTGTTGCACACCAGATACATGCCGCCGTACGTAAAGAGGCAACGCATATGCTTCTTCAGTTTCTCGCTGTTCATGAACGAAGCATGAATCTTTTCAACCAGCTCCCTTTCTTCATCCGTCAGGCGATACGGGTCGGTAGGGTCAATAGTCGGGAAATTGGCATCGCGCAGTTCGTATTCTTTGCCTTCGTACACAAATACGCCCCGTTCAAAGTCAATCTTGTGCAGCAGTTTCCGGTTGTCCATATCAAACTCCGGACGCCGGTTTATAATCTCCGCTTCCAGTTTGAACTGAATTATCGTAATCGCCTTGTGCATCTGCGTAATCAGCCGCAGTGTCTTTTCGTTGTAATTGGCATCGGCAAAGTTCATCTTCGGAGCAAAGATAGTGCAAGGATCATCCGCATAGGTATCCATTGCGAAGGTAGCCAGCGGCAGCAGGTTGATGCCGTAGCCGTCTTCCAGTGTTGCCAGGTTGGCATAGCGCATGGACATACGGATAACGTTCGCTATGCAGGCGTCATTGCCCGATGCGGCACCCATCCACAGTATGTCATGGTTGCCCCACTGAATGTCGAAATTATGGTAGTCGCAAAGCGTATCCATGATGATATGTGCGCCCGGACCGCGGTCGTAAATATCTCCCACTATGTGCAGCGAGTCGATTGTAAGCCGTTGGATAAGCTTGCACATGGCAATGATAAAGTCATCCGCACGCTTGGTCGAGATAATCGTACTGATAATGACGTTGATATACGCATGCTTGTTAGGCTCTACGCTGGACTCGTGCAGCAACTCCTGAATGATATAGGAAAACTCCGCCGGCAAGGCTTTACGCACTTTCGAGCGTGTGTATTTGGAAGATACGTTCTGGCAGACTTTCACTAGTTGGTTCAGGGTGATGAGATACCAGTCGTCCAGGTCCGTTTCCTGTTCCTTTATCAACTGCAACTTCTCTTCCGGATAATAAATCAGCGTACAGATTTCCTTCTTTTCGCTTTCGCGCAGCGTATGCCCGAAGATTTCATTCACCTTCCGCTTTACCGCACCCGAAGCATTCTTCAATACATGCTGAAAAGCCTCATACTCTCCATGAATATCCGTAAGGAAGTGTTCCGTACCTTTAGGCAGATTCAGAATAGCTTCCAGATTGATAATTTCCGTACTGGCATCGGCGATGGTAGGAAAACTGCGCGACAACAGTTGCAAATAGCGTAAGTCGTTTACTATACTTTCCGGAGTAATAGTTCCCATGATACGATTTATGATTTTAGATTTATGATATATATTCAATTATCAGCAATTAAGCTCTTTCTGTTATTTCTCAATTTTCAATTCTCAGCTCTCAATTCAACAGGAACATCAGCAGCACCTGCGCTATGATTACCCGCAGGAACATACACATCGGATACACCGTTGCATAAGCCACCGACGGATTATCGCCCGGAATGGTGTCGTTGGCATAATTCAGCGCCATCGGGTTGGCCATGCTTCCGCACAGCATACCTGCCATGGAGCCGAAGTCCACCTTCATCCATTTAAAGGCAACCACTCCCACTATCAGCACCGGAACAACGGTCAGCACGAACCCTGCGGCAATCCACAGCAGGCCTTCCGGACGGAACACCGTATCGAAGAAATGCGCTCCGGCATCCAGTCCCAGACAAGCCAGGTAGAGCGACAGTCCCAATGCACGGAGCATCAGGTTGGCGCTTCGTGTGGTATAGGTTATCATGTGCATTCTCGGCCCGAACGTACCAATCAGGATACCTACGATAATCGGTCCGCCGGCAAGTCCCAGCTTCACCGGAGCACTGATACCCGGCAGGGAAATGGGAATCGCACCCAAAGCCAGACCCAGGATGATACCGATAAACACCGCTACCAGATTCGGTTCTTTCAGGCTCTTGATGGCATTTCCCAATACTTTTTCCACATTCTGGATGGCGGCAGCCTCACCTACCACTGTCAGACGGTCGCCCAACTGCAAAGTCAGTTCCGCGGTGGCAAGCAACTGCACGCCGCTACGGTACACACGGCTGATGTTGATGCCGTAATGATTGCGCAGGTGCAGCGAACCCAGTTTCTTTCCGTTCAGTTCGGGACGTGTCACCACGATACGCTGCGAGATGAGCTGGCTGTCTATGGCATTCCAGTCTATGTCCTCTTTGTTCCAGTCGGTATGTTCCTGTTCACCGAACAGTACGGTCAGTGCCGGAGCATACTTTTCCGAAGTCACCACCAGCAAGCGGTCTCCTTCCCTGATTATCTTCTCGGAAGTGGGAATGCTTACGTTGCCGTCCCGCCACAGACGGGAGATTACGAACTTCGGATAATTCAAGCCGCCTATCTCCTTGATGCTTTTATCGAAGATGGCCGGATTGTGTACTTGAAACGCCGCAATGTAAGTTTTGTTCGCATCGTCCTTCTCTTTCAACTCCAGATCTTCCTTACGCGCCAATGCCTTGCGTATTATCAGCACGGCAAAAATAACGCCCACTACCCCCAGCGGATATGCCACGGCACATCCCAAAGCCGGCGTACTGGCTTCCAGCCCCATTTGCTTCAATGTCTGCTGTGCCGCACCCAGCGCCGGCGTATTGGTGGTAGCGCCGCAGAGGATGCCCACCATGTCCGGCAACGAAATATTCAGGGTATAACTGCCCAATACGGTCATCAGCGTACCGAGGAGCACTACTCCCAGCGCCAGCATATTCAACTGTACCCCGCCCTTGCGGAAAGAGCTGAAAAAGCCCGGCCCCACCTGCAGTCCCAGTGCATACACAAAAATTATCAGTCCGAAACTTTCCGCATAGTTCAGCATCTGCGGGTCAATGGACAGTCCGAAATGTCCGGCAAGAATACCCGCAAAAAAAACAAAAGTGACTCCCAGGGAAACTCCCCAGAAATGTACTCTTCCCAAGCCCAAACCAATGGCAGAAATCAGTGAAAGTACCACAACAGCCTGTAAGGCAGAATGTTCGATAAATAGACTATATAACCACTCCATGTATATAAAAACTAATAGGGCGCAAAGATAAAAACTATTTAGTCCGGTTCAAAACTTTTAAGCTTTCATTTCGCGCCCCAATTATACCCTGATTCATATATCCTGAAATCTTATTGATTACCCTTTTACACTGTTACCTGTTATTTTGTTTCTAATATCTGTTATAT
>ERZ1027066.1126-NODE-1126-length-11212-cov-5.382361_pt1 | contig 11212 bp, 9 predicted proteins | sample MGYA00519282_ERZ1027066 | MGnify/ENA primary metagenome ERZ1027066 (study PRJEB26926, sample SAMN06164494) | human gut metagenome | biome: ENVO:00009003; feature: ENVO:2100002; material: ENVO:00002003 | host: Homo sapiens | place: USA | collected 2012 ... | reverse complement strand
CCTGCGGGTGCTGGAATAAAAAAGAATCGTTTTATGCGGAAAAACTGGCGGGAGACCGCCGGTTTTTCCGCTTTTTGTTCATAGAGGCAAAAATGATGGAGAGGCCCACAGAAAAAGGTTTGAATTATTCATATATTTGACATATAATAAACTCTGTATTGACATTGAACGGGCTGCCTGCGCGGTCCATAAGGAGTTGATGATTTGGAAGCGACACGCATCCGGCTGGCAGAGGGCGTCCACCTGACCTATCTGCCGGCGAGAAAATTCAAAACCAGTCTGCTTTCCGCACAGTTCGTCACGCCCCTGCGGCGGGAGACGGCGGGAGCCAACGCATTGCTGGCGGCGGTGCTGCGGCGGGGTACGGTAAGCTGTCCCGATATGGGAGCGCTTTCCGCAAAGATGGACAACCTCTACGATGCCTCCATCGACTACACAGTGCGAAAAAAAGGCGAAAACCAGTGCGTGGGCTTTGTGGCCAGCTTTATTGACGATCGGTACGCTCCCGACGGCGAACGGCTGCTGGAACCGGCGGCGGCGCTGCTGGGCGCAGAGGGCGAGATGCTGGATTATGCCGTCCGGTATGGCCGCCTCCTGATGCTGTCCCTGCCCTTCTTCATTTTGCAGAATATGTTCCAGAGCTTCTTCGTCACCGCCGAAAAGCCCCATCTGGGTTTCGCCTTCACGGTGGCGGCAGGCGTTACCAACATGGTATTGGACGTCGTGCTGGTGGGTATGCTCCACGGCGGCGTGGAGGGCGCGGCCATCGCCACCTTCATCAGTCAGGCCGTGGGCGGCGTGCTGCCGGTGTTCTACTTCCTCAATAAGCGCTCCACCAGCTCGATCCATCTGGGCCGCGCCCAGTGGAACGGCGGCGTCATCCGCAGCGCCTGCATCAACGGCTCTTCCGAGCTGATGACCAACCTTTCCATGTCGCTGGTCAACATTCTTTACAATTACCAGCTCCTCCGCTTTGCCGGTGAAAACGGTGTCGCGGCTTATGGCGTCATCATGTATGCGGCGTTCCTGTTTGTGGCCGTCTTCGTGGGCTATGCCGTCGGCAGCGCCCCCATCGTCAGCTACCACTACGGCGCACGCAACCACGCCGAGCTGAACAACCTTTACTCGAAGAGTCTCCGCCTCATCGGCGTCATCGCCGTCGTTATGACCGCCCTCTCCATGCTGGTCATCCCCTATGTGGCCCGCATCTTTGTGGGCTACGACGCCGAGCTGCTGGCACTGACCAGCCACGCCTTCCGCGTCTACGCCCTGAACTTCTTCCTCATGGGCTTCAATGTCTACGGCTCGTCCTTCTTCACTGCTCTGGGCGACGGCGTGACCAGTGCGCTCATCTCCTTCCTGCGCACTTTGCTGTTCCAGCTGCTGGCCCTCATCTTCCTGCCCATGGTTCTGGGCATCGAGGGCGTCTGGTTGGCCGTCACGGCAGCCGAAGCCGGTGCGCTCTGCGTCACGGTACTGATGTTCATCACCAAGGACAAAGTTTTCCACTATCGCAAAGTATCCTGTTGAAAAGAAAGGCCATCGGGATCTCCCGATGGCCTTTTTGCTGTTATTCGAACCGGTATTCCACCAACTCACAGTTTTTGATGCCGGCGGCGGAATACTCCTCGTTGGTCATGTCGTGGAAATAGGACTCCACCACACGGGCGATGCCGTTGTGGGCCACGAGAAGATAGGTCTTGTTCTCATCCTGCCGCAGCTCGTCCAGCAGATTATAAATGCGCTGGGCCAGCTGCATCATGCTCTCGCCGCCATCGTAGCGGTCGGCAAAATGAGTCTTGGAGATGCGAAACTCTGCGCCGTCCCGGGGCGTGCCTTCGTATTTGCCAAAGCACTGCTCCCGCAGGCGGGGCTCACAGCGGGCGGGCAGGCCGGTGGCCTCGGCCACGGCCTTTGCGGTGTCGGCGGCGCGGCTCAGAGGCGAGTACAATATCTCGTCGATGTGGACGCCGCTCTCTTTGACCTTCCGGCCCAGCTCCCGGGCCTGCTGACGGCCTTTTTCGGTGAGGGGGCTGTCGGTCATGCCGCAGATCTTATTCTCCACGTTCCAGACCGTCTCGCCGTGGCGGGCAAAATAAATGCTGTGCATGGTGTCTCCTTATTTATTGTAATTGGCCTCGATCTCCCGGATCTTCTCATAGAAGAAATCGTTGGCCGGAGTGGGCATCCCGTGCTTTTGGGCCAGACGGCGGACGACACCTGCAAACTGCTCCACCTCGGTGGGGCGCTTGGCGAGGACGTCCTGCCGCATACTGGGCATTCCGTCAGGCTTGAAGGTGGGGGCCATGGATTCGAGGAAGGCTTTGTGGTTGTTGGCAGGCAGATTGACGCCCTCCAGCACCGACAAATCAATGACTTCCTGCATAGCCTCGAGCATCTTATCATAGGCCGGGCCGGGCTTGGTCAGGCCGCCGTAGGGCAGGTCAAAAGCAGCGGCCGCCTGATTGAGGCCGTCGTTGACCATCAGCTTGCTCCACTGCTTGAAGAGGATGTCACTGCAGGGCTCGCTGGCGATGCCGCAGGCGGTGAGGTATTCGTCCACCGCTTTTACGCGGTCGGTCATCTCGCCGCCCTTCTCGCCGAACTGGATGCGGCCTTCGGCACCGAACGTCAGGCTGCGGCCCACCCGGGTAGCGTCCATCCCGATGGCGACGCTCCACAGGCAGTGGCCGGGATAGACAGCCTCGATGTCATTCTCACTGGTGATGCCGTTGAGCACGCTGATGATGATGGTGTCGGGGCCGACGAACTTTTTGATGTCCTTGATGGCCTGCTCAAGCACCGTAGCCTTGACGGCCACGAGGACCAGGTCAACCGGCTGGCCCTGCTCCGGCGTGACATAGTCGAAATGGCACTCTTTGCCGTTGCAGACCACCGGCTGGGCCGAGTAGCGGGCAACGCGCTCCGCGTCCGCAATGACCTTCACGCCGGGCATCTTCCGGCCAAAGAGGATGCCCAGCGCACCCAGGCCGATGAGGGCGGAAGTCTCGATTTTTTTCATGATGTTCCTCTCCTTTTCCAGCTCTTTTCCAAATTCAGGCTTTGCGCAGGGCTGTGCCGTCCCAGAGCACGGTGTCTCCCTCGTCGATGCCCTGCCGTGTCAGCTCGGCGTCGGGGCAGGACAGGGTCTTCCGGATGCCGTCCGCTGCCTCTACCGTCACGTCACAGCAGACCTCGGCCCCTTCGGGCAGCTCTTCGCAGCCGTACATCTGCTCTTCGATGCGCACAACGCAGTAACGCTCCATGTTTCCACCTCCCGCCCTGCTTTTGAGCGGGGCGTTTTTCTTTATTATAAGCCCCGCTCTTCGAGGCGTCAACCGCGGCTTGACACGTCTGCCGCCGGGCTGATAAAATAAAGGAGAATCTGCATTGACCGGGGGAGAAGAGCTTTGAACATCACAGAACTGCGTTATCTCGTTGCCATTAAGAAATGGGGCTCGGTGAGCGCTGCGGCAAAGCAGCTCTACGCTGCCCAGCCCAACGTCAGCAAAGCGCTGAAGAATCTGGAAGGGGAATACGGCCTGCGCATCTTTGAGCGCTCGTCCACCGGCATGATCCCCACCGAGCAGGGGCGGCGGTTCATCGAGCAGGCCGCGCGGGTGCTGGAAGAGGTAGACCGCCTGACCGAAGATGCCCACCACGCCCGGGAGCGCTGCGCCGAGCTGCGGGTGATGATCCCCCACGCCACCTACGCCTCCTATGCGGCGGTGGATTTCCTGAAAGAAGCCGCCGGGGCCGACCAGCTCCGCATCCACATCCGGGAGGGCGGCTCCATGGAGGCGCTGGACTTCGTGCTGCGCCGGGGCTATCACCTGGCGCTGCTGCGGTATGCCGCCGAGGACGACGACCACTACATCCACTACTGCGCCCGCCGGGGCCTGAAAATGGAGCCTGTGATGGAGTTCGAATACCAGCTTCTCACCAACCGGGACGGCCCGCTGGCCAAGCACGAGGTGAAAGACCTCTCGGAGCTGAACCATTATATGGAGATCATGCACGACGACTTCCAGCTCCCCGGCGAAGACGGCGGCGACGGCGTGCGCTGGCACGTCAACGACAGCCGCCGCATCCATGTCTACGAGCGGTGCAGCCAGCTTTCTATCTTGCAGCAGCTGCCCTCAGCTTATATGTGGGCCTCCCCCATGCCCCAGCGGGCGCTGGACCAGTTCCATCTGGTTCTCAAAAAATGCCCCGCCCAGCGTCAGGTCATGCGGGACGTGCTGGTCTACCCCGACCACGGCGCGCTCCGGTCCGAAGAACAGGCATTCATCGACCTGCTCCACCGGGAAGCCGCCCTCACGGTAAAATGAGGACGTTTTTCAGTTCTCGCCATTTTATGCGAAAAAGCCACGAAAAAAGGCAAAAAAGTGCCTCGCCTCAGCACTCTGCACAAAAACGTGCAAGAATTTTCGGCAAACTGCCCTCCGGACATTTCCGGAATCGTTTCAAAGAGAAACAGCCTCGAAATTCAATCGCATCTTCGTTAAAATATGGCCCGGCATCCCACAAACAGGGTGCCGGGCCATATATTTTTTGATATATGACCCATACCAGAAGCATATTATTCATTTTATGAAGAATGTGTTAACATAAGGCCAAGGATGATTTTGGCAGTCGGCAGAATGGGGTCGGCTGCAGAAATCAAAAAGGAGGTTTCTGGTATGATTAGTTTCTTACTCTGTTTAGCGATCCTGATCGGCGGTTACTTCGTCTACGGCAAGATCGTTGACAACACGTTCGGACCCGATGACCGTGAAACTCCCGCTGTCCGCATCAACGACGGTGTTGACTATGTCGTGATGCCCCAGTGGAAGCTGTTTCTGGTCCAGCTGCTGAACATCGCGGGCCTCGGCCCCATCTTCGGCGCACTGCAGGGTGCTCTGTGGGGCCCTGTGGTATTCCTGTGGATCACCTTCGGCACCATCTTTGCAGGTGGCGTCCACGACTACTTCTCCGGCATGATGAGCGAGCGTAATGACGGCGGCTCTATCGCAGAGATCACCGGCAAATACCTCGGCCCTGTGATGCAGAACGTCATGCGTGTGTTCTCCGTCGTGCTGCTGATCATGGTCGGTACTGTGTTCGCAGTCGGCCCTGCCGGCCTGATCGTCACCCTGTGCAAGAACAACGGTATGTCCGGTGTTCTGACCACTACCCTGTTCTGGCTGGTCATCATCCTGGTCTACTACTTCATCGCGACCTTCATCTCCATCGACGCCGTCATCGGTAAGATCTACCCCATCTTCGGCATCTGCCTGATCATCATGGCCGTCGGCGTTATCTTTGGCATCTTCACCAACCCCGCCTACACCATCCCCGAGATCTGGGAGCACTTCGGCAGCATGCATCCCTCCGGAACTCCTATCTGGAGCTTCATGTTCATCACCGTCGCCTGCGGCGCTATCTCCGGTTTCCACTCCACTCAGTCGCCTCTGATGGCTCGCTGCATGAAGAGTGAGAAGCAGGGCCACTTCGTCTTCTACGGCGCAATGGTCTGCGAGGGCATCATCGCTCTGATCTGGGCCGCAGCTGGCTGCTCCCTGTACGAGATCACCGGCGGTCTGAACACCGGTCTGGCAGCTGCTCTGGCTGAGGGCCAGTCCGCTGCTATCTACGACGTCTGCTCCAAGACCATGGGCGGTGTGGGCATCGCACTGGCTATGATCGGCGTCGTCGTCTGCCCCATCACCTCTGGCGATACCGCATTCCGTTCCGCTCGTCTGACCCTGGCCGACTGGTTCAAGATCGATCAGGACAGCTACGCAAACCGCCTGAAGCTCTGCGTCCCCGTTCTGGGTGTCGGCGCTTTCCTGGGCATCGGCAATGCACTGGGCTTCATCAACTACACCGTTATCTGGCGCTACTTCAGCTGGACCAACCAGACTCTGGCTATGATCGTTCTGTGGGCAGCTTCCATGTACCTCTTCCAGGAGAAGAAGAACTACTGGATCACCGCTGTGCCTGCTACCTTCATGAGCGCAGTTTCTTCTACTTACTTCATTCTGGCTCCTGAGTGCCTTGGCAGCATCCTCAACAGCAAGACCGCTGAGGGCGCTACCATCTACAACACCGCTGTTGCATATCCCGTCGGCGTCATCTTTGCCATCGCAATGCTGGCTATCTTCCTCCATGCGACCAAGAAGCACGCTGCAAAGAATGCATAACAGCCCAGCGTACTCATCTGAGTTTCGCCGCCGTCTGAACTTACCCATTCCGAACGGCATTGCTTGAACTTCAAGCAACAAGCCGCTGCCAGTTGGCAGCGGCTTGTTTTTGTTTGCAGCGCAAAAACAGCTCGACTATCTGCACAGTTTTTCGCAGGCTGTTTTTGTAAGATTGTCAGATTTTTGTCTTGTTTTGTTCATGATTGGGGCGTATAATGCTATGAAGCCGGGGCGAAATGGAATACTGCCCCTAAAAGGAAGTGTTACTGATGCGCAGCTGGATCGCACGCCATCCCATCTCTTTCATGGCTCTTTACACTGTATTTTATCTGACCGCGTTCCACTGGCTCGAGGTGAATATCACCGTCCCTGCCATCTGGGTACACTGCCAGCTGGACGATGTCATCCCCTTCTGCAAGTACGCCATCGTCCCCTATTTTGCATGGTTCGCGTGGATTCCCTTTACCCTGTTCTATCTGCTGCGGCACGGCGAGCGCAGCGACTTCTGGCGGGTCTGCCTGTGCCTCTTCGCCGGCATGACCATCGCGCTGAGCTGTTATGTCCTTCTGCCCACAGGGCTTGCTCTGCGGCCTTACCGGGTGTATGGCAGCGACATCTTCGCCCGTCTGGTGCGGATGCTCTATGCCGTTGACAGCTCCAAGAATGTCTGCCCGTCCATCCACGTCCTCAACACGGTGACGTTGATGATAGGCTACCGCCGGAGCCGCTGCTTCGACGAGCCGGGCCGCCGCTGGATGCGGCCTGCCGCGAATGTTCTGGGCGTGGCCATTATCCTGTCCACCATGCTGCTCAAACAGCACAGCTGCATCGACGTGGTGCTGGGCGCAGCGCTGGCCTTTGCGCTGGACGCTGCCGCCAGCAGCCTCGAGCGCTCGGGAGATGTGCGGAGAGTGCCGCAGCGGCTTTGATAACGTACCCCTTTCTGAAAGCAGAAAAGACCTTCAAGTTCTCTTCATGAAAACTTGAAGGTCTTTTTCAGTTATTCAAATAATCCTTCCGGCAGACAAATATCCTTCTTCGGCACCTTATCCCACGAAAAGTCTTTGATGAGGCTTTCCGGCGTCCGAGGTGCAGGCTCTTCCTGCAGGCCGTAGGCATAGGCCAGACGGCCCACAATGTCCTCGGCCGTATAGCGGGCGCGAAGGTTCTCAAGGCTCTGGTCGCCGTCCCGCTTGGAGAGCCGCCGCCCGTCCGACGCCAGCAGCAGAGGGCAGTGGGCGAACTTCGGTGCAGGCAGACCCAGAAGCCGGTACAGATAGAGCTGCCGCGCCGTAGAGGAAAGCAGGTCGGCCCCGCGCACGACTTCGGTGACGCCCATCCGGGCGTCGTCCACCACGACGGCCAGCTGATACGCAAATACGCCGTCGGCGCGGCGAAGGTAAAAGTCACCGCAGTCGCGCAGAAGGTTTTCTGTATGTTCGCCCATACAGCCGTCGGTGAAGGTGATGTTCTCGTCCGGCACCATGAGGCGGTAGGCCGGGGCTTTCTTCTTCCGCTTTTCGGCGATTTCTTCGGCTGTCAGCCCCCGGCAGGTGCCGGGATAGATGACGTTGCCGTCCGAGGTGTGGGGCGCACTGGCGGCATGGAGCTGGCTGCGGGAGCAGAAGCAGGGATAGACAAGCCCCATGGCTTCCAGCTTTTTGTAGCTCTCGGCGTAGATGCCGCTGCACTCGCTCTGGTAATATGGCTCATGGGGGCCGCCCTTGCTGCCGCCCTCATCCCAGAAAAGGCCCAGCCACCCAAGGTCTTCTTCCAGCTGGTCGGCGTATTTGCGGGGGCAGCGCTCCGCGTCCAGGTCCTCGATGCGGAGAACGATTCGCCCTCCCCGGCTCCTGACGCTCAGCCATGCAAGGAGGCTGCACGCGAGGTTACCCAGATGGAGCCGCCCACTGGGGCTGGGGGCGAACCGCCCGACGACAGCGCTCACAGGCCCAGCTTCCACTCCCCGTCCTTCGGCTGGAAGATGGGGGTGTTGTAATACTCTGCCACGGCCTTTGCCATGTACTCGGCGTCGGCACAGCTTGCCGTCTCCATGGCGGAGTGCATGGCCAGCTGACCCAGACCGATGTCCACCATAGGCATCAGGATCTGATGGCCCAGCAGATTGCCCAGCGTGGAGCCGCCCGGCACATCGGCGCGGTTTGCGAACACCTGCACCGGCACACCGGCCTTCTTGCAGATGGCGGTGAAGGCTGCACCGGTGAATCCGCTGGTGGTGTAGGTCTGGCGGGCATTATACTTCAGCAGGACGCCGCCGCCCATCACGACGGGGTTGGCGGGGTCGCTCTTTTCGGGATGGTTGGGATGGGTGGCGTGGCCGTTGTCGGCGCTCAGCACCAGAGAGTTGGTGCGGGCGCGGATGCTCTGCTCCCTGCTGACGCCCATGCTCTCCTCGATGCGGGCCAGCACGTCGGCCATGAGGGTACCCTGCGCGCCCTGACGGCTGGAAGAGCCGACCTCTTCGTTGTCGAACATGACCCAGATGTCTCCGCGGCCTTCCTCTTCGCCGCGGCCCTGCAGAAAGCCCCACAGAGTGGTGTAGGCGCACTCGAGGTCGTCGATGCGGCCGGACATGAAATACTCGCCGTTCAGCCCCATGCGGACGGCCTTCTCACGGGTGGCGAGGACAAGGTCAGCGTCGAGGATGTCCTCGGCCTTCACGCCGGCCTCCGCGGCCAGGACCTCTTTCAGGTTTCCACCCTTGCTGCCGAAGATGGGCTGCAGATCGACCTGCGGGTTATACTTCATGCCGTTGTTCAGGTCGCGGTTGAAGTGGATGCAGAGGTTGGGGATGCAGGCCAGCGCACGGTCGGGGCAGACCAGACGACTCTCGATGCCGTTCTCGGTGCGCACCAGCAGACGGCCTGCCACGGTCAGTGGACGGTCGAGCCAGGAGGGCATGATCATGCCGCCGTAGCCCTCGACCTCGGCCTTGGCGAAGACCTTGTCCTCCGTGTCGAACTGCTTGATACGCCAGGTGGGCGAGTCGCTGTGGCTGGCGGCTGCGTGCCAGCCGGTCAGCTCACCCTTGGGCATACGCCATGCCAGCACGGCAGAGCCGTTGCGGGTGGTGTAATACTTGCCGCCGGGGGCCAGCTCCCACGCGGCGCTCTCAGGGCAGTTCACATAGCCCTCGGCTTCCAGAATGGCGGACGCAGCAGCCGTGGAGTGGAAAGCACTGACGCCGGCGTCCAGAAAACGGAAAAGCTCCTCTATCGAAAAAGCTGCATTCTTCATGGTTATTTTCTCCTTGGTATTTTAACGATTCCTGTACTCTTTATTATAGCCCGCTGCGCCGGAAAGGTCAATCCGGCCCCACTGCACGGCCCCTTAAAATTTGTTCGTGGCAAGGCCGATTGACAACCGCGCGGCAGAACAGTATACTAGTCTCAGAGAGATATTTTCCCCGGCCTGCGGGCCGGGCGCAGATAGAAGGAGGACATCCCCTATGACTCAAAAGCACATCCTTTCGCTCCTTGTGAGTGCTGCTCTGCTGTGCGGCCTGCTGGCAGGCTGCTCCAATACAAACGGCGACGCCTCCCACGCAAGCTCTTCGGCTTCTGAGCCGTCCAGCGTCAGCAGCGAGAGCGCCCCCAGCAGCACCGCGCAGGCCGACACCTCCGGGCTGTTCAACAAAGATTTCGACGAGAACTCACTGTTCAGCGTAGACGGCACTGCAGCCGCCTTTGAGCCCAGCCTCGGCTGGGGTCCCGGCGTGTCCGGCTGCTCCCTCAAGAGCGTGCAGGCCGCAGCCACCCTGCTGGTCTGGGCCGACGAGGCAAACCTCTCTGCCCGCACGGAAACGGCCATTGAGGACGCCTACACCCAGTGGTACGACAACCTCTCCGACTCGGAGCAGGAGGGCTTTGCCGAGGCATGGCCTATGATAAAGGACGATGCCGCTGCCCTGCTGGAAGACAAGGACGCCATGGCAGGCCGTCTGGAGGACGTGGGCCTCGACGCCAAGAAGCTGACCTTCTCCGAGAAGGACTGGAACGCCCTCGAGGATGTCGTTGACCCCCTCGTGCCGGAGGCAAAGGGCGAGTATTAAATCACAGAGAAAAGGCCGGACGCCTTTCCGCTTTGATGCGGGAGGCGTCCGGCCTTTGTTTTATCGGGATCAGACTTTCTTGAGGGTGTAGGCGCGGGTACCCATGCCGACCTTCTCGGCCTGCTCGAGAGTCGCTTTCCACTCGATGTTGGGGTTAGAGTCCTTGAAGTTGTCGTGGTGGCAGTTCCAGCCCGGGGTGGCAAGGTTCTGGCCCAGCTGACTGTTGGGCAGCGGAGCGGCGTTCAGGCAGGCGTCAGCACAAGCCTGGTCGAGGGCCACCGGGTCAAAGGAGGCGAACATGCCGATGTCCGGCAGGATGGGCGCGTCGTTCTCGCCGTGGCAGTCGCAGTTGGGGCTGATGTCCTGCACAAGGCTGATGTGGAAGGTAGGGCGGTCATGGCAGACGGCAGCGGCATACTCGGCCATCTTGCGGTCCAGCATCTCGTTGGCGCTGTCGCACAGGGCATAGATGGCGTCGAAGTTGCAGGCACCGATGCAGCGGCCGCAGCCCTTGCACTTGTCCTGGTCGATGACGGCCTTGTTCTTCTCGTTGTAGCTGATGGCGTCGGAGCCGCACTCCTTGGCGCAGCGGTGGCAGCCGCGGCAGAGGTCTTCCTGCACCGCCGGGTGGCCGGAGGCGTGCTGCTCCATCTTGCCGGCGCGGGAGCCGCAGCCCATGCCGATGTTCTTGATGGCACCGCCGAAGCCGGTGGACTCGTGGCCCTTGAAGTGGCTCAGGCTGATGAAGATGTCGGCGTCCATGATGGCGCGGCCGATTTTAGCGGTCTTGCAGTATTCGCCGTTCGGCACAGGCACCTCCACCTCATCGGTGCCGCGCAGGCCGTCGGCGATGATGACCTGACAGCCGGTGGTCATGGGCCAGAAGCCGTTCAGCTGGGCGCAGGTCAGGTGCTCGAGGGCGTTCTTTCGGCTGCCAGGGTACAGGGTGTTGCAG
>ERZ1027066.1124-NODE-1124-length-11219-cov-14.147707_pt1 | contig 11219 bp, 14 predicted proteins | sample MGYA00519282_ERZ1027066 | MGnify/ENA primary metagenome ERZ1027066 (study PRJEB26926, sample SAMN06164494) | human gut metagenome | biome: ENVO:00009003; feature: ENVO:2100002; material: ENVO:00002003 | host: Homo sapiens | place: USA | collected 2012 ... | reverse complement strand
GACATTATGAACATACGTTACCCAATATACGAGGGAGTTTATCGAATACTTACAACCGAAGAAAGGACGCAGGCGTACGAAAGGAAAAACGGAAAAGAAAGAAGTTCCGGCAGTGGCAGTACCGGAAGCTGAGGAAAGGAACCATCCAACTGTAAAAGTGGAAATGAAGGGCAAAGAAAAGGAAGAGGCAAAAGGCAAGAACATGGAAAAGCCGCCCCAAAAACGGCCTGAAATGGACAGCCTTGTCGTTACAAAAAGCTATGGTACACGCCAACAGCCGCCAATAGACGCCATCGGTTCCGGGGCTATTGCAGGTAAGGAAAATACCTCTACTTTTGCTGACAGAAACGAGGAAACAGTGCTACAGAAGGCTGTACAAGTGCCGCCTGAGCGCATCCCGGATTTGTTCCGGGACAAGCGTGTGGAAGAGTGGCGGGCTTCTGAGGCCGACAGTTCCGGCAGGCTTAAGGATAATAAGGGACAGATTGAAAACGGTGACGACGTGGATACCGACGAACTGAACGAGGAACTGGAAGATTTGAACTGTGCCCGTGAAGATTATCCGGGCGGTATATCCGGTATCGGGCCGGAAGAGATTGATTTAATCATCGACCTCTGCAACGGCAAGGATATTCCGACAGACAAACGATTGTCCCTTTTAAGGGCGATCCATCATATCAAGGATACGCAGATTGAACGCTCGATACTGGAAAGTATCAATGGCAGCGACAGCCGTATCAGCAAATTTCTGGATGAAGTCGAGCAAATGGGCGGGGCTGCTCCGGACAGTGACTAACCGATTAAAAAAGGAGGTAACAATGGCAAGAGGCTATTTCGATACGGGTTGATGCCCGTATCACTGTAAAAAGAGAGAACCGGCAGGAATACCAACAACAAAACGTATCATCCATGTTTATGACGTATTTCGATTCAAGTTGACAAACGGCGGCTTCCCCTTATGGGGGAAACGTACCGACTCCCGGAGAGACAGTCATTCCATTAACTTATCCATAAAACGACAGCGGTAATGACAAAAGGCCATTACGATTCGGGATGACAGACCGCTTGCGGCATTCACCCGGTAAGACAACAGGAACTATTCACCATTAAATTTTATTTGTATGAACATAGGACTGGTAGATGTGGACGGGCATAACTTCCCCAATTTCGCACTGATGCGCCTTTCGGCCTGTTACAAGGCAAAAGGGCACCGGGTGGAATGGGCGGCACTGCGACAGCGGTATGACAAGGTATTGGCAAGCAAGGTATTCACCTTCACGCCTGATTATGATTATGACCTGCTGGATGTGGGGGAAGTGGTAAGGGGCGGCACCGGGTATGACATAGCCGGCAGGCTTCCCGAAGCAGTGGAGAACAGCCGGATGATGGACTATTCCATTTACCCCGAATACCCTTTTTCGCTCCAGTTCTTTTCAAGAGGCTGCATCCGCAAGTGTCCTTTCTGCCTCGTCCGTGAGAAAGAAGGATACATTCAGACCGTGGAACCGGTGGAACTGAACCCGAAAGGGAAATGGATTGAGGTGCTGGACAACAATTTCTTTGCGAACCCGCAGTGAAGGAGTGCGGTAAGCTATCTGATGAAAGCGGGCCAGCCCGTGAAGCTGCACGGCGTGGACGTAAGGATTATGGACGAGGAACAGGCCTGGCACCTGAACAGGCTCAGGATGAAGCAGAACATCCATATCGCATGGGACCTGCCGCAGCTTGACCTGAGGGACCGCCTGAAAGAGATGGTAAAGCACGTGAAGCCCTACAAGATAACCTGTTACGTACTGATAGGATTCAATTCGACCATTGAGCAGGACCTGTTCCGGTTAAATGTACTCAGGGAACTGGGAATTACCCCCTTTGTCATCCCTTTCCGGGATTATGGAAATGAACGGACGCCTACGCGGTACGAGCGTGACCTTGCCCGGTGGGCGAACCGGATGTGGCTGTTCAAATCCTCCTCCTTTGAGAACTATATGCCCCGCAAGGGATTCAAGTGTGGGGAATATTTGAAATAAACCGATAAGGACAGTAAAGACAATGAGAGCAAAAGGCTATTACGATTCGGGATGATTCAGACCCTCATCCCGGGAGAGAATTAACAATGAAGTTTCACCATTCAATCATGTAACCATGCGAAAGATGTATTTTGACTCCGGCTGATTGCCTGCCGGAACTTACCCCCTGAACCATTAAACCATAAGCGGCTGCGGGCTGCCTTATGGGGATAGTGCAAGGGGTAGCCCGTGGCTTTTTAAATCACTTAAAAATCACGGAATTCAATGAAACAGAAAAGATTGATTATGATGCTGGCCGTACTGGCGGCAGCGGGTGCGGCAATGGCACAAGGAAACGGACAGGCGGGCATCACGGAAGCCACGCAGTTGGTGACGGGATATTTTGACCCGGGCACGAAACTGGTGTACGCGGTGGGTGCCATTATCGGCCTGATAGGCGGCGTCAAGGTCTACCAGAAATTCAGTTCGGGCGACCCCGACACCTCGAAAACCGCCAGCTCATGGTTCGGAGCCTGCATTTTCCTGATAGTGGCCGCCACTATCCTGAGGTCATTCTTCCTCTAAGAACAGATAAAAGACAATAGCTTATGTCTGACTTTGAGATAAACAAAGGCGTGGGCCGTGAGGTGGAGTTCAAAGGGCTCCGTGCCCAGTACCTTTTTATTTTTGCTTTCGGGCTGCTTGCCGTGTTCGTGGTGTTCGTCATCATGTACACGGCGGGCATCGGGCAATGGACGTGTATCGGCTTCGGGGTATCGGCTGCCACGGCAGTGGTCTGGCTGACCTTTTCGCTGAACCGGCGTTTCGGCAGCCACGGACTGATGAAGCTCCTTGCCGCCCGGCAGCATCCCAGGAGAATCCTCTCACGCAAACGTATCACACGTCTGATTAAAAAACAACAATCGTAAATCATGAGAAGTACATTGACAACATCCACACTGGAAAGCAAATTCCCCGTCATGGCGGTGGAGCACGGCTGCATCGTCAGCAAGGACGCCGACATCACGGTGGCTTTCCGGGTGACACTGCCGGAAGTGTTTTCGGTATCATCCGCGGAATATGAGGCGATGCACGCCACATGAGCCAAGGCAATCAAGGTATTGCCGAACTATTCAATCATCCACAAGCAGGATATTTTCATCACGGAGAAATACAGGCCCGACATCGGAAAAGACGGCCCGGGCTTCCTCTCCCGCAGTTTTGAACGCCACTTCAACGAACGGCCCTACCTCAACCACACCTGCTACCTGTTTCTCACCAAGACCACCAGGGAACGCTCCCGGCAGCAGAGCAACTGGAACACGCTGTGCCGGAAATTTCTGGTGCCGAAGGAGATACAGGACAGGGAGACGATGGAGCGTTTCATGGAGTCGGTGGGACAGTTCGAGAGTATCGTGAATGACAGCGGCCTTGCCAGGCTGGAGCGGCTGTCCACGGAAGAGATAACGGGAACGGAAGACGGCCCGGGCATCATCGAGAGGTACCTGACCCTGTCTTCGGACGGAAGCGTCATGTTGCAGGACATGCAGCTGAACCCGGACGGGATGCGTATCGGCGACAAACGGCTCTGCCTGCATACCCTTTCCGACCTCGACGACCTGCCGGGCAGGGTACGGACCGACGGACGCTATGAGCGTCTTTCCACGGACCGCTCGGACTGCCGCCTGAGCTATGCCTCGCCCGTGGGTATCATGCTTCCCTGCGACCATATCTACAACCAGTGGATATTCATAGACGACAGCAGCGAGAACCTCGCCCGTTTTGAGAAGACGGCGAAGAACATGCAGTCGCTTTCACGCTACAGCCGGAGCAACCAGATAAACAAGGAATGGCTGGACGAATACCTGAACGTGGCGCACACCAACGGGCTGCAATCCGTCCGCTGCCATTGCAACGTGATTGCATGGGCCGAAAACGGGGATGAGCTGCGGCGGGTGAAGAACGACGTGGGCAGCGCACTGGCGCTGATGGAATGCACACCCCGCCATAATACCACCGACCTGCCGGTCCTTTACTGGGCGGGCATACCGGGAAACGAGGCGGACTTCCCTTCGGAAGAGAGCTTCTACACGTTCACCGAACAGGCACTATGCTTCTTTACGGCAGAAACCTGCTACCGGAACTCGCTCTCCCCCTTCGGGCTGCGCATGGTGGACCGGCTGACGGGAAAGCCCGTCTTCCTCGACATATCCGACCTGCCCATGAAAAAAGGGGTGGTGACCAACCGGAACAAGTTCATCCTCGGCCCGTCGGGCAGCGGAAAGAGCTTTTTCACCAACCATATGGTGAGGCAGTATTGGGAACAGGGCACGCACATCCTGCTGGTGGATACCGGAAATTCATACAAGGGGCTGTGCGACCTGATCCGCCGGAAGACGAACGGGGATGACGGAGTTTATTTCACTTACCAGGAAAATGACCCGATTTCCTTCAATCCGTTCTTCACCGAGGATTACCGGTATGACATCGAGAAGCGGGACAGCATCAAGACGCTGATTCTGACCTTATGGAAAAGGGAGGACGAACCGCCCCGGCGCTCGGAAGAGGTGGCGCTCTCGAACGCAGTCAGCCTGTATATCGAGAAGATAAAGAAGAACCGGAAGATAAAGCCGAACTTCAACTCGTTCTATGACTTTGTAAGGAAAGACTACCGCAAGGTGCTGGCGGACAAGAACGTGCGCGAGAAGGACTTTGACGTGGACGGTTTTCTGAACGTGCTGGAACCCTATTACAAGAACGGCGAATACGGGTATCTGCTGAACTCGGACAAGGAACTGGATTTACTGAACAAGCGGTTCATCGTATTCGAACTGGATGTCGTGAAGGATAATCCCGTCCTTTTTCCGGTGGTGACTATCATTATCATGGAGACTTTCATTAATAAAATGAGACGCTTGCAGGGCATCCGCAAGATGATACTGATTGAGGAAGCATGACTGCGACATGTAAGTCTTGTATATGATTGTTTAACATTCCATTCCACGCGCTGGAAATAGAACGATTAAACCTGTTGTTTCGTCAACAGTAGCCTATGGGAACGTGCGATAGTAAGCAATGAGGTCGTGCGATAGCAGAACCAACAATGAAGCCCTTCCGAAAGGAGAAGTCAGAACCGCGAGGGAACGACAACTGCCGTTAGTATCGAGTGGCAGGGGAGCTAGGCTGAATGGTATGAATAACGTAATGTGAACCGTTGATAAACGTCGTAACTTCGAATGAGCTACTAATGATACTAGGCTCTAACCCAAAAGGGATGCAGTCGGATAACCTTCTCCATGCTAAGGTTACACGGACATAACGACTGCCGGCGGATAGACGGATTCTAACCCATTCGTTTGTCATATACAAGAAACATGGTAAACCCGTACTTCTCCTGTGTAACAGCAGGTAAGCAGACCGTAAGTGAAGCCGAATGGAGTGCGGGCAGAGGAATGCGGAGAAAGCGAATGCCGTTCTGTAATGGGACGGATAGAGGTTGAAACATCACCTCACACGAAAGTGGGCAGACTTCCGCATGGTGGATGTTTTACAAGAAACTTATAGAACTTATTAAAGGAGAAAAGCAAATGAACGAAATTAAAACATCGTGTGCATCTACTGACCGGAAATGGAACACTTGGGAAAGCATAGACTGGAACAAGTGTGAGATAGCGGTTAATAAGCTACAAGCACGTATTGTAAAAGCTCAAAAGGCGGGCAAACACGGCAGGGTGAAATCCTTGCAGTGGGTGCTGACGCATTCGTTTTACGCTAAGGCTTTAGCCGTAAAGCGTGTTACATCAAACAGTGGCAGTGACACCGCAGGTGTTGACAAGGTGAAATGGTCAACTCCCAATGCCAGATTCAAGGCTATCGGTGAACTGAAAAGAAGAGGCTACAAGCCCCAGCCGTTAAAAAGGGTCAATATCAAAAAGAGTAATGGGAAACTACGTCCTTTAGGTATCCCGACAATGAAAGATAGGGCTATGCAGGCATTATATCTGCTTGCGTTGGAACCTGTATCGGAAACAACTGCGGACAGTAATTCCTACGGTTTCCGTAAAGAAAGAAGCACTAGAGATGCAAGGGAACAATGTTTTTGTGTCCTTGCAAAGAAAGCTTCTCCCGAATGGATTATGGAGGGTGACATCAAAGGTTGTTTCGACCACATCAGCCATGAATGGCTGCTGAACAATATCCCTATGGATAAAGTGATGCTGCGAAAATGGCTCAAATGCGGTTTCGTCTTCAACAAGGAGCTATTCCCTACGGAAGAGGGTACTCCACAGGGCGGTATCATTTCACCAACTCTTGCGAATATGACACTGGACGGACTGCAAACTATGCTTGCAGAGAAGTATCACAAGAAATTTGTAAACAGGAAAACGACCTACTATCCCAAAGTACATCTTGTACGCTATGCGGATGATTTTATCATCACGGGTAGAAGCAAGGAAGCTTTGGAAGAAATCAAACCGTTAGTAGTGGACTTTCTCAAAGAAAGGGGATTAACCCTGTCGGAAGAGAAAACAAAGATTACACACATTGATGACGGATTTGATTTTCTTGGGTACAATATCCGAAAATACAAAGGAGTGCTTCTAATCAAACCGTCCAAAAAGAGCCTGAAGAAATTCATGCAGAAAATCCGGGGAATCATTGATTCCAATAAAGGAAGCAAACAGGAATCACTTATAAGGCTCTTGAATCCTGTGATAACAGGCTGGGTAAACTACTATAAGAATTGTGTGGCTTCTGACACATTCAGAAAAGCTGACTACCTGATATTTGAAAAGTTATGGCAATGGGCTAAGAGACGACACCCCAAGAAAGGCAAATATTGGATTGCCGACCGATACTTTACACGGGTAAAAAACCGTAACTGGTGCTTCGTGGCAAACTTCAAGAAAGGCAAGACTGATGACAGGATTGCACTGAAAAGGCTGTATGACACAAAGATTACCCGATATGTCAAGGTAAAAGGTGAAGCAAATCCCTTTGACCCCGAATGGACAGAATATTTTGAAAAGCGCAAGACTTACAAGATGTTACAGTCGCTCAACGGTAGAAAATCGTTGCTGTACATGTGGGAAAGACAGAACCATTTATGTCCCGTATGTGGTAAACCCATAGACAAGGAACATCCTTGGGGAACTTCCCAACAAATAGTCAACGGCAAGAAAGTAAATTTTCTGCTGCATGACAGTTGTAGAAGAAAAGTCATTCAAACTAATAAGATGTAACTATGAGCTGGTTTCTATTAAATAGAAATTTAACACTGCTTGAGCCGTATGATTGGAAACTTTCATGTACGGTTCTGAGGGGGGAAAGGGGCAGTAATGCCCCTGACCTACCCGGCAAGGCTCTATCTTCGGCGAACATGGCTGAGTACCTGCGCTATATGTACAAGACCGTGCGCAAGTATTACGGGGAGGCAATCGTGGTGACGCAGGAGGTGGATGACATCATTTCCTCGCCCGTCGTCAAGGAGAGCATCATCAATAACTCCGACTGCAAGATACTTCTCGACCAGCGGAAGTACATGAACAAGTTTGATGCCATACAATCCCTGCTGGGTCTGACGGAGAAGGAGAAATCGCAGATACTCTCCATCAACATGGCGAACAACCCGTCAAGGCTCTACAAGGAAGTGTGGATAGGACTGGGCGGCACGCAGTCGGCAGTCTATGCCACCGAAGTTAGTGCTGAAGAGTATCTGGCGTACACCACCGAAGAAACGGAAAAAGTAGAGGTTTACCGTCTGGCGGAACAGTTGGGCGGCGACATTGAAGCCGTCATCCGGCAGCTTGCCGAAAGGCGGAGAAAAAAGGAATAAATAGAAACAGATTCATCAACTAAAAAAGAAAATGCGTATGAGTATATCAAGAACGAAAATGCTGCAAGTCAGCAAGTGTTTAATCGGGCTGGCGGTCATGGTGCTGCAATCCTGCGACATAACGGACAACCGACGCGACCTGCTTTGCGGAAACTGGGAGAGTGTGGAGGGCAAGCCCGACGTGCTTATCTACAAGGAGGGCGAAGCCTATAAGGTGACGGTATTCAAGCGGAGCGGCATCCGCCGCAAGCTGAAGCCGGAAACCTATCTCTTGCAGGAGGAGAACGGCAACCTGTTCATGAACACCGGATTCCGCATCGACGTGTCCTACAACGAGGCGACGGACATCCTGACCTTCTCGCCGAACGGGGACTACGTGCGTGTGAACCCGAAACCGGACCATCCGATAGGCGAGCAATAAATAATGAAATCCACTAAAATCCAAAGTAACATGAGAACAAGAATAACACTTATTATCTGCCTGTGCCTGTTTGCAGTCGGCAGGGCAAGCGCACAGTGGGCGGTGATAGACCCGTCCAACATCGCGCAGAGCATCGTGAACACCTCGAAGAACGTGGTACACACTTCCACGACCGCCCAGAATATGATAAAAAATTTTCAAGAGACCGTGAAGATTTACGAACAGGGCAAGAAGTATTACGACGCACTCAAATCCGTGAACAATCTGGTAAAGGACGCCCGGAAGGTGCAGCAGACCATCTTGATGGTGGGTGACATCACCGACACCTATGTGACCAGTTTCCAGAAGATGATGCGTGACGACAACTTCACGGTGGAGGAACTGGGAGCCATCGCCTTTGGCTACACCAAGTTATTGGAGGAATCCAACGATGTGCTGACGGAACTGAAGAATGTGGTGAATATCACCACGCTCTCCATGACGGACAAGGAGCGCATGGACGTGGTGGAACGCTGCTACTCCAAAATGAAGCGTTACCGCAACCTCGTGAGCTACTACACCAACAAGAACATTAGCGTGAGTTACCTGCGTGCGAAGAAGAAAAACGACCTTGACCGCATCATGGGGCTGTACGGGAACATGAACGAAAGATATTGGTAGCCTATGAATTTCGACAACCTTCACCAAATTCTGCGCTCGCTCTACGAACAGATGATGCCGCTATGCGGGGACATGGCGGGCGTGGCGAAAGGCATCGCCGGGCTGGGCGCACTCTTTTATGTGGCCTACCGGGTATGGCAGTCGCTGGCGAGAGCCGAACCGATAGACGTGTTCCCTATGCTCCGCCCGTTCGCGATAGGCTTGTGCATCATGTTCTTTCCGACGGTGGTATTGGGTACGATAAACAGCATCATGTCGCCCGTCGTGCAGGGTACGGCAAAGATGCTGGAGGCGGAAACGCTGGACATGAACCGATACCGTGAGCAGAAGGACAAACTGGAGTACGAAGCGATGATGCGCAATCCCGAAACCGCCTACCTCGTGTCAAATGAGGAGTTTGACAAACAACTGGAAGAACTGGGCTGGTCGCCCGGCGACATGGTGACGATGGCGGGGATGTACATCGAGCGCGGGATGTACAACATGAAGAAGGGCATCCGCGACTTCTTCCGCGAGATACTGGAACTGATGTTCCAAGCCGCCGCCCTCGTGATAGACACCATCCGCACGTTCTTCCTCGTGGTGCTGGCGATACTCGGTCCGATAGCCTTCGCCATATCGGTGTGGGACGGCTTCCAAAGCACGCTTACACAGTGGATATGCCGCTACATACAGGTCTATCTGTGGCTGCCCGTGTCGGATATGTTCAGCACCATACTGGCGAAGATACAAGTGCTGATGCTGCAAAGCGACATCGAACGGATGCAGGCTGACCCGAACTTCTCGCTGGATTCGAGCGACGGGGTGTACATCGTCTTCATGATAATCGGCATCATTGGTTACTTCACCATCCCCACGGTAGCAGGCTGGATTATCCAAGCCGGAGGCATGGGAAGCTACGGTCGCAACGTGAACCAGACGGCAGGACGAGCCGGAAGTATTGCGGGCAGCGTGGCGGGCGCAGCCGCAGGAAACGTGGTCGGACGTGCCGGGAAACTGCTGAAATAATCAACTGACAATTAAAAACGAATAAACAACAATGGAATTTAAGTCACTTAAAAACATCGAATCATCGTTCAGGCAGATACGCCTGTTCGGTATCGTCTTCCTCTCGTTGTGCGCCGTGATAACGGTATGGAGCGTGTGGAGTTCCTACCGCTTTGCGGAACGGCAGCGGGAAAAGATTTACGTGCTGGACAACGGCAAGTCGCTGATGCTGGCTCTCTCGCAGGACTTGGAGCAGAACCGTCCTGTGGAGGCAAGGGAGCATGTGAAGCGTTTTCACGAACTATTCTTCACGCTTGCACCCGACAAGAGTGCCATCGAGGGTAATATCCAGAGGGCAATGTTTCTGAGCGACCGCTCGGCATACGAGCACTACAGCGACCTTGCAGAGCAGGGATATTACAACCGTATCATCTCGGGCAATGTAACCCAGCGTATCGAAGTGGATAGCATAAGCTGCAACTTCAACCACTATCCCTACGAGGTGGTGACATACGCAAGGCTATCCATCATCCGCGAGAAGAGTATCACCGAGCGTAGCCTTGTGACCAAAGGGCGACTGCTCAACTCCACACGCAGCGACAACAATCCTCACGGATTCATCTTCGAGGCTTTCCGTGTGGTGGAGAACAAGGACCTGAGAGTCTATGACAGATAACCCAATTATTCACCATTAACATTTACAGCGATGAAAAAGTACATTCAGAAAATCAAGGATTCAATCAACAAGTCTTGGAACAACAAGACATCGAAGACCAAACGCCTTATCATCTACGGCCTCTTGCTGGCATATATGGGATTTGCCCTCTATGTAATCTTTATGCCAGCTCCCGATTACGGGTATGAGGAGTATGTCAGAAGTGAGCCGCCTGCCACCAATCTGATTATCGAGGAGGAGGCAACTCCTGCCGACAGCCTCTCGGATGAGAAGATACGGGAGATGGAAGAGTTCTTTAACCAATTTAATTCAGAGAGCTATGAGTAACGATGCAAATGCTCTGAAAAGAAAGGAGCAAATCAAGAAAATTCTTGTGTATGGCGGAATGGTTATGCTATGCCTTGTGTCATTCTACTTCATCTTCAAACCATCGAAGGAGCAGGTACAGGCAGAACAGCAGAAGGTAGGCTTCAACGCCGAACTTCCCGATCCGCGAGGTGCAGGCATCGAGGCGGACAAGATTGCCGCCTACGAACTGGAGGATATGCGTGTCAAGCAGGAGCAGAAGATGCGTACCCTTGAGGACTTCACGGCAATGACCACCGACTGTCTCTTATACACATCTCCGAGCCC
>ERZ1027066.1105-NODE-1105-length-11353-cov-5.279076_pt1 | contig 11353 bp, 8 predicted proteins | sample MGYA00519282_ERZ1027066 | MGnify/ENA primary metagenome ERZ1027066 (study PRJEB26926, sample SAMN06164494) | human gut metagenome | biome: ENVO:00009003; feature: ENVO:2100002; material: ENVO:00002003 | host: Homo sapiens | place: USA | collected 2012 ... | reverse complement strand
CTCTGATAGGACTCGAAACGGGCCTGCGCGCAATCATGCACATCAAGACCCAGGTGGTGGGCCACGCCGCAGGCGAGCCAACGGCGGTGCTGCTGGCCTTGCGGGGACAGCGACTCCTCGACGCTCACCGGCAGCAGACCCCAATCGTGCAGACGCTCGGCGATCACACGCATGCAGGCGTGGTGGATGTCGGAGTAGGTGGCACCCGGCTTGGCGGCTTCGAAACCGGCCTGCTGCGAGTCGAGCACGGCCTGGTACAGACGCTTCTGGAAGTCGGTGAACTTGCCGTTGGTCGGGAAGGTGCGGGTGATGTCGGCCGTGTACAGGGAATCGACCTCAACGCCGGCATCCACCAGCAGCACGTCCTTACCGGCGTTCTGATAGCTCTGCTTCAGGTCGGCAATGGCGGCGTAGGTCAGCTTGGGGCTCTGCTTGTCGATGTAGGTATGGACATCGTTGGTGTACAGGATGGTGACGTCAGACTTATCACCAAACCAGCAGGCCGATGCGGCAGGCGCACCGATGGCCATGGATGCAGCGGCAGCGGTCACACCAGCAGCCTTTAAAAAGCTGCGACGGGAAATAAGTTGTTTCACAGGAAAACGACCTCCTTTTATTTTTGGCGTATCGCATTTGGGGCAGGCTCTTCCCTCCTGCCCTTTCAATAGCTCTAGCATAGCACAGAACGCCGCCGCAAACAAGCCAAAATCATTCTTTTGGCACAAATTATTTTCACGTTCCGCTTTATTTTAACATATATTGTACCATTTTTACACAAATTCTATGCAAAAAAGACCTTCCCGTGCCCTGTCGCAGAGCAGCGGAGAGGTCTTTTTTAGGGGGGTGTTGACCCGTTGCCGGGTCTATCGGAGGAGAGAGAAATATCAGATGGCGTTATACTCCTTGAGGAACTTCTCAAGGTCGGTGCCCTCGATCTTCTTCAAAGCTTCCTTCAAAGCCAGGCGCGGGATCAGCGGCAGATCCATGTCGGTGATCTTCTTGCCGTCGCGCAGCTTCACGGTGGCATCGATCAGGGCGCGCACATCGTAGGTGCTGCCCCAGACCTCGGGCACGCCGCGGTCAATGTTCAGCAGGGTGTACACAGCCTCCATACCGGTGCGCATGGAGTACTCGGTGGTAAAGATGGTATCGCGGGCGGTCTCGGCAAACTGGCCAAGGAAGGCAAAGTTCACAGCACCCTCGGGCACAACATCGGGGCGGTCGCCCATGGCACGGGGCATGAAGAAGGCGTCGATATAGGGCATCATCACAGGCACGGTGTTGGCGCTGTGCTCTGCCAGTTCCGCGATCTGATCCTCGGGCACACCGATGTGGTACAGCCACTCCATGCAGATCTCGCGGCCGGTGCAGTCGCGCATGGGCTTCTTGACGTAATCGCCGGGCTTATCGCTGAACAGGCCGTACACCCAGACGCACAGCTGGTTCTTGGGCTGATCCTTGAACTGCTGCTGACGGTTCAGCGTCCAGCTGAGCAGCCAGCTGGAGTCCTTGACGGTGACGATGCCGCCGGTGACGGTATGGCCGCTGAAGGGGTCGCGCTTGCAGATCTTGCGGATATACTGAGGGATCTTGTCGTCCAGCGTGGTGATGGTGGCACTCTCCCAGTTGCTCAGCTCCGGCTCGGAGCAGAACTTTTCCGGGTGACCGAAGGAGGGATCCTGTGCGGCGATCTTCTTCCACAGATCCCAGCCGTTGCCGGGCTGGATGGTGGGGTCAAAGCCGGTGGCCTTATCCTGTGCACCCACGGTGCAGCTTTCCACGCAGCCGCCGTTGGTGATGAACAGCAGATCGTTCTCGGTCAGGTCGATGTCAGAAGTCTCGCCCGCGTGCTCCACGGTGACAGAGCTTGCCAGCTTGCGGCCCTTCTGGATGTCGAACTTCACATCCGTGACCTTGGTGTTGTAGTGGAACTGCACGCCAAAGCCTTCCAGATAGCGCACCATGGGCAGGATGATGGACTCGTACTGGTTATAGCGGGTAAAGCGCAGGGCGGTAAAGTCCGGCAGACCGCCGATGTGGTGGATATAGCGCTTGAGGTACAGCTTCATTTCCAAAGCGCTGTGCCAGTTCTCGAAGGCGAACATGGTGCGCCAGTACATCCAGAAGTTGGAGTTGAGCACCTCGTCATCGAAGAAATCGGTGATCTTTTTATCCTGCAGCTGCTCGTCCGGGGTAAAGAACAGCTTCATGATCTCCATGGCACCCTTATCGGACAGGCCGAATTTGCCATCGGTGTGAGCATCCTCGCCGCGGTTGACGGTGGCACGGCACAAGGAAAAGTTGGGATCCTCCTTGTTCAGCCAGTAGTACTCGTCCAGCACGCTGGCACCCTCGGTCTCCAGAGACGGGATGGAGTGCAGCATATCCCACATAACTTCGAAGTGGTTGTCCATCTCGCGGCCGCCGCGCATCACATAGCCGATATCGTACTTGTAGCCATCGCAGGCACCGCCGGCCAGTGCGTTCTTTTCAAACACATGGACGTGCTCGCCCTTCATCTGGCCGTCGCGCACCAGATAGCAGGCAGCGGTCAGGGCTGCCAGACCGGAGCCGATGATATAAGCGGATTTATGATCCACGCCCTCCGGCTTTTTGGGGGTTGCAAAAGCTTCGTAGTTGCCACTGGAATAGTACATAAAAAAGCCTCCCTGCTTCAAAAATATCTTTTCACAGCCTTCATCGTGCTGTTCTCTATGGCAACAGTATACCCCGCAAAGTGAACCGGAACAACAAACAAACTTTGCCCGGTGTATAGATTTTTTACATCCGCCCTCATTTGCTGGAAATGCGTACAAATTGTGACATAAAGCGCAGCGCAAAATCATTTAAAACACTCCCTCAAAAGAGCAATGCCGGGCAGCCCGCAGGCTGTCCGGCATTGCTCTAATTCAAAATAATTTTCCGCTATTCATGCCCAGAGCATAGCGGCGGGCATTCAAAATCGTCCTGCGCAAAAAGAGCCGCCACACAAGGTTCTGTGCAGCGGCTCTCCGGTGGATTTTAGTTCATCTGTTCCAGAGCCTTTTTCAGGTTCTTGGCGATCTGGTCCGGGCAGCTGGTGCTGCGGAAGCCGCACAGCGTGCCGTCCAGACGGGCAATGGCGTCCTCTGCCTTCATGCCGGTAAGCAGCTGGCAGATGCCCTTCAGGTTGCCGTTGCAGCCGCCGACGACCTCAATGGAAGCAATGGTGTGGTCATCGTTCAGCACAAAGTTGGTCTGCTTGGAGCAGGTACCCTTGTTCGGGAAGGAAAATTCCTTGCTCATAGTCTTTACGTCCTCTCTCTTTTACGTTTTTCGGCGATGGCGCGCAGCTGCGCTGCGGCTTCGTCTGGTGCGGTGCAGGTGCCGATGGGGTGGGGGTGCTTGTGGTTGCGGCCATGGAAGTCCGTGCCCGCAGTCGCCACAAGACCGTACTGTTTGCACAGGGCAAGGCACTCGGCGCTGTCCTCCGGGCTGTTGCTGGGATGGTACACTTCTATGCCGTCCACTGCGCCCTCTGCCGCCAGTTCGCGCAGCAGGGGCATACTTTTATACACCGTGGGGTGGGCAAACACCACCGCGCCGCCGCTTGCCTTGGCGGTAGCCAGCACCTGCCGCACCGGCAGATACTCCGGCGAGTGCAGCACGATGCCCCGGGGGTTCCACCCGAACAGCTTGTGGTAGGTCTCGCCGTAGATGCTGCCATCGGTCAGGCCCAGCAGTTCCAGCGCCTGCATCAGCCCGCTTTTGAACAGCACCCCGCTTGCCTTTGTGGTCTCCCATGCAAGGTCGGTGGTAAACTGCGGGTACAGCTGTTCCAGCTCCTTTGCGCTCTGCAAAGCGCAGGCGTTGCGGCGCTCCTTCATGATGGCGCAGTGCTCCCGCAGCGCCGGGCAGTCCACGTCCGGGTAGTAGCACAGCAGGTGCACCCGATGCTGCCGCTCAAAGTCGTAGCCGGTCAGCTCCACGGCGGGGATCAGCTCTACCCCGTCCTGCCCGGTGTGGGCGTAGGCGTACTGGGCGCTGAGCAGAGTATCGTGGTCCGAAAGGGCGATGGCGTGCAGCCCGGTGCGGGCGGCGATGGGTGCCAGCCGCTCAATGGGCACAGCACCGTCGGAGCAGGTGGAATGGATATGCAGGTCACAGGACATAGCGGGTTACTTCCTTAGTGCTTATAGAAATTGATCAGGCAACCGTCAGCCAGGATCTGGCGCTCGTCGGTGGTGAGCGGAGCCATGTACAGCTCAAACTCCTTGACGGTATCGCCCAGAACATAGGCCTTGATGTTCTGCAAATCGCCCTTGAGTGCTTCCCGCACATTGGGGATGAGCACATAATCCCCCAGACCAAAGGGGGTGGCACCTGCCAGCTGCAGGGGCAGCATGCCCCAGTTGATCAGGTTGGAGCGGTAACGCTTAGTAGCGTACTCGGTAACGATATTGGCACCGGCACCCAGCACACGCTGGCAGCTGGCGGCCTGCTCACGGGCAGAGCCGTCGCCGGGCTTGACCGCAAAGATGGTAGAAGCGATCTGGATATCGTTCCAGTTCAGCTGTTCGCAGCCGGGCACGGCGTTCACCTTTGCCAGCAGGGCGGCGTCCCCTGCACCGGCGCGGCGGGCAGCTTCCTCAGCCTGCACGGCTTTGGCGCGGCTCACATACTCCGGGTCCTTGCGGCTGAGGGTGAACTCGGCCAGACCCAAGGGGTTGGAACGGTACGAGGAAGTCTCGCCGGAGGGGATCAGCTCGTCGGTGGTGGTGACGGGGTCGGTGATGTAGGAGCAGACCTTGACCAGCAGATCGTCGGTCAGGGCAGGCATCTCGGGCCAGTCCTTGATGTTCGGGCCGAAGCGCAGCTCAGCATCCGGTTCGGCATGGCCCCAGCCGTTGTAAACGCGCTTCTCGTACAGGGAGGCGTTGTAGTGGTACTCAGGGTTCGTATACTCCACGTCCAGATCGGTGGCAGCGGTCAGCTTGCCGCCGTTGGCTGCGGTGGCGGCGATGGAACGTGCGTCCATCAGTGCCACGCTGGACATCTGACCCTCGCCCGGCTTGGAACCCTCGCGGTTCGGGAAGTTGCGGGTGGTGTGGCGGATGGAGAACTCGCCGTTGGCCGGGCAGTCACCTGCACCGAAGCAGGGGCCGCAGAAGCACTCGCGCATGATGGCACCGGCGTTGACCAGATCGTTGGCACGGCCATTCTTGAGCAGTTCGCTCAGGGCGGGCATAGAACCCGGATAGATGCTCAGGGTGAAGGCACCGTTGCCGCAGCTCTGACCCCGCAGGATGTCGGCAGCGGCGCAGATGTTGTCGAAGGTGCCGCCGGCGCAGCCTGCGATCTCGCCCTGATCGACCCAGATGGCACCATCGTGGAACTTGCTGTCCAGATTCATCTTGGCACCCTTGATCTGCTTGTTGGCCTCTTCCTGTACAGCGTGCAGGATGTCGGCAGCGTTGGCCTGCAGCTCGTGGATGGTGTAGGTGTTGGAGGGGTGCATCGGCATAGCGATGGTGGATTCAATGGTGCTCAGGTCGATGTAGACGCAGCCATCGTAGTAGGCCACCTCCGCAGGCTGCAGCTTCTTGAAGTCCTGCGGACGGCCGTGGATGGTGTAGTAACGCTGGGTCTCCTCATCGGTGACCCAGATGGAGGACCAGCAGGTGGTCTCGGTGGTCATGACGTCGATGGCGTTGCGATACTCGATGGGCAGGCCAGCAATGCCGGGGCCGACGAACTCCATGACCTTGTTCTTGACATAGCCCTTCTTATAGACGGCACCACAGATGCTCAGAGCCACGTCGTGGGGACCGATGCCCGGGCGGGGCTTGCCGGTCAGGTAGATGGCAATGACCTGCGGACGAGCGAAGTCATAGGTGCGGCCCAGAAGCTGTTTGGCCAGCTCGCCGCCGCCCTCGCCGACCGCCATGGTGCCCAGTGCACCGTAGCGGGTGTGGGAGTCGGAGCCGAGGATCATCTTGCCGCCGCCGGCCATGGTCTCACGGTTGTAGCTGTGGATATTTGCCATGTTGGTAGGAACGTAGATGCCGCCGTATTTATGAGCGGCGGACAGGGCGAATTTGTGGTCGTCCTCGTTGATGGTGCCGCCGACAGCGCAGAGGCTGTTGTGGCAGTTGGTCAGGACATAGGGCAGCGGGAACTGCTTCATGCCGGAAGCGCGGGCCGTCTGGATGATGCCGACATAGGTGATGTCGTGGCTGGTCATCGAGTCGAACTTCAGTTGCAGCTGGTCAGGATCACCGCTCTTGTTGTGGGCCTGCAGGATACCGTAGGCCATAGTGCCTTTCTCAGCTTCCTTTGCGTCCACGGTGCGGCCGGTCTTCTGGGCCACTTCCTCAGGACAGGAGCAGATGGTCTCGCCGTTTACAAGGTAGATCCCGTTATCGTATAATTTCAGCATGGTACTCTCCATTTTTCACACATTTGCGTTCTTATACTCTCTCAAAAAGGCACTCCGGAAAAGGGGAGCCTCCCCTCCCCGGAGTGAATCAGACTTTTACAGAACCATAGAAGCGATGAGGTTGAATATAGCTGCAACACCGATGCTGATAGGCGTTGCGACGAACAGCAGACGGTTGAACAGGCTGCTGCGCTCTTCCTCATTGCCACAGGAACCCAGAATCAGGGAACCGCCGGAAGAGAAGGGGCTGATTGCACTGCTCTGCGCGCCGAGAACCGTGCAGGTGAACAGATTGGCTGCGCCCAGACCCGTCGTTGCGGACAGACCGGGGATCAGCGGGAACAGAGCCGGGCAGACAACACCGGTGGTAGAGCTGAAGAAGCTCATGACTGCGCCGACCAGACTGAATGCGATCGGAACCAGGAAGGTCGGAACGTTGCTGCCGATCCAGTTGGACAGCAGGTCAATGGTTCCAGCCTCAACTGCAACGGCGATCAGCATACCAGCTCCGGCGATCATCAGGATAGTATTCCAAGGAACACGAGCGATGATCTCCTTCTGCGGAGCAAGCTTCATCAGCAGCGCAATGACAGCGAAGACGAATGCGACCAAGCCGACGTCGATCTTTCCTGCAACCAGCTTGATGACCGCATTGCCGGGGATCAGCAGCTTGAGCAGCGGGAAAACCAGAACGACTGCCATCATCGCGACCATGAGATAGAGCGTCTGCTTCTGTGCGGTGGTGTATGCTTCCGGTTTTTCAAACTTGATATCTTTGCCGATGTTGCGGTTTGCAGGCAGTGCAAAACGGAAAATCGTAACGAGGATCAGAGAGAACAGGACTGCCAGACCGAACATTTTCAGGCAGGTCACGAAAGAATCAATGGCTTCCAGTTCGGGAGCTGCCTCATAGGAGCTGTCCATCAGACCACGGAAGATAACGCCAAGCGCAGCCGTCGGGAAATCACCGCCCGCCAATGCGCCGCAGTTGATGGCGACTGCACCGGTCAGCTTGTCCATCTTGGACTCTTCGCAGATGAGCAGCGTGATGGGAGCGAGGAATGCCAGAACCGTGAAGTACGCTGCACCCATGACCGACAGGATGACAGCAACGGCGAACAGTGCATATGGCAGCATTCCCGGGAATTTACGGCAGGCATACAGCAGCGAGCGGGAAATCTTTTCCAGCGTGCCATTGGCTGCTGCAACATTATAGAACAACGAAACGGAGATGATGACGAACATCGTGTTCGTCGGCCAGAATGCAATCAGAGCTTTCGGCTTGAGATCCAGCCAGAAACAGCCGATAAAATATGCAAATACAATGCAGAAGAAACCCGTATTGATCTTGGTTTTATAGCCAAGAAAGACTGCCAGTGCGATGGTAGCGATAATAACAGCACTTTGCATGGAACATCCTCCTTATTCCACTTCTTCGGCGTTACTCGATGCCGAGCAAGCCTGCCGCAATGGTATGCGACATGTAGTAAATCTGGTCGTCCGGCACACCATGATCCGACAGATATTGGAGATACTGCTGCATCGCGATCTCCCAGTGAGGATTCTCGGTCTGACCGCCGTCTGTGCTGATGAGCACGTTCTTATAGCCGACCTCACGGATGACCTCAAGGTTTTCGGGCAGATTGCTCTTGTACTTGCCGCCGCCCATGTTCTGTGCATAGCAGCGTTCCAGCAGAACATCGTAATCCTTGACGATCCGTTTCTGGTCTTCGATGCTCATGTCGACGACCCACCATTCCGGATGGGTGACGACCAGCTTCTTGACACCGGCAGCGCGGGCTGCATCGCAGACGATGAAGCTCTCTTCAGGGGAGATATGCGCCGTGCCGAGTACTGCGTCATAATCCTTGACCAGCTGGAAGATGTCCTTCATCTCGGGAACAATTTTTCCATTCTCGGTCACCTTCACGCCATCGTCCGGGTTCTTGCCGAACTTTGCCAGATGGTTCTGGGCGTGCTGGGTCGGCAGCCAAACCACTTTGGCTCCCAGCTTCAGCGCGACCTCGACCGCCGCCGGATTCAGGCCGCCGACCGGATGGTTCAGGGTGATGCTGCCGAACATGGTAAAGTCGTTGTCGCCATGGACGATCTTGTTATAACGGTTGCACAGATAAGCCCGATCCATCGTCGTACCCTGATGGGTCTTGATGACAATGGCTCTTGCGCCCACCTTGACCGCGGCATCCGTCAGCTCCAGATCGTCATACGCTCTCAGTCGAAGATCCGGATTGGTGTGGACGTGCATATCAATAACGCCCTTCATTGGATATACGCTCATGTTTTACCTCTTTTCCATCATGATCCTGTACAAAAGAATCCTCATCTGCAGTTGAAGTTCTGGTGATTTTAGTATATAATCATTTCTGTGATTGGAAAAGTCCTGTTTTTATAATAGCCCCTATAGGCAAAACCGATAGAAAAAAAGAAATTTCTGTCGTTTTTGGAGGAATTGTCATGGATCTCCGCGAACTATACTATCTGAACGCCCTTGCCGAAGAGCAAAGCATCTCGAAAGCCGCCGAGCGGCTGTACATCGCGCAGGCCAGCCTGAGCCAATTCCTGCGCCAGTTCGAGGCGCAGCTTGGCTCCCCCATCTTCGTGCGCACCAACAAGGGGATCCGCCCCACCCCTTCCGGCAAGGTTTTTCTGAGTCACGCTAAGCACATCTTAAAAGAGTACCAGCAGGCCCAGCAGGAGTTCTGGGACAACGAGAACACCGTCGGCGGCACCGTGTTTTTCGGGGTCAGCTCCTTCCGCGGCAGCTATGTCATCCCGCCCATCCTGAAAAAATTCTACGACCAGAACCCTCGGGCTACCATCAACATCTACGAGGGCAACAGCATGAATCTGGTGGAGAAGATCCGGGAGGGCGAGCTGGACCTTGCGCTCTCCGCCTACCCCATCGTCAGCACCGAGGGCATCCAGATGGAATACCTCTACCGGGACGAGGTGCTGCTGGTCGCCACCAAAGACCACCCGATCTTACAGCAGGCCCGCATGGACGAGACCGGGCGGCTCCGCGTCTCGATGGAGGAAGTCACCCGCCATGAGTGCATCCTCAGCGGCAAGGATACCATGCTGGGTCACCTGATCCGAAGTGCGTTCGGAGCCTACGGCCTGCGGCTGAAATCGAAGCACGACAACATCACCGCCGAATTTGCCGCATCCATGGCACGGGTTGGCCTTGCTCTGGCTTTCACCTACCGCTCCTGCATCGTCGAAGAGCCGGATGTCGTCTACCTCTCGCTGGGGTCGCAGGGGCTTTACCTCCGGCTGGCCCTGCTCTCCCCCACCACCGACTACCGCTCCAAGGCGACGCTGGCCCTGACCAAGCTGCTCCGCGAAGAGCTGAGTGGCAAAAACGCAGATAAAAAGACACCCTCGCCGTCCAATCAGATCAACGAAGGTGCCCTGTAAGGTTCGATTCTGTTTATGCGTGATTGAAGCCCTTGCCGAACACCTCGGTGGTGCTGAGCATCGAGATAAAGGCGTTGAGGTTTTCCTTATGGATAAATGCCTGCAGCTGCAATGCCTCGCGGTGGGTGAGGGTCGTATAGATCATGTAGTGGGGCCGGTCGGTATAGGCACCGTAGCAGGGCGTATAGGTCGCACCGCGCACCAGCTTGCGCATGACGAAGTCGCAGATGGGGTCTTTGTCGTCGCAGATGATGAGGATGGCCTTACACATCTTCATCTGCTCGAGGACGGCATCGACGACGAGGCTCTTGACCGTCAGACCCACGAAAGAGTAGAGAGCGGTGTAGAGGTCGAAGACGAAGCAGGCTGCCAGCACCATGGCGAGGTCGGTGATAAAAAGCGCCTCGCCGGTGTTCTTCATATGGGCGTATTTTTTCAGGATGAGGGCGACGACATCGGTGCCGCCGGAAGACGCGCCCACGTTGAAGAGCAGAGCCGACGCAATGGCGGGCAGGGCGATGGCGAAGACCAGGTCCAGCATGGGCTGGTCGGACAGGGGGCCGCTGAGGGGGACATATTTTTCAAAAAGGGCCAGCTCTGCCGTCATGACGACGGTAGCCCAGCCGGTGCTGATGGCAAAATCCCTGCCGAGGAATATCCAGCCCAGAATGAGCAGGAGGATATTGGCGCAGGATGAAAAAGCTGAGGCCGACAGGGGCGTGAGCTTTGCCACAAGGGCCGCGCCGCCGGTCACGCCGCCGAAGACGAAGTTGTTGGGGAATTTGAAGAAGTATACGCCGATGGTCATGATGCTGATACTCAGGGTGATGATAACGTATCGACTGACGATCTGCAAGATCTTTTCCCGCGTGCTGATCTCCATTTGACTGTTTCCTTTCGCCGTCCGCGCGGCACTCTCTTCTCACACAAAGGGCCGTTTCTCTGCCTATTACTTGTGTTATTGTAACACTGCCCACTGCGCCGTTCAAGAGGAAAAACTTTTCCGCACAAAAACCGCCCGCTTCGTTTTCCACAAAGCGGGCGGCAGATGTTGAATTTATGGAAGTGCTTACAGCTTCTTGCCGGTCAGCATCTCGTAGGCTTCCTCATACTTGGCGATGGTCTTGTCGATGACGTCCTGCGGCAGGTCATAATCACTGTCGGGGTTGGCCAGCAGCCAGTTGCGGACGAACTGCTTATCAAAAGAGGGCTGACCGTGGCCGGCCTCGTAGCCCTCCAGCGGCCAGAAGCGGGAGGAATCGGGGGTCAGCATCTCGTCGCCGAGGATGACATTGCCCTCCTCATCCAGACCGAACTCAAACTTGGTGTCGGCGATGATGATGCCGCGGGAGAGGGCATACTCAGCGCACTTCTTATACAGAGCGATGGTGTAGTCACGCAGCTTGGTGGCGTACTCCTCACCCTTGCCGGGGAACAGCTTTTCCAGCACGTCGATGCTCTGCTCGTAGGAGATGTTCTCGTCGTGGTCGCCGATCT
>ERZ1027066.1098-NODE-1098-length-11412-cov-6.290922_pt1 | contig 11412 bp, 7 predicted proteins | sample MGYA00519282_ERZ1027066 | MGnify/ENA primary metagenome ERZ1027066 (study PRJEB26926, sample SAMN06164494) | human gut metagenome | biome: ENVO:00009003; feature: ENVO:2100002; material: ENVO:00002003 | host: Homo sapiens | place: USA | collected 2012 ... | reverse complement strand
AGCAGGCTGCGGCTGGAGAGTCATTGTATGATTTTGATGATGATGATGACGATGATGACGATTTCCTTGGAGCAGGAATAAAGAACCTGTCCAATATAGACGAGGAGAGTCCTGAGGAGATAGCCAAGAAGAAGGCTGAAGAGGAGGCTAGGAAGAAAGCTGAGGAGGAAGCCAAGAAGAAGGCTGAGGAAGAAGCTAAGAAGAAGGCCGAGGAAGAGGCTAAGCGTAAGGCTGAAGAGGAGAAGAAGCGCAAAGAGGCAGAAGAGGCAAGAAAGAAGGCTGCCGCTGAAAAGGCTAAGGCTGAGGCTGAGGCAAAGAAGCAGCAGGCGATCGACGATGCCAGAAAGAATGCTGAAGAGGCAAAGAAACATGCTGAGACCTCGAAGAAGACCATCGAGGAATGCGAGAAGACAGAGAAGGATCTCGAAAAGCAGCTTGAAGAATTTGCTGCCAAGAAGCAGAACTATGATGCAAAGATGGCACAGGAGGCTGAGGCAAAGAAGAAGAATGATGCTGAACTGCTTGAGCGAGAGGAGAAAGAGCTTGATGCCAATATTGCAAAGCTCAAGAAAGAGATATCAGATACAAATGAATCTGCTAAGAAAGAGTCAGACAGAATCCTCAAGGAGAGTGATCCTGATACATATAAGAACAATATGATCAATGAGGCTCAGGCTGCTGCCGACAAGGCTATAAAGGCACTTGCAGACACCAAGAAGACTAATGTGGATAAGGGTGTTGCTGAGTACAACAAGGCTGTTGATGCTGATAAGAAGAAATTGGCAGACATAGATGCGGATAAGAAGAAGTCTATAGAGACGGCCAAGAAGAAGCGCACAGATGAGGAAGCAAGAGCAGCCAAGATCATGAAGACTGCCGAGGCAGACAAGACAAAGGCTGGTGCAATATTCAGCGAGTCTAAGAAGGCTGAGGAAGAGGCTGATGCTAATCTTAAGAATACCACTGAGATGGAGAGTCAGTCACAGAAGACTCTTGATGAGCTCCAGAAGAAGCTTGAGGAGTCAGAGAAGGCTGTTAAGAATGCAAAGAACAGCAGAAATGATGCAAACACAAAGCTTGCAATACAGAAGGAAGAACTGAAGAAGGCAGAGAAGGTTGAGGAGGAGGCTGCAAAGGCTCTTGAGGCAGCAAAGAAAGCCAAGGAAGAGGTTCAGAAGAAGATTTCAGACAGCGAAGAGTTCATAAAGAAGGTTGCTGATCAGATTACAACTGCTGAGAACGACAACAAGAAGATCAGTGAGGATGTTGCCGCTGCAAAGAAGGAGAATGACTCATTCAAGGCTGCGAAGGCAGAGGCTCAGGAAGCTCTCGACTCAGCTAAGAAGTCTCTTGTTGAGGCTGAGGATCTTCTGGCAAAGGCAGAGGCTGCTGCCGAGGAAGCGGAGCAGGTAGTCGAAGAGGCTAAGATCGCAGAAGAGGTTGAGATCCAGAATGCGGAAGCTGCTGCCAAGGAAAAGACAGATAAGCTTACGGCAGAAGGAAAAGATAGAGAGACCAAGCATGAGGTGTTCCTTGCTGCTGAGGAAGAGAAGTATGCTACGGCAGAGGCAAGTGAGCTCGAGAAGGTTCAGACTGCAGCTATGAAGGCTGAGAAGGAAGCCTCAGATATGAAGACAAAGGCTGAAGCTGATGCTAAGAAGCTTCTCGATGATGCAAAGAAGAAAGAAGAAGAGTTAAAGAACAAGATCGCTGAGCTCAAGACAAAACAGGCTGAGCGCGTTGTTGCAAGAAAAGAGGCTGCTGATCAGGCCAAGACCGAGGCTGAGGAGAAGAAGAAGAAAGATCTCTCAGCAATAGACAAGGCCGAGGCTGATGTCAAGAAACAGCTCGAGGATATAAGAAGCAAGGCTACTGCTGCTGCAAAGGTACTTGAAAAGGCTATAAAGCGTGAGGAAGAGTACAAGAAGCAGGAAGAGCTTCTGAAGGAAGGCAAGGTTGAGGAAGCTGCACAGGTTATCACACAGGATGAAGAAGCAACTATGGCTGCTTCAGTAAGTGAGGCTGTTGCTGCGAGACGTAAATCACTGCCTAAGGAGGCAAAGTACCTCTACAAGTATCTCGGAGTCGAGCCTGCTGGTGCACAGATCGTTAACGTTCTCCAGACTCTCAAGGTAGATCCTAAGAGATCTAAGAATGTTGTTATTCTTGGACAGCACGGATTTGGACTTACCATGGTCGGTGAGGATTTTGCAAAGTTCTATTATGATATGGGAATCTGCAAGTCTGAGGCAAAGGCAAAGGTTAAGGCAAAGGTTATAAACAGCGGTAAGCTTGCAGGAGCAGTTGGCAAGCTCAAGGGCGGATGTCTTATCATTGAGAGTGCAGGACTTATAACACCTGAGAGATTCAAAGAGATGGTTGATATGTGTTCACCTGAGAAGAATGATGTTAAGATCATCCTCACAGGAGAGAAGACAGCTCTCAGCAATATGCTTGCAGCAAATATGACTCAGGCAAGATCGTTCAACAACAGAGTATACTTTGACCAGATCAATGAGAGTGGAATGATCAATGTGGCAGAGTGCTACGCTGATGAGAAGGGCTTCAAGCTTGAGAGCGGAGCAGATACAGCTATAAAGAATGCTTTGATGGCGATGGAGTCAGGAAATATCGACAGACTTCTCGGTGCTATGGATGATGCCATGAAGGCTGCTGAGACCAGAGATCCTATCGACAAGAAGATTCTTAAAAAAGAGATAAAATAAGTTTTGTGACGGATATACCGTTGTAGAATTTTGTTGAAAAAAACAATACCAGTGCTTATAATATCTGTGTTATAGCACTGGTATTATTTTGTTGTGATAAAGGAGAATTTATATGCTTTCAACTGATATTGGAGTAGATTTAGGAACGTCAAATGTATTGATCAGCGTAAGAGGTAAGGGAATTGTTGTAAACCAGCCGTCTGTTGTCGCATATGAAGTATCTACAAAAAAAGTAATAGCAATAGGAACAAAAGCCAAGAAAATGATAGGAAAGACTCCGGAGAATATAGAGGTCGTCAGACCTCTCAATAAGGGAGTTATATCTGATTATACAATAGCGGAGATAATGCTCAAGGCATTTATCAGAAGCGCAATGGAGAAACGTTCGGGAGTTGGAAGACCAAGGATATGCGTGTGTGTTCCAAGCGGTGTTACCGAGGTGCAGAGAAGAGCTGTTGAGGAAGCAGTGTACAAGACCGGTGCCAAGACTGTGTATGTCATGGAGGAACCTTTGGCTGCTGCTGTAGGAGCAAATGTAGATATCTATGAGGCAAAGGGTAATATGGTGGTCGACATAGGCGGTGGAACCACGGATATTGCGGTCGTATCCCTTGGTGGTGCAGTGGAGAGCAGCTCCATAAAATACGCCGGAGATGACTATAATAATGCACTCATCAAGTATGCCAGAAGAAAATACAACCTGCTTATAGGTTATCAGACAGCGGAGAATGCGAAGATTGCTGTTGGCTCAGTCGTAAAGCGTGATGAAGATATTGAGTATGTGATCAAGGGCCGTGATCTTATCAAGGGACTTCCAAAGGCTGTAACAATAACTGCGAATGAAACAGTGGATGCATTTGAGGAGACTACAGAGCATATTCTTGGAGCAATACACAATGTTCTTGAGACTGCACCGCCGGAGCTGGTGGCTGACATTGCGGTATCGGGCATTGTGCTTACCGGAGGAGGAAGTCTTATATACGGAATGGACAGAATAATCAAAGAGCGCACAGGGATAGAGGCATATGTATCGGAAAAAGCACTTGAGGCAGTGGCTCTCGGCGCTGGAATGTCTGTCAACCTCAGCGATAAGAAAGAAGATTAAATGTATGGAAAGAGATTATTTGCCGATCTGCATGGAGGACATGAAGAAGAGAGGGTGGACACAGGCGGACTTTGTGTTTGTCATAGGTGATGCCTATGTTGACCATCCCTCATTTGGCCCTGCAATCATAAGCAGATTGCTTGAGAGATATGGATATAAGGTGTGTATGATTGCCCAGCCTGATTGGAAGAATGACAAGAGCATTGATGTTTTTGGCAGACCAAGACTGGGCTTTTTGGTGTGCGGAGGCAATATGGATTCCATGGTGAACCATTATTCCGTGTCCAAGAAGAGAAGGCAGAAGGATTCATTTTCGCCCGGCGGAGAGATGGGACTCAGACCTGATTATGCCACCACGGTTTACTGCAATCTGATAAGGAGAACATACAAGGATGTTCCAATCATAATCGGAGGTATAGAGGCCAGCCTCAGACGTATGGCACACTATGATTATTGGTCTGATAAATTGAAACATTCCATTCTGGTGGATTCATCCGCCGATATACTTTCGTATGGCATGGGTGAGCACAGCATGATAGAGATAGCGGAGGCGCTCGACAGCGGAATAGATGTGAAAGATATCACATTTGTCAGGGGTACATGCTACAGGACAAAGGATATATCCGGTGTGCCCGAGGATTCCATTATACTGCCGGATTATGACAGTCTTTCAAAGGATAGACTGGAATATGCAAGAAGCTTTTATACACAGTATATAAATACAGATCCATACTCGGCTAAAACGCTGGTTGAGGGATACGGAAACAGAGGATATGTTGTTCAGAATCCTCCGGCTTATCCGCTCACCCAGATGGAGATGGACGATGTGTATGATCTGCCATATATGAATAACTACCATCCGATATATGAGGAGGCGGGCGGTATCCCGGCTATATCAGAGATAAAATTCAGTCTGACGAGCAACCGGGGCTGCTTCGGAGGATGCAGCTTCTGCGCACTGACATTTCACCAGGGCAGGATCATACAGACAAGAAGCCACGAGTCACTGATAAAGGAAGCGGAGCGCATGACGCATGATCCTGATTTCAAAGGCTATATACATGATGTCGGAGGGCCGACTGCGAATTTCAGGCATAAATCATGTGCAAAGCAGGATAAATATGGTGTATGCACCAACAAGCAGTGTCTGTTCCCGGAACCGTGCAGGAATCTGAAGGTTGACCACAAGGATTATGTTGAGCTTCTGCGGAAGCTGGAAGCGGTTCCAGGTGTGAAAAAAGTATTTATCAGATCGGGAATACGATTCGATTATGTGATGGCGGACAGCAACGATGAATTCCTGAAAGAGCTTTGCGAGAAGCACATAAGCGGACAGCTCAGAGTTGCGCCGGAGCATGTATCGGATAATGTTCTCAGGATGATGGGCAAGCCACAGAACAGTGTATATGAGAAATTCATTGATAGATACAAAAGGGTAAATGCAAAGACTGGAAAGCAGCAGTATGTTGTTCCGTACCTGATGTCATCACATCCCGGATCTACGCTGAAGGAGGCGGTGGAGCTTGCCGAATATGTAAGGGATATAGGCTATATGCCTGAACAGGTGCAGGATTTCTATCCTACGCCGTCCACGATATCCACATGTATGTACTATACCGGAGTCGATCCTAGAACCATGAAACCGGTATATGTACCTCATAATCCACATGAAAAGGCAATGCAGAAGGCTCTTATGATGTATAGAAAACCGGAGAATTATGATCTGGTCAAAGAGGCGCTCATAAAGGCCGGCAGACAGGATCTTATCGGTTTTGATAAAAAATGTCTGATAGCGCCGAGAAAGATGGACAGGAAAGGTGAACACCAGGGACAACGTTCGTATGGCAAAAATGATAAAAGTAAGAACAATTCAATCAATAATGGTAAAAACAGCAAAAATAATAAAGTTGTTCCACAGAAAAACACAAAATCATCCGGGCAGAAGAATGCTAAAAATGGCAAAAACAGGAATAAAAGGAAATAGCTCCTTCGCGGAGTCGTTCATTTTTGGTTGCGTGGCACATGCTTTTGTGCTAGAATTATGGCAGATTGTGTGAACCTTTAAGGTTTTTTTATATGTAGTCTTATGTCACACTAATATTTTTTTAAATGGAGGATTTGAAAATGGCAAAGAAGATTGTTTTAGCAGGCGCATGTCGTACAGCTATCGGAACAATGGGTGGATCACTCAGCACAACACCAGCAGCAGAGCTTGGTTCAATCGTTATCAAGGAGGCTATCAACAGAGCAGGAGTTCCTGCAGATCAGGTAGACCACGTATACATGGGATGTGTTATCCAGGCTGGTCAGGGACAGAACGTTGCACGTCAGGCTTCAATCAAGGCAGGACTTCCAATCGAGACAACTGCTGTTACAGTTAACGTTGTCTGTGGTTCAGGTCTTAACTGTGTCAACATGGCTGCACAGATGATCGAGGCAGGAGATGCTGATATCGTAGTTGCAGGTGGTATGGAGAATATGTCTATGGCTCCTTACGCTATGATGAAGGGTCGTTTCGGTTACAGAATGAACAATGGTGTACTCGTAGATACAATGGTAAACGATGCTCTCTGGGATGCATTCAATGATTATCACATGATCAAGACAGCTGACAATATCTGTGAGCAGTGGGGTCTTACACGTGAGGAGATTGATGAGTTTGCAGCAAAGAGCCAGCAGAAGGCTGTTGCAGCTCAGGAGTCAGGTGCATTTGATGCTGAGATCGTTCCAGTTATGGTAAAGAAGAAGAAAGAGATGGTTGAGTTCAAGAAGGATGAGGGACCAAGACCTGGTACAACAGTTGAGACACTTTCAAGACTCAGAACAATCAATCCTAACGGATTTGTTACAGCTGGTAACGCTTCAGGTATCAATGATGGTGCTGCAGCTATCGTTGTTATGAGCGAGGAGAAGGCTAAGGAGCTTGGCGTTAAGCCTATGGCTACATGGGTAGCTGGAGCACTTGGCGGAGTTGATCCTTCAATCATGGGTATCGGACCTGTAGCTTCAACCAAGAAGGTTATGGCTAAGACTGGTCTCAAGATTGAGGACTTCGATGTTATCGAGGCAAACGAGGCATTTGCTGCACAGTCAGTAGCAGTTGCTAAGGAACTTGGATTTGATGTTGACAAGCAGGTTAACCCTAACGGTGGTGCTATCGCTCTTGGACATCCAGTTGGAGCTTCAGGATGCCGTATTCTTGTTACACTTCTTCATGAGATGCAGGCAAAGGGTGCTAAGACAGGTCTTGCTACTCTCTGTATCGGTGGTGGAATGGGCTGCTCAACAGTCGTTAAGATCGAGGACTAATTTTAGATAATAAAGGAGATACATCATGGAGTTTGTTACATACGAACAGGATGGATATGTAGGAATTATCACAATCAACCGTCCAAAGGCTTTGAACGCACTCAACAGTGCAGTTCTTGAAGAGCTTGATGCAACATTCAAGGCAGTTGATCTTGATACAACAAGATGTCTTATTCTTACAGGTGCCGGTGAGAAGTCATTTGTTGCCGGAGCTGATATAGGTGAGATGTCAACACTCACAAAGGCAGAGGGAGAGGCCTTCGGTAAGAAGGGTAACGATGTGTTCAGAGCCATTGAGACATTCCCTATCCCAGTCATCGCAGCAGTGAATGGATTCGCTCTTGGCGGCGGATGCGAGATTTCAATGAGCTGTGATATCAGAATCTGCTCAGAGAATGCAATATTCGGTCAGCCAGAGGCTGGTCTTGGAATCACACCTGGTTTTGGCGGAACACAGAGACTTGCACGTCTTGTAGGTGCAGGCATGGCTAAGCAGCTTATCTACACAGCAAGAAACATCAAGGCAGATGAGGCTTACAGAATCGGTCTTGTGAACGCTGTTTATCCACTTGAGGAGCTCCTTCCAGCAGCTAAGAAGATGGCAGCCGGAATCGCAGCAAACGCTCCTATTGCAGTAAGAAACTGCAAGAAGGCTATCAACGATGGCTTACAGGTAGATATGGATCAGGCAATTGTTATTGAAGAGAAGCTTTTTGGTGACTGTTTCGAGACAGAGGATCAGAAGGCAGGAATGGGCAATTTCCTTGAGAAAGACAAGGAGAAGAAACTTAAGGTTGTTCCTTTCCAGAATAAGTAATAATTAACAGTTCTGATATTAACATTTAGGGTGGGGAATCTGATAAAGGTAAACCATCCTAAATGTGTGATATAAGTATTATGGTAGCATGTTAAACGAAACGTATATGAATTTCTCATGTTTACCGGAAAAAAAGATTTAGGAGGACATAAAAATGAAGGTTGGCGTAATTGGTGCAGGAACCATGGGTCAGGGCATTGCTAAGGCATTTGCTCAGGTTGACGGATACGAGGTTGCACTCTGTGATATCAAGCAGGAGTGGGCTGAAGGCGGTAAGGACAAGATCGCTAAGGGTTATGCAAGACTCGTAGAAAAAGGAAAGATGACACAGGAGAAGGTTGATGGTATTCTTGCCAGCATCACTCCAGGTCTTAAGGAAGACTTATGTGCAGACTGCGACCTTATAGTTGAGGCTGCTTTCGAGAACATGGAAGTAAAGAAGACAACATTTGCTGAGCTTGACAAGATCTGCAAGCCAGAGTGTGTATTCGCTTCAAACACATCATCACTTTCTATCACAGAGATTGGAAATGGTCTTACACGTCCTATGATCGGTATGCATTTCTTCAATCCAGCTGACAGAATGAAGCTTATCGAGGTTATCGCAGGTGTTAATACACCAGCTGAGATTGTAGAGAAGATCGTTAAGATCTCAGAGGAGATCGGTAAGACTCCAGTACAGGTTAACGAGGCTGCTGGATTCGTAGTAAACAGAATCCTCATCCCAATGATCAACGAAGCTGCATTCATCAAGATGGAAGGTGTATCAGACATAGCTGGTATTGACGCTGCTATGAAGCTTGGTGCTAACCATCCAATGGGACCACTTGAGTTAGGTGATTTCGTAGGCCTTGATATCTGTCTTGCAATCATGGACGTTCTGTACAATGAGACAGGTGACAGCAAGTATCGTGCATGTCCATTACTTCGTAAGATGGTACGTGGCGGCAACCTTGGTGTTAAGAGCGGCAGAGGATTCTATGTATACAATGCTGATCGTACAAAGACACCAGTTGATGCTCAGTAATAGTGCTAAGTAATATAATATATTCATGGAGGAATAATTAGAATGGATTTCGCTTTAGACAAGAAGTATGAAATGGCGCAGAATTTATTCAGAGAGTTCGCGCAGAATGAAGTAAAGCCTCTTGCTCAGGAAATTGACGAACAGCACAGATTTCCTAGAGAGACTGTAGAGAAGATGGCAAAGTATGGTTTCTTAGGAATCCCTGTTTCTAAGGAGTTAGGCGGACAGGGCTGTGATATTCTCACATATGCTATGTGCGTTGAGGAACTTTCAAAGGTTTGTGGTACTACAGGTGTTATCGTATCAGCACACACATCACTCTGTGTTGATCCTATCGTAACATTTGGTACACCAGCTCAGAAGGAGAAGTATGTTCCTGATCTTGCTTCAGGCAGAAAGCTTGGTGCTTTCGGTCTTACTGAGCCAGGTGCTGGTACAGATGCTCAGGGACAGCAGACAAAGGCTGTACTTGACGGAGACGAGTGGGTACTTAACGGATCAAAGTGCTTCATCACAAACGGTAAAGAGGCTGACGTATATATCGTTATCGCAGTTACTGGTATCGTTGAGAAGCGTGGCAGAAAGATGAAGGAGATCTCAGCATTCATCGTAGAGAAGGGTACACCTGGATTTACATTCGGTACAAAGGAGAACAAGATGGGTATCTGTGGTTCTTCAACATACGAGCTTATCTTCACAGACTGCCGTATTCCAAAGGACGCTCTTCTTGGACAGAAGGGTAAGGGATTCAATATCGCTATGCACACACTTGACGGTGGACGTATCGGTATCGCTGCTCAGGCTCTTGGTATTGCAGAGGGCGCTCTCGAGACAACAGTAAACTATGTTAAAGAGAGAAAGCAGTTCGGCAGATCAATCGCTCAGTTCCAGAATACACAGTTTGTTCTTGCAGACCTTGCAACAAAGATCGAGGCAGCTAAGCTTCTCGTATACAAGGCAGCAAGAAAGAAGGATGAGTACCAGAGCGGTGCTAAGGTTTCTTACTCAGTAGAGGCAGCTATGGCTAAGCTTTACGCAGCCGAGGTTGCTATGGAAGTTACTACAAAGTGTGTTCAGTTACACGGTGGTTACGGTTACATCAAGGAGTACGATGTTGAGCGTATGATGCGTGATGCTAAGATTACAGAGATCTACGAGGGAACTTCAGAGGTTCAGCGTATGGTTATTTCTGCAAACTTATTAAAGTAATATAGGAGGTACTTAACGTGAAGGTTATAGTTTGTATAAAGCAGGTACCTGATACAAAGGGTGGAGTACAGTTCAACCCAGACGGTACATTAAACAGAGCAGCAATGCTTACAATCATGAACCCTGATGATAAGGCAGGACTTGAGGCTGCACTTAGATTAAAGGATCAGTATGGTGCAGAGGTAACAGTTCTTACAATGGGTCTTCCAAAGGCTGCTGACGTTCTTCAGGAAGCAATCGCTATGGGAGCTGACAAGGGTGTTCTTGTAACAGACCGTGTTCTTGGTGGAGCTGATACATGGGCTACATCAACAACAATCGCTGGAGCTCTCAGAAAGCTTGATTATGATCTGATCATAACAGGTCGTCAGGCTATCGATGGAGATACAGCACAGGTTGGACCACAGATCGCTGAGCATCTTGGAATTCCTGTAATTTCATATGCTCAGGCAATCAAGATTGATGGTGACAGCGTAGAAGTGACAAAGAAAGGCGTTGTATCTACGAAGATGAGATTTACCATGGGCAGTAAAAATATGACTTATTACCAGACACCTTATGGAAATATGAGCCTTGGTATTATAACGAAAAGTCTTGAAATTGAACGAACTGAGGATACAATAAGTATATATCTTGTGTATGGAATGGAAGTGAATTGTGAACATCTTTCAGATTGTGATATGCAGATAACAATAACAACCAGAGAACTTAGAATTGATGAATAGTACATTTTTCTTTGAAAAAGGAGTAGTTATGAAGAAACAGTTTGATGAGAGAAATCTTACAATGGTAATGGATTTTTATGAACTTACAATGGCTAATGGTTATTTTAAGGATGAGGACAAGGAAAGAAAGGTTGCATTTGATGTATTCTACAGAAAGAATCCTGATAATGCCGGATATGCTATATTTGCAGGTCTTGAACAGATTATTGAATATATAGAGAATCTGCATTTTGATGAAGATGATATTGAATACTTAAGAGGTCAGGGGCTTTTTGGGGAAGAATTCCTTGCATACCTTGCTGATTTTAAGTTCAGGGGAGATATTTATTCATTCCCGGAAGGAACTATTATGTATCCTAATGAACCTGTAATCACTGTTGTTGCACCATTACTTGATGCACAGCTTGTTGAGACTGCAATTCTTCTTCAGGTTAATCACCAGTCACTTCTGTCTCTTATACACATCTCCGAGCCCACGAGACAAGAGGCAATCT
>ERZ1027066.1094-NODE-1094-length-11491-cov-3.322228_pt1 | contig 11491 bp, 6 predicted proteins | sample MGYA00519282_ERZ1027066 | MGnify/ENA primary metagenome ERZ1027066 (study PRJEB26926, sample SAMN06164494) | human gut metagenome | biome: ENVO:00009003; feature: ENVO:2100002; material: ENVO:00002003 | host: Homo sapiens | place: USA | collected 2012 ... | reverse complement strand
GGTCGAGGAAATCGACCGTGCAGAGGTCTTTGGGCGAGAGGACGTAACGCCCGTCGATGTCCAGCGCCGCACCGGTTTCCGTGTCCGTGACGGTGTATTTGCGACGGCATAACTGGCGGCAGGCGCCGCGGTTGGCCGAGCAGTTGGTTTCGTAGAGCGAGAGGTAGCACTTGCCCGAGATGGACATGCATAATGCACCGTGGGCGAACATCTCGATCCCGACCAGCTCGCCGCGCGGGCCCCGGATGTCGTTCTCGACGATCTGGCGGTGTATCTGCGCCACCTGTTCGAGCGTCAGCTCGCGCGCCAGCACCACCGTGTCGGCCCACTGCGAGAAGAACTTCACGGTTTCGGAGTTCGAAATGTTGCTCTGGGTCGAAATATGCACTTCGACCCCGATGCGCCGGGCGTAGAGTATCGCCGCGAAATCGGTGGCGATAATGGCGTCGATGCCTTCGGCCTTGGCGCGGTCGATCACCTCGTGGACGGTCAGCATCTCGTCCTCGTAGACGATGGTGTTGACCGTGAGGTAGGTCTTGACCCCTGCGGCGTGTGCCGTGGCGACGATCTTCGCCAGGTCGTCGAGCGTGAAGTTCGCAGCCGATGCCGAGCGCATGTTGAGCTTCCCGACGCCGAAATATACCGAGTCCGCCCCGGCCTGTATGGCTGCGGCCAGTGCTTCGTAAGACCCTACGGGGGCCATGATTTCTATCTCGGAGCGTTGCATAGTGTCGTTTGCGGGGGATGTCCCTGCGTCGTTTGCCGCAGGGGTGTTGGCGGAATCAGTTTTTGCGTCCCATCAGGCTCAGGGCGTATTCGCGCATCCGTTCCGTGCGGGATTTTTCGACCGATAGGGTGTCGAGGATGCCCAGCGCCCTTTCGAAGCGCAGCGAAATCTGCTGTTCGGTGAGGCGTGGTATGTCGAGACGGTCGTAGACGGCTTTTATCGTGGCGATTTTCTCGGCGTCGGGCATCTGTGAGCGGTGTGTCGAGCGGAGCACTTCGCGCGTAGGTTCGTCGGCGCGGCTTATGGCCGTGATCATCAGGTAGGTCTGTTTGCCTTCGAGGATGTCGCCGCCGATGGCCTTGCCCAGCCTCTCGTCGCCGTAGCTGTCCAGCAGGTCGTCCTGCAGCTGGAAGGCCAGGCCGAGCTCGATGGCGAAGCGCCGCAGCTTGCGGCAGTCCTCCTCGCCGGCCCCGCCGATCAGGGCGCCGATGACGGTGGCGCCGGCCAGCAGCACCGAGGTCTTCAGCTCGATCATGTGCATGTACTCCACGACGGAGACCTTCTGTTTGGTCTCGAAGTCCATGTCGTACTGCTGCCCTTCGCAGACTTCGAGCGCCATATCGTTGAACGTCTGCATGATGCGCGGGAGAGTCGGGGCGGCGACACTGCTCAGCAGGCGGTAGGCGCAGATGAGCATCGCATCGCCCGAAAGGATGGCGACGTTCTGTCCCCACCTGGCGTAGACCGAGGGTTTGCCACGCCGCACCGGGGCGTTGTCCATGATGTCGTCGTGCAGGAGCGTGAAGTTGTGGAACACCTCGACGGCTGCGGCCGCGGGCAGCGCCTGCTGCACGTCGTCCGAGAAGATGCCGCAGGCGAGCAGCACGAGCATCGGCCGCAGGCGTTTGCCGCCGCCGGCGAGCGAGTAGCCGATCGGGGCGTAGAGGTGCTCGGGCTCGGCCGGAAACTCGGTTTGGGCCAGGTAATTCTCTATGACATCGAGCAGTTGTTCGTTGGTTTGCATGGTCGGAAAGGATTTTTTGACGGTGATTCAGTCCCAAAATTACGAAAAAAGTTTGGAGTAGCCGAATTTTCCGATTAACTTTGACTACCATTTCGCTTTCAACCTTGAATATATGGACTATAAACTGAAATCAGCCATGAAAAAACTCGCAATCGGCGTCGATATTGGAGGTATCAACACGGCTTTCGGCCTGGTGGACGAAAACGGAGACCTCTATGCCGAATCGGTCATCTCGACCAAGAAATACCCCTTTGTGGACGACTACCCGGCCTACATCCAGGATCTGTGCGATTCGATGCGGGCCCTGGCCTCGAGCCTCTCGTTCGAGTACGAGCTGGCCGGCATCGGCATCGGCGCCCCGAACGCCAACTTCCACAAGGGAACCATCGAAACGCCCGCCAACCTCTGGAAGTTCCGCCCCGGTGAGCCGAATCCCGACGAGTCGCGCCGCATCTTCCCGATTGCGACCGATATCGCCCGCTGTTTCGACGGCGTGAAGGTGGTCGTCACGAACGATGCCAACGCCGCAACGATCGGCGAGATGATCTACGGCAATGCCAAGGGCATGAAGGATTTCGTGATGATTACGCTCGGCACGGGGCTCGGTTCGGGCTTCGTCTCGAACGGTGAGATGATCTACGGCCACGACGGCTTTGCGGGCGAGTTCGGCCACGTGATCGTCGAGCGCAACGGACGCGAGTGCGGCTGCGGCCGCCGCGGCTGCCTGGAGACCTACGTCTCGGCAACGGGCATCAAGCGCACGGTCTTCGAGCTGATGGCCACGATGAATGCGCCGAGCAAGCTGCGTGACATCGCCTTCAGCGATCTCGACGCTTCGATGGTCTCGGCGGCGGCCGAGCAGGACGACCCCATCGCCAAGGAGGCGTTCCGCTTCACGGGCGAGATGCTGGGCCGTGCGCTGGCCGACATCGTGACGATCACCTCACCCGAGGCGATCTTCCTCTTCGGCGGCCTGTCGAAGGCCGGGAAGTTGATCTTCGAGCCGACGCAGTGGTACATGGAGGAGAACATGCTCTTCACCTTCAAGAACAAGGTCAAGCTGCTGCCGAGCGGCATCCAGGGCAAGAACGCCGCGATCCTCGGCGCCTCGGCGCTGATCTGGCAGGCGATGTAGTCCGCATCCCGCCGAAGTCCGGCAACCGAAAAGGCGGAGCCTGTACAGGGCTCCGCCTTCTTTTTGGGAGATCATGCCGGGAACGGTTGTTTGGGGATCGCCGGGGAGCCGCGGTGCCCGCGGCCGAAGACGGGAACAGGGCGGGAACCTCCGAGAGGTCCCCGCCCTGCCGTTTTCCGCGGATCGGAGGCCGGATGTATCCGGCCGGCCGCGCTCCGGACCGGTGTGTCCGCCCGGCCTGCGGGCTTTACTTCAGCCGCCCGAGCCGCCGGTCTTCGGCCGTGGCCTCGCGGATCGAGAGGGCGAAGCCGCCGCCCGGGGCCATCTCCACCTTCAGCTTCGATTTGGCGGTCACCTTGCCCGTGCGGATCGTGTAGGCCTCGGGGTTGGTCCGGTAGTCGGCATCCGGGGCGTCGGCATAGAGCGTCGCCACGTAGCTCTTCTCCGGATCAAGGAAGTCGAGCCGCAGCTCGGCCGTGCGGCGGTTCTCGTCCGTCACACCGCCCACGAACCACGCCGAGGAACCCTTGGCGCGGCGGGCGATGACGATCAGATCACCCGGCTCGGCCAGCAGGTAGCGGCTCTCGTCCCAGTCGACGGCCACCTCCTTGATGAACCGGAAGGCGTCCATGTACTGTTCGTAGTGCTCGGGCACGTCGGCCGCCATCTGCAGCGGCGAGTAGAGCGTCACGTAGAGTGCCAGCTGGTTGGCAATCGTGGCGTTGACGTGCGAGTTGTTCGCGGGGTTGAGTTTCGAGACCTCCATCGAGAAGATGCCGGGCGTGTAGTCCATCGGGCCGCCCTGCAGGCGCGTGAAGGGGAGCAGTGTCACGTGCATGGGTTTCGTGCCGCCGAAGGCCTGGTACTCCGTGCCGCGGGCCGACTCGTTGCCGATCAGGTTGGGCCACGTGCGGCACAGACCCGTCGGACGCACGGCCTCGTGGGCGTTGACCATGATGTGGTGGCGGGCCGCCTCCTGCACGGCGTAGAGGTAGTGGTTGACCATCCACTGCCCGTAGTGGTGTTCGCCGCGCGGCAGGATGTCGCCCACGTAGCCGCTCTTCACGGCGTTGTAGCCGTGGCGGTTCATCAGGTCGTAGGCCGCCTCGAGGTGCCGCTCGTAGTTGCGCACCGACGAGGAGGTCTCGTGGTGCATCATCAGCCGCACGCCCTTCTCATGGGCATAGTTGTTCAGCGCCTCGATGTCGAAGTCGGGATAGGGCGTCACGAAGTCGAAGACGTAGTCCTTCGTGTGGCCGAACCAGTCCTCCCAGCCGACGTTCCACCCCTCGACGAGCACCTGGTCGAAGCCGTGCTCGGCGGCGAAGTCGATGTAGCGCCGGACGTTCTCGTTGTTGGCCGCATGGCGCCCGCTGGGCTTCACGGCGGCGTAGTCCGTCACGCCGAGATGCACGGACGGCAGCTCCTGCGTGTAGGCCCAGTCGCTCTTGCCGGTGATCATCTCCCACCAGACACCCACATATTTCACGGGCTTGATCCACGACGTGTCCTCGATGGCGCAGGGCTCGTTCAGGTTGAGGATCAGGCGCGAGGCGAGGATCTCGCGGGCGTCGTCCGTGACCATGACCGTGCGCCAGGGGGTGTGGCAGGGGGTCTGCATGTAGCCCTTCCACCCTTGTGCGTCGGGCGTGAGGTGCGACGTGAAGACCATCCGCTCATCATCCAGATCGAGGTGCATGCAGGGGTAGTCGACGAGCGCCGCCTCGTGGATGTTGATGTAGAGGCCGTCGTCGCTCTTCAACTGCAGGGCGGTCTGCACGCCCGTGGGCGAGAAGGGGGTCTGCGACGAGTTGGGCGTGATGGCCTGCTGCATGAGCTGCCGGATTTCCGAAAGCTTCGACTCGGTGTAGTCGTACTCCTGTGTGTCGTAGTCGCCCGGAATCCAGAAGGCCGTGTGGTCGCCCGTCATGGCGAACTGCGTGCGCTCCTCGCGGATCGTGAAGTAGGTCATCGCCTCCTGCTCGGGGAACTCGTAGCGGAAGCCGACGCCCTCGTCGTAGAGGCGGAAGCGGACGACCATCTGCCGGCCGCTCTGCGGCTGACGGAGCGTTATGGCCAGCTCGTTGTAGCGGTTGTGGATCGACGACTCCTCGCCCCAGACGGGCTGCCACGTCTCGTCGAACTCGCTGCGCACCGCACCGCACTGCTCGAATCCGTCGTAGAGCGATACGGGCTCGCCGTAGCCGCCCTTCTGAATCTCGGCACCGAACTCCAGCGCCGGGGCGTCGCCGCGCAACTCGAGGCCCATGCGGCTGGGCAGCACGACGGCGCGGCCCTTGTAGTCGAGGGCGTAGGTGGGCTCTCCCTTGTCGGAGAGCGAGAAGCGGAGCTCCAGCTCGCCGTCGGGCGAGCGGAGCACCTCCTGGGCCGAGGCGCCGATCGTGGCGGCCGCGGCGGCAAAAAGCATGAGGTATCTCTTCATGTCGGGATCTGTTTAGCGTTTGAATTCCACAACGAGTGCCTGGCGCGGCCCGACGACGGTGGCGTCGCTCACTTCGGCGGCCTCGCCCGTCAGGACGTTACGCCCGTCGTGCAGTCCCGTGGCAATCTCGGCATAGTGCGACCAAGGCACCTGTTTCTTGCCGCGCGAGTTGTTGATGAAGACGAAGACGGCGTCGGTGTCGTCGTAGCGGAAGTAGGCATAGGTGTTGTCGCGCGAGAGGAAGTGCATCGTGCGGCCGTTGTGGAGCACCGTCTTGCCCTTGCGCCACTGGAAGAGGCGCTGTGCATGGTCGAAGAGTTCCTTCTCGAGACCCGTGCGCCCCTCGGCCGAGAAGAGGTCGGTCTTGTCGCCGGCCCAGCCGCCCGGGAAGTCGACGCGCAGGCCGCCGTGACCCTGCGAAAGGTCCTTCGAGGTGAACATCATCTCGTCGCCGGCGAAGACCTGCGGAATACCGCGCATCGTGGCCAGCATCGTCAGTACGATCTTCATCCGCTCGGGGTTCTTGCGCACGACGTCGCCGATGCGGTCCGTGTCGTGGTTGCCCGCGAAGATCATCATCTTCGAGAGGTCGTGGTAGACGAAGTCGTGCGACAGGCAGTCGTAGATGCGCGTCATCCCCTCACCCCAGCGCAGCGAGTCGGTCGGCACGCCGCGGCAGATGGCCTCCTGCAGCGGGAAGTCCATGATCGAGGGGAGGTGCGAGTCGAAGCCGTCGCGGTTGGGGTTGCCCGACTGCCAGTAGGCCAGCTGCGGGATCGACGAGGTCCAGCACTCGCCCACGATGTTCAGGTTCGGGTACTCGCGGCGCACCGAGGCACACCACTCGCTCATCGGGCCCTTCTCGTTGTAGGGGTAGGTGTCGACGCGGAAGCCGTCCAGATCGGCATATTCGGTCCACCAGGCGGCCCACTGCTGGAAGTAGCGCAGCACGTAGGGGTTGTCGAGGTTCATGTCCGGCATCGAGGGGACGAACCAGCCGCTCTCCTGCAGGTTGAGGTCGTACTTCGAGGCGTTGGGGTCCATGTTCGTCGAGAAGCAGACGTTCGTGCCCGTGTACTCGGGGAACTGGTGGATCCAGTCCTCGAAGGGCAGGTCGCGCATCCACCAGTGCGCCGTGCCGCAGTGGTTGGTCACCACGTCCATGATGACCTTCAGCCCCTTTTCGTGGGCCGCGGCGACGAAGTCGCGGTAGGATTCGTTCGTGCCGAAGCGCGGGTCGATGCGGTAGTAGTCGGCGCAGGCATAGCCGTGGTACGACCCTTCGGGCTCGTCGTCAAGCAGCAGCGGCGTGGGCCAGATGACCGTGGCGCCGAGCGAGGAGATGTAGTCCAGGTGCTGGCGGATGCCCTCGATGTCGCCGCCGTGCCGGCCGAAGAAGGCGTTGCGGTCGGCCTTCTCCTGCGTGTCGGGCGTCGAGTCGTTCGCGGGGTCGCCGTTGGCGAAGCGGTCCGGCATGAGCAGGTAGATCATGTCGGCCGTGGTGAAGCTCCCGCGCTCGGCGGAGCCTTCGCGGCGAGCCGCGATCTCGTAGGGGGTCTTGAACTCCCGTCCCTCCTTCGAGAAGACGAGGTAGTAGGTGCCCGGCGCGGCGTCGGCGTCGACGGCCACGTCGACGAAGAGGTAGTTGGGGCTGTCGGCCTTGTGTACGGCCGTGGCCTTCACGCCACGTCCGCCCTCGATGCGGACGTCGTAATCGGAGATGCGTTCCCCGGCGACGAGCAGCTGCAGAGGGGTCTGCATGCCCGTCCACCACGAAAGGGGTTCGATGCGTGTCACCTCGCCCGTGGCGTCGGCCACCGTGGCGGGATCGAATGCCGGCTGCGTCGCGCAGGCGACCAGCCCGGCTGCTGCGAGTGTCATCAGAATGCGGTTCAAGGTATTTCGGTTTGTAAAGTTAGTAAAATGCTGCGTTCGTGCGTCGGGACCGGCTCTCCGGCCGGTCTCTTTTGTCGTCGGAACAGACTTCGGACGGCTATTTTGTCTCCGGGGCGAAGACCATCCAGCCCCAGGCGGGCAGCGTCACCTGGTCTCCGCCCGTGTGCGTTGCCCCGGTGAAGAACTCGCGGCGCGACCCCTCGAAGGGAAGCGAAAGGGCCTGCTCCGCGGCCGTGAGGTTCGCCACGACGGTCACCTCCTCCGCCCCCTCGCCGCGCGAGAAGCAGAAGAGGCCCTCGGGCAGCAGCCCGTCGGCCGCAAAGCGCGCCCCGGCGCCCCGCTCACCGGCCGCCAGCACCGGGTTCTCGTGGCGCAGGCGGATCAGCTGCCGGTAGAAGTCCGTATATTCGTTCTCGCTCCACTGCGGCACGGGGTCCTTCTCGAAGAAGGCGAAGCGGTGGTCGTAGCCGATCTCCTGCCCGGTGTAGATGAGCGGCTGTCCCTTGGGCAGCGTGAAGGTCAACAGGGCCATGACGCGCGCGGCATCGCCCATGCGCTCGAACTCGGTGCCGGCCCAGGAGTTCTCGTCGTGGTTCGAGGTGAACATCAGGCGGAAGGCCTCGCGGGGTGTCGTCGCGGCATCCTTCTCGAGGTAGGCCTTCAGGTCGGCCGCGCCCTTCTCGCCGCGGGCGATGGCGTTCATCAGGTGGTGCAGCTCCCAGCTGTAGGAGGCGTCGAAGGCCTCCTCGTGCAGCGCCGGGTCTTCGCCCTCGGCCAGCAGGTAGATCTGCGGATAGTCGCGCCGCAGGGCCGGAAGCGTCGTGCGCCAGAAGTCGATCGGCACCTCGCAGGCCATGTCGCAGCGGAAGCCGTCGATGCCGCGCTCGAGCCAGAAGCGCATCGAGCGCTCCATCTCGCGCCGCATGTCGGCGTTGTCGTAGTTGAGCTTGGCGATGTCCGTCCAGTCGTACTGCACGATGGTGCGGCCCAGCGAGTCGCGCACGTACCAGTCGGCCGGGCGTTCGTCGATCCACCGCGCATCGGGCGAGGTGTGGTTGGCCACCCAGTCGAGGATGACGCGCAGCCCGAGGCGGTGCGCCTCGGCGAGCAGGCGGTCGAAATCCTCCAGCGTGCCGAACTCGGGATTCGTGGCGCAGTAGTCCGAGATGGCGTAGTAGGAGCCGAGCATACCCTTGCGCTCCAGCTTGCCGATCGGGTAGACGGGCATGAGCCACACGATGTCGACGCCCAGCTCCTTCAGTCGGGGCAGTTCGCGGGCGGCGGCTTCAAAGGTCCCCTCGGGGGTGTACTGGCGCACGTTCATCTCGTAGACGACGGCGTTGTAGCTCCAGTCGGGGTGTGCGGCGGGTTCCGCGGGGGTTGTGCCGCAGGCGGCGCAGGCGGCCGCCAGGACGAGTGCAAGCAATCGTTTCATTGCAGGGAAAGGGTTATAGGGTGAATACAACCGAGGAGTAGGCTCCCAGCGTGAGGAGCGTGCTGCCGCCGTCGCGCTTGATCGTCGCCTCGCCCGAGAGGCCCACGGCCTTGCCGAGGGCGTCGTCGAGGGTCAGCGTCAGGGCCTTGTCGCCGAAGTTGTGGGCGACGAACATCCGTTCGCCCTCCTTCTCGCGGTACCAGACCGCCACGGCCTCCCCGTCGGCGTTGTTCTCGTTGTAAACCGGGTGTTTGGTCATCGCCCCCTCGGCCAGCGCCGGGTAGGTGTTGCGCAGACGGGCGAAGGCGCGGTAGAGGTTCAGCAGCGAGTTCTCCTCTTCGGCCTGTGCCTCGACCGAGATCGACTCCGTCAGCATCTGCCGGTCGACCTTGCCCGAGAGGCTGCCCGAGGCGAGCTCGCGCCCGGCGCGGTCCCAGAGGATCGGCGTGCGGACATACTCGTCGCCGTTGGATTTCGTGCCCCAGTAGCCGAGCTCCTCGCCCTGGTAGATGTAGGGCTCGCCCTGCGCCGTGAGCAGTACGGCGCAGGCGACGCGCAGGCGTCCCTCCACGCGGCCGAGCTCCGAGGCGGCGCGGTCCTCGTCGTGGTTCGAGAGCTTCGTGGCCTCGATGTAGTCGGTGCGGTACTGGCGGTAGGCGGGCTGGTACTCGAGGATGTCCTTGACGAAGTAGCGGCCGATGCCGTTCTGCAGGGCCCAGCGCAGCCTGTACCAGAACGAGAACTCGAACAGCGCCGGCAGCCCCTTGTAGTAGGGGGCGACGTTCGCCGCATCGTCCAGCATCTCGCCCACCATGTAGAAGTCGCCCTCGCCGCCGCGGGCGTGGTAGCTTTCGTTCATGCGGTCGTAGAACTTCTTGAGGAAGGTGGGGTTCTCGTCGTTGTAGGCGTTGTGGTAGATGTGCTTCACGGCGTCGAGGCGGAAGCCGTCGACACCCATCTCAACCCACTTGTCGGCCGCCTCGGTCACGGCCTTGAAGGCAGCCGATGCGTCGGCTTCCGAGGCCTTGCCGTAATTCAGGTCGGCGAAGGCTGCGGTCCAGAAGTGCGAGTGGTACATCGTCGGCAGCGAGAACTGCACGTTGGCCGGGTCGGCCGAGCGGTTCGACATCAGGGTGAAGGGCTCCCCGAACCGGATGATCGTCCGGTTGTCCGGGGCGCCGTATTTGGTGCCTGCGGCCCACGACGTGGTCGAGGTGCGGACGAGGAATCCCCAGTCGGAATCGAAGTCGAGCGTCAGTTCGTAGCTGTTGCCGCCCCTGGCGTAGAAGCGTTTGCTCGTGCCGTTGCCGAAATAGAGGTACTTGTCGTCCGGGCCGCCCTGCGTGTTGTCCGCGTCCGCGGCGTCGGTCGTTTCGGTAACGGTCACCGTCGGGCTGTCGGCATTTGTCCAGTCGAGTACGAACTTGAAGCGCCCGGCGGCACCCGCCCCCGTGTCGGTCGAGAACCATTGCCCGGCATCGTAGCCTGCGGCGCCTTCCGTGGCGATCTGGTCGATCCGTCCGGCTGCGATGTCGGCCTGCGGGTCTTCGGAGAAGATATAGCGGTCACGGTAAGGGCTCCCTTCGGACGCGGCGGCCGATTTGAACCACGGGTGGTCTTTGCCTGTATGGTTGAGCACGTAATCCAGGTAGACCCGGATGCCACGGGCATGGGCCGCGTCGATGAATGCCCTCAGGTCGGCGTCCGTCCCGAAGGCGGGGTTGACCGCCTCGTAGTCGAGCACGTCGTAACCGTGGTACGAAGCCGCCGGATGGATCGGCGAGAGCCATACGGCCGAGGCGCCGAGTGCGTCGATGTAGTCGAGCCGCCGGGTCAGCCCCGGCAGGTCGCCCACCTTGTCGCCGTTGCCGTCGGCGAAGCTGTATACCAGCAGCTGGTAGCTTATGTCGGCGCGTTTGCGGTTGTCCCACGCATCGGGCTGGGCGACGACCTGCTCGCCCTCGAAATCCTGGGAGGCATCGCCGCTCTGTGTCACGGTGACGACGACCGGATCGCAGCCCGGGGCGGTGAAGGTAAGCGTCGCGGAGCGTTTCGACGACTCGTTTGCGGTCGCCGTGACCGCGAACGACGTGGAGGTTTTGCCCGATGTGAGGGCCGGTGTGCACCATGCGGTATTGTCGCTCTGCGTCAGCGACCACGCGCCCGCATCGGTGCGCAGGTCGAGCAGCCGGCTGCCGCCTGCGGCTTCGAATTCTATCTCCGTGGGGGTCACGGAGAGCATACTGCCGCCGGTATCGCCGGTCTTGTCGTCGCTGCACGACACGGATACGGAAAGTACGAGTGCCAGCAGCAGGAAAAGAAATTTTTTCATAGCGGAATCTCGGTTAAAGTTCGTTTCGGGGCCTGCCGTCCGGTCAGGGACGGCAGGCCAGAAACGGGACGGCAACCTCTGTGTGCCGTCCCGTGAAAGGGTGGCCGTTATTCGGCCTCTGCCGGGGTCTTGCCCTCGGACATGATGTATATCTGCGAATTCGCGAGGTCGAAATAGATGTCGTAGGTGCCGTCGAGCTGGACTTTCATGTTCTGCGAACCGCCGCTGGTGATGATGTCTACGGCCTTGTTGATGTCGACCGCACCGCCCGACGCCGTGCCGTAGTTCTTGGAGTCGTCCCAGGCGTTATTGAAGCGGATCTTGAATTCGCTGGCGGTGGTCAGGGCTACGCCTTTGCGAACGAGGTAGGCGCCCTCCTCGCTCATGGAGAAATCGCCCAGGTCACCCCATCCGGTGATGTTGCCGACCAGTCCCCATGTGTCGGCGACCAGCTCGGGCTTGGCGCCTGCGGCCATCACGTAGGCGCGTCCCGCCTCGG
>ERZ1027066.1079-NODE-1079-length-11610-cov-64.419386_pt1 | contig 11610 bp, 8 predicted proteins | sample MGYA00519282_ERZ1027066 | MGnify/ENA primary metagenome ERZ1027066 (study PRJEB26926, sample SAMN06164494) | human gut metagenome | biome: ENVO:00009003; feature: ENVO:2100002; material: ENVO:00002003 | host: Homo sapiens | place: USA | collected 2012 ... | reverse complement strand
CCACCTTCCGAAGGTGTGCAGATTTTCCGCATTTCCGTCTCACCTTCCAAAGGTGCGCAATCGCCCGGGACCCTCTGTAGCGCCTGTACCCGCGTTTCTGTTTCCAGCTGCCTCTTTCCACCTTCCGAAGGTGTGCAGATTTTCCGCATTTCCGTCTCACCTTCCAAAGGTGCGCAAATCCCGAATCGCCTCTAAACGTTCTGTCGTAGCATTTGTACCGTTCATGATATCCTCCCCATCAGAAGGTGCCGGGCGAAACGGTATATTGCCACCACCTTCTCATTTTCGTTATGTGCCAATCCGCATCAGAGATGGTTCTCGGTGGTCCTGCCATGGTTCCCTGCCGGGAAGGTGCCGACAAAGGTGGCATATCACCGTCACCTTCTTGGTTTCGTTATAGGCCGACCTGCCTCGGAGGCCATTCTCGCCGGCCTTCCCTTGAATGTCCGTCCGGAAGGTGCCGGGGAAAGGGCGGTCTCTCCACCACCTTCTCGATTTCGTTATGTGTTAATCGGTGTCAGAGTAGGTCCTAGATGGTCCTGCTCCGTTTTCCTGCCGGGAAGGTGCCGAGAGATGTGGCCTTTCACCGTCACCTTCCGATTACCTTCAGATAATCGGAAATACGAATGTGCACTGCGGGCAGGGTAATGTGGCGACAAGGGGCAAAGGGGAGGTGAAGGTATATACTGACTCATCATAAATGAATTATGAATAAAATATCCGAGTCTATGAAAACAAAGTCTGCAACGATGAGAGAAATGTCTCTTGGCCGAATTACGACTAAGGTAAAAGTGAAGGCAGCCGCAGCGGCAAAAAACCTTGTGATGTATGTACTGTGCCCGCTGTCAATATGCGCGGCGGTGTGTTCCTGCAGCGGCAGTACGGACACTGATGTCATTGTCCTGGACGAGGATGTTAAAACCGCGGCGGTAAGTATAAAAGGAGACACCGTCTGTACTTTCCCGGACACCGTGTTCCTTTGGAGGGCCTGGATGGCGGACGGGAATCATGCTGTCTGCGAGACCCGGACATCAGACTGGAGCGGCCTTTCGCGGGACCAGTGGGCATTTGAGGTCTATGACACCCGCACGATGGAGAGAACGGCCCGCTTTCTCCATTCCGGCAACGGACCTTTCGAAGTACTCTCGCCTTCATCCTATGTTGCAGGCGACACTCTGTTCGTTTTGGAAGGCTCCAAGGGCAAGCTGTACTCCATACCGCTGAGCGAAGCGGCCGAAGGCAAGGGAATTCAGGAGTTCTCTTTCAAATTCCACACAATGAAGGCTGTTACCTACAAGGGGCAGATTCTCTCTCTTAACCCATACTGGTTCGAGAGCAGGGAGGTCGGTGTTTTCAACGGAGAACCAAAATTGTTCTTCTCAGACGGCGACCTGATTCCTTACGACGACAGCAAGGTGTCTTCTGTAAACTGCTTCCAAGGTCACTTGCTGACAAATCCTGAAAAGGGAACCATAGTATATGTCGAGAACTCCTATCCACTTGTCGAATTCTACAATGACAGTCTCCGTCTGACAAGGAGCGTTACCGGTCCGGACAAATTCAAGCCGGAATACCTGAATGCCCACGGCATGCTTTTCTTTGCAAAACTGTACGGACGCCCTTACGGCCCTGTCTGCAGCGATGACAGCTACATATATCTCCGGTATGATGACAACCTGAGCTCAGAGCCCATACTGAGCGCAGAACTGATAGACGGTAATGTCGCGATAAGTTTCAATGACGGGGACACGGAAGAGGGTGCAGCCAAGGATGTCCTGATCTTCGTACTGGACTGGGAAGGCAACATGCAGGGCAGTTATCGCCTGGAAGGCCTGGCTGTGTGCAACGCCATAAGCTCCGGCGGAAACGGAATCCTCTACGCCAGCACCGAAGACCCCGACACCGGGCAGCTTACCATCCTCCGCTACAAACTCTTCTGATAGAAGTTGTATAGGACGCCTGAATTTTGGGATTTTCGGCAGAATTTTTGTATCTTTGTCTGATGTACTGAAAATCTAAGACCATGGAAGAAAACAGACAGACAAAGGTAAAGGTGCATTTCAACAGCGGCGCCATCATGATCGGACTGATAGTCCTCGGATGGTTCATCTACGCCGGCATCGGACGTTTCTCGGACAGGGACCGCAGTGTGGTGGTCAAGGGCCTCTCGGAGAGGGAGGTGGTGGCCGACCAGGTCATCTGGCCGCTGGCTTACAGGCTGGCAGGCAATGACCTCCGCTCGCTGTACACCGAGATAGAGCGCTCCAACACAGTGATAATGGACTTTCTCACGTCCAACGGCATTCCTCAGGAGGAGATAACCGTCTCTCCCGCATCTGTAACGGACATGCAGGCCGAAAGGTACGGATACAACAACGAGGACCCCTTCCGCTACAAGGCGGTCTCGGTGGTGACCGTGGCCTCCGACAAGATAGACCTGGTCCGCAGCCTGATGAGCAGGCAGGGCGATCTGCTTAAAAAAGGTGTGGTGATAGCCGGTGACGACTACCAGTTCCAGACCGTGTTCTCCTTCAACGGACTCAACGACATCAAGCCGGAAATGGTGGCCGAGGCTACGAAGAACGCCAGGGCCACTGCCCAGAAGTTCGCGGAGGACTCCGACAGCAAGATCGGCAAGATCCGTTCGGCTTCCCAGGGTCAGTTCACCATCTCCGACCGGGACCAGAACACCCCCCATATCAAGATAGTAAGAGTAGTAACGACCATCGAGTATTCTCTCAAGGACTAATGGCGGCAGCAGTATTATCGGATTACAACGAAGCGGCCCTGAGACTCTCCAGGGGGAGTTTCGTCAGGCTGACCGTGACTGAGGAGGACATGCGTCCGTTCTTCCGTCCGGGCCGGGACAGTGTGCTGCTCGCACCGGTAAGACTCAGCGGGACACAGCATTATACCCAGGCTGAGTTACAGGCCTTCCAGGCACACAGCGATGTCTCCGGCCGCAAGTGGCGCAATGTCACGGCCGGTCAGGACCGTATTACCATCCGCCGCCGGGACGTAGTCCTGGTGCGTACCGGAGAGGAACGGACCCTCCGTCTGCTGCGGGCGGTCCATGTCTGGGGAACCCTTCTCCTGCTGCGGTGCGACTGCGGCAGGTCCTCCTATATCAGTGCGACGGTCTCCGATGTGGTCGGAGTAGTGGTGGAGGGGACAATAAGGGGCGGCACCCCCTTCCGCTCGACCCAGCGCAAATGGCGGTATGCCTCCAAGCTGTGGACGGCCTCCTACCGTGCCCGCTCCTGGGCAGGGAAGGTCCGCCGCAACCCCCGCAGGAGCCTCTCCTGCGTGGTCTCGGCAGCGTTATTGTCCCTGGTCATCATTTCATGTACCGGGCGGGGAGGAACAGATATTATAGGTATAGAGAACGGGCAGTTCGTCAAGGACGGCCGTCCGTATTATTTCATAGGTACAAATTTCTGGTACGGCCCGATTCTGGCCTCGGAGGGCCGCGGCGGCGACCGGGAGCGGCTGACCCGCGAACTGGACAGTCTCTGTGCGATGGGCGTCCGCAATCTCCGCGTGCTGGTGGGATCCGACGGTCCGGAGGGGGTGTACACGAAGGTAGAGCCTACCCTGCAGTATGCTCCCGGCAGGTACAACGACACTCTGCTCCGGGGCCTGGACTACTTCCTGGTGGAACTGGGCAAGCGGGATATGGAGGCCGTGCTGTACCTGAACAATGCCTGGGAGTGGAGCGGCGGCTACTCGCAGTACCTCCAGTGGACCGGGCACGGGGACATTCCCCTGCCTAGAGTAGCGGGCTATGACGCCTACGTGGACTATGTAGCCGGATTCATGAAGTCCGATACCGCTCGGACTCTCTTCCGCCGATACGTGATGGACATCATCTCCCGTACCAACACGGTCACAGGCAAGGCCTACCGCGACGACCCGGCCATCTTCTCGTGGCAGATATGCAACGAGCCCCGGCCTTTCGGAGCGGACAACAAGGAGGTCTTCCGCGACTGGCTCATTTCCACGGCTGAGCTGATCAAGTCCATAGACCCCAACCACATGGTCTCGGTCGGCAGCGAGGGCAAGTACGGCTGCGAGGTGGACCTGGGCCTCTGGGAGGATATAGGCCGCTCGCCCTATATCGACTATCTGAACATCCATATCTGGCCCTTCAACTGGGGCTGGACTACCCGGGAGGACATGGCCTCGGGCAACGTGGCGCCTGCCGTGGAACTCTCCCGCGAATATCTGCAGGAGCATATAGAGATAGCCCGCCGCATGGGCAAGCCCCTGGTGGTCGAGGAGTTCGGCTTCCCGAGGGACAGCGTGGGCTTCTCCCGCAGCACATCGGTGAGCATGCGCGACGTGTACTATGATGCCATGCTTTCGGAGATTACGGACGAGGCTGCCGGAGGAGGACTCCTGGCCGGATTCAATTTCTGGGGCTGGGGAGGCCTCGCCGAACCTTCCGAGGACCACCTGATGTGGCAGCCCGGGGACGACTACACCGGTGATCCCGCCCAGGAGGAGCAGGGGCTGTATTCTGTATTTGCCTCCGATACCTCCACAGTGAGGATTATCAGTTATTATGCCCGTTCCGTGGAGCGGATAGAATAGATTACGAAGAGATAAAGTGCTGAAACCTATGAGAAAATTGATTCTGCTATTGACCCTTCTGATGACTCCCGCCGCACTGCTTTCCGCGGCAGGAATTTCCCCCGACAGCCTTGATGCCGCCCTTCCGGAAAAGAAGGCCGGATGGACATTGACCGACACCATTTTCCCCCTGAGCAGCCACGACCTTTCCTTTCAGATGAGGGGCTCCCTCCGTGCGGAGATGCCCGGAGGAGAGGAGGCTTCCGCCCGCTTCCGCATGGACAATTTCCGGTGGAATGTCGAGGGCTCTTTCGGCCGTAACCGGGAGTTCTACTATCATTTCCGCCAGAGTTTCAATGCCAATTTCCGTTCCAATACCTTCGATAACCTCCTTGAATCCATCGACTACGCCTACATGACCTGGAGGCCGCGGCAGCATTTTTCCCTGACCTTCGGCAAACAGGTGCATGCCATCGGAGGACAGGAGTTCTGGGCTGCGCCGGTCTATGTGGTGCAGTACAGCGACTTCGGCGGCAGTCTGCCCTGCTATCAGATGGGGGCGATGGCTACCTGGCACATCACTCCGACGCAGGACCTGGCGCTGCAGATGTCCAACATCCGGGGGTTCTGGGACGATGAGTTCTATCACGGAGGGCTGCCGGAGGGGGTGGAGAGCTCCCGGGCGCCTTTCCTCTATACTCTGAACTGGAACGGCAATTTCCTGAACAATGCCCTGGAGTTCCGCTGGTCGGCCTCCTACGGCACTCAGGTGGTGGGCAGGGATATGTGGATATTCGCCATGGGCCAGTCCTACCGCAGTAAGAAATGGGGGGTGTACCTCGACCTGATATATTCCCGTCAGGGACTGGACATCAACGGAGTGCTGAGCTCCGCGGCGCCTGTAGGTCCGGACGGGGACTACCGTACCCTGCAGAATGTGGACTATCTGTCCGCCATAGGTTACCTTCACCTCTTCCTGAGTCCGTCGTTCTCGATGTATTTCAAGGGCTCGCGGGAGTACGGGGGGCTTTACCGCGCGATGGGAGACGTGCCGGCAGGGATGCTCCGCGCCAGCTGGAACGGGCAGGCGTGTCTGGAGTATATGCCGACCAGAAGCCGGGATTTCCGGTTTTTCGTGCATTACAATTACTATCAGGCCGGGGCCGTGGAGAGAGGGCCGCTCCTGGATATTGCCTCGCGGCAGGAACACAGGGTGACGCTCGGTGTGATTTATATTATGAATATATTTTAAAAGTTTCTATATTTGCAGGATATGTAGAAAAATTTACATTAATTAATAACAATAACTAATAATTAACTAAAATCATGTTTAAAAACCATCCCAAAGGCCTGCTGGCCGCTGCCCTGAGTAACATGGGCGAGAGATTCGGCTACTACATCATGAATGCAGTACTGCTGCTCTTCCTGTGCTCCAAGTTCGGACTTAGCGACGAGACCAGCGGTGTCATCTATGCAGTATTCTATGCGCTGATATACGTGCTGAGCCTTATCGGCGGTTATATCGCGGACAGGACTCAGAATTACAAGGCTACCATCATGTCCGGTCTGGTGACGATGGCAGTAGGATACGCCCTCCTGTCCATTCCTATCCTTGCCACTCCCGAGAACACAAGCTGGCTGCTGCCCTTCACCTGCGGCGCCCTGCTGCTGATCGCATTCGGTAACGGCCTTTTCAAAGGAAACCTTCAGGCCATCGTAGGCCAGATGTACGACGATCCCAAGTATTCTGACAAGAGGGATTCCGGTTTCCAGATTTTCTATGTGTTCATCAACATCGGCGGTCTCGTGGCTCCCTTCATCGCCCCCCTGCTCAGAAGCTGGTGGCTGGGTGTCAACAACATGACCTACAACGCAGGTCTGCCCGAGCTCTGCCACGCCTACATCAACGCTGACGGTGCCATGGCCGCCGACCAGCTCACCAAGTTCCAGGAGCTCGCTGCCAGCGTAATGCAGAACGGAGCACCTGTAGGTGACCTGATGACATTCTCCCAGAACTACCTCGATGTATTCAATACAGGCGTGCACTACTCGTTCTTCGCATCGGTTGCCGCCATGCTGATATCCCTCCTCATCTTCGTCTTCACCAAGAAGAGCATGCCCAACCCCGCCAAGAAAGAGGCCAAGGTCGTGGAGCAGTACACTCAGGAAGAGAAGCTCGCTATGGCCAAGGAGATCAAGCAGAGACTCTATGCTCTGTTCGCAGTGCTCGGCATCGCTATCTTCTTCTGGTTCTCGTTCCATCAGAACGGTCAGTCCCTCTCAGTGTTTGCCCGTGACTTCGTGACCACCGAGTCCATCGCTCCCGAGATCTGGCAGGCTGTGAATCCGTTCTTCGTGATTACCCTCACTCCTATCGTGATGTGGGTATTCTCCGCTCTCAGAAAGAAGAGAGGCAAGGACATCTCCACTCCCAGGAAGATCGCTATCGGTATGCTCATCGCCGCTATCGCCTACCTCTTCCTCACCATCTTCTCCCTCATCATGGGCTATCCCTCCGGCGAGGAGTTCAGAAGCTGGGACGTAGCTGCTCAGAATGCAGTCAAGGCCGGACCCTGGGTACTGATCGTCACCTACTTCTTCCTCACTGTAGCTGAGCTGTTCATCTCGCCCCTCGGACTGTCCTTCGTATCGAAGGTGGCTCCCAAGCATCTGCAGGGTATCTGCCAGGGTCTGTGGCTCGGCGCAACAGCAGTCGGCAACCTCCTCATCTGGATCGGCCCTCTGATGTACAACAGCTTCAGCAGCCAGTGGATGTGCTGGTTCGTATTCATGGTGGTATGCCTCATTTCCATGGGAGTCATGCTCGGCATGGTGAAGTGGCTGGAGAAGATAACCATGCAGCAGGAATAGTTTTGTCAAAATAAACTGATATGTTCAAAGGTCAACCCAAAGGCCTGTATGCGCTCGCCCTTGCCAACACGGGCGAGCGCTTTGGCTATTACACGATGCTTGCGATCTTCACCCTGTTCCTGCAGGCGAAGTTCGGCTTCTCGGAGGCAGTGACCTCCAACATCTACGCGGGCTTCCTGGCGGCTGTGTACTTCATGCCGTTCATCGGAGGTATCCTCGCCGACAAGTTCGGCTACGGCAAGATGGTTGTTGCCGGTATCATCGTTATGTTCGCAGGCTATTTCTGTCTTGCGATTCCGACCGGAGGAGACATAGTGGGCAAGATAGCCATGTTCGGCTCCCTGCTCCTCATCGCGGTGGGTACAGGCCTGTTCAAGGGCAACCTGCAGGTGATGGTCGGCAACCTTTACGACGACCCCAAGTACTCGTCAAAGAGGGACGCGGCCTTCTCGCTGTTCTACATGGCCATCAACATCGGCTCGCTCTTCGCTCCCACGGCGGCTACCAAGATCACTGAGTTCTGCCTTGCCCGCGAGGGTCTGACATACAACGGAGAGATTCCCGCTCTGGCCAACCAGTACCTGGCAGGTGCTTCCTCGATGGCTCCTGATGCGCTCAGCCGTTTCGAGACACTTGCTGCCGCTCAGGGTGCAACCGGTGATCTTACCGAGTTCTCCCGCCATTACATCGATGTGCTCGCCGGAGCCTATCACTGGGGCTTCGCCGTGGCCTGCGTGTCGCTGGTACTCTCTATCCTGATCTACTTCGGCTTCCGCAAGAGCTTCAAGCATGCCGACGTCACCCAGCGCGAGCTCGAGGCCAAGAGTACCCAGCCCGTCGTCGAGCTTACCAAGGAGCAGACCAAGTCCCGTATCGTGGCCCTGCTGCTCGTCTTCGCAGTGGTCATCTTCTTCTGGATGGCCTTCCAGCAGAACGGTCTCACCCTGACCTTCTTCGCCCGTGACTACACGGCTACCGAGATGACAGGACTTTCCAGGATTCTGGCCAATGTGCTGAACCTCGTATTCATAATCATTGCGGTATATGCGGCGTTCGCCATTTTCCAGTCGGAGAAAAAGCGCAGTAAGATTATAGCCGGTCTTGTGACCCTGGCCTCGATAGTGGCCCTGATATTCAGCTACCGTTCCCTCGGTGACGAGCCCGTGACCCTGCTGCCCCAGATATTCCAGCAGTTCAATCCCTTCTTCGTAGTGGCCCTGACCCCTGTGTCCATGGCCGTATTCGGTGCCCTCGCCGCCAAGGGCAAGGAGCCTTCCGCACCCCGCAAGATCGGTATCGGTATGTTCATCGCCGCCCTCGGCTTCCTGATCATGGTCTTCGGCTCCCTCGGCCTGCCTACTCCGGATGCCCTGAAGGAAGGCGCGACATTCCAGCGTGTTACGCCCAATGTGCTGATATCCACCTATCTCGTGCTGACATTCGCCGAGCTCTTCCTCTCCCCGATGGGTATCTCCTTCGTGTCGAAGGTCGCTCCTCCCAAGTACAAGGGCATGATGATGGGTCTCTGGTTCGTGGCCACCGCCATCGGCAACTACATGGTGTCCATCATCGGCATGCTCTGGGGCGGTCTCCCTCTCTGGGTACTGTGGTTCATCCTCATCGCCCTCTGCGTCATCTCCGCCGTCTTCATCTTCTCCATCATGAAGAAGCTCGAGAACGCTACCAAGGACTAACCGTGCGCAGCCGCATCGCATACAGTCCCCGCAGGATATTTCCTCCCTGCGGGGATTTTTATAAAATAACCGGAATTTAAAAACGTAAAAAGTTTTTGACAAATGAGTTGTCTGTACGCCGGGGTCGGTATTATTGAGTAAATTTGCGGTAGGACAAATAATAGAGAACATTATGGTGAAAGAAAGTTCTGAATTGCAGAGTGGAGGAGAGGTCATCATTTTCAATACTGAAGACGGTGATGTGCAGGTGCAGGTGGACACGGTAAAAGAAACTGTATTATTCGGTGTATCTGTTCCGGCAATTAACCAGCATGTGAAGAATGTGTACCAGGAAGGTGAGTTGTCGGAAGCGGCAACTGTTAAGAAAAACTTAATAGTTCAGTCAGAGGGCTCGCGCAAAGTGCAGCGTAATGTAATAGCAAGCGTGCCACTGCCTTCCGCATCTGGGCAACCAAGGTGCTGAGAGATTATCTCATAAAGGGTTTCGCTCTTGATGACAATCGCTTCAAGAAAGGACAGTCACTTACCCATTTCAAAGAACTTATCGACCGCATCCGCGAGATAAGGCTATCGGAGAAAGTGTTCTCAGAGTATAAGGAGAAACAGAGACATCTTGAAAAAATAGAGAGTTTAAAGGAACTGGAACGTGATTTGTCAGAATATAGGAAGACATCAAACAGCATTTGAAAGTTATGGATAGAAAAACAGCAGCGATAATTCCGGTGGCGGCAGCCGCGTCCGTGGCGTCTGTGATGACTGTATCGTGTGACGGCAGTGTAAGAACCGTGCAACAGAAGCCTAACATCATAGTTTTCCTCGTGGATGACATGGGGCTTATGGATACTTCGGTGCCCTTTCTGACCGACTCGGAGGGGCAGCCTGTGGAGCATCCGCTCAACCGCTGGTACAGTACGCCGAATATGCAGCGGCTGGCCGACCAGGGTGTGCGCTTCTCCCAGTTCTACGCCCAGAGCGTCAGCTCGCCGTCCCGCACCAGCCTGCTCACCGGCCAGAACGCTACCCGTCACGGAGTCACCAACTGGATATACTCCGAGTCCAACAACCGCAATACCTACGGTCCGCCCGACTGGAACTGGCTTGGCTTAGACAGTGCCGACTATACTTTGCCGCGCCTGCTCTCTGATGCGGGCTACCGCACGATACACGTGGGCAAGGCTCATTTCGGACCCTTCGGAAGTCAGGGCGAGGACCCTCTGGCCCTTGGCTTTGATGTCAATGTGGCCGGCTGTTCGATAGGTGAGCCCGGCAGCTACTACGGTAGGGACGGATACGGCCTCTATGGAGGTACACGCTCACGGGCAGTCCCCGGTCTGGAGGAATTCTTCGAGGACGACGTCTTCCTGACCGACGCGCTGACCCTCAGGGCAGAGGAAGAGATGTCCCGGGCCATAGAGGAGGGCGTGCCGTTCTACCTCAACATGGCGCACTATGCCGTGCATGCCCCCTTCATGTCGGACCCCCGCTATATGCAGAATTATGACGCCGACACATCGTACAGCGTGTCCGCGAAGAAATTCGCCACCCTCATAGAGGGGATGGACCGCTCGCTCGGGGAGATCATGGATTTCTTAGAAGAGAAGGGAGTGGCGGAGAACACCCTGATATTTTTCCTCGGGGACAATGGCTCCGACGCACCCATAGGCGAGGAGCGGGGCTACGGCTCCTCGGCACCGCTGCGGGGCAAGAAGGGCACGGAGTTCGAGGGGGGTCTCCGCGTGCCGTTCATCGTTGCGTGGGCTGCGCCAGAAGGAGGACGGTCTGCTGATGAAGAACGGCCAGCAGATGGAGACCGCTTCACTTATGAAGGGCGACCCGTAGAAGATGGCCGTTCCGTCCGCCGTGGACAGTTGGCCCGTAATACTTCTGGTGCACAGCGCCTGCTCCCGATTCCTCAGGGCGAAATCCGTACGCAGATGGGGACCATCATGGACATTTACCCGACTATAGCCGCCCTTGTCGGAGCCCGGGTGCCGGAGACCCATCCTGTGGACGGCCACGACCTCAGCCGGATCATCGTGCGCGGGGAGGACAGACGCCATCCCGATACCTTCCTTATGCATTTCCCCCACGACCACCGCGGAAAATATTTCACCGCCTACCGCGAGGACGACTGGAAGCTGATTTACTACTGGTCTCCGGAGAAGCCTTCTGCCGCGCATTGTGTCCTGTATGACTTAGCCTCCGACCCCTGCGAGACCGAGGATGTCAGTGCCCGCTATCCGGACGTGACCGCCTCGCTGCTGGAGCACATGGCCGCGCAGCTGGAGCGTGAGGGCGCCCGCTATCCCGTGGATTCCGCGGGCCGGCCGCTTTCCGTCCACCCGCTCCCATAGGCTCTAAGCCCCATCCCGGACGTTTTCCCCACTCCTTTCCACCTTTGCACCTTCCCACCTTCGGAAGGTGTGCAGAATTCCCGCGTTTTCGCCTCACCTTCGGAAGGTGCGCAGAAGCG
>ERZ1027066.1070-NODE-1070-length-11670-cov-5.974085_pt1 | contig 11670 bp, 9 predicted proteins | sample MGYA00519282_ERZ1027066 | MGnify/ENA primary metagenome ERZ1027066 (study PRJEB26926, sample SAMN06164494) | human gut metagenome | biome: ENVO:00009003; feature: ENVO:2100002; material: ENVO:00002003 | host: Homo sapiens | place: USA | collected 2012 ... | reverse complement strand
CTCGACTAGTCGTCGGCAGCGTCAGATGTGTATAAGAGACAGGAGGGGATCGCCGCCTCCGTCCTTCGCCTGAACTCCTCCGGGTCGGTCGGGGTGAACTCCCCGCGCACGATTTTGTAGACGTCCTCGCCGTCGATGGTTTCGCGCAGAAGCAGCTCGCTTGCGATGAGGTCGAGCTTGCCGCGGTTTTCGCGCACTATCCTGCGCGCCCTCTCGAGCTGGCCGTCGACTATCGACTTTATCTCGCCGTCAACCGTCTGCGCGGTCTTTTCGCTGAAATGCTCGGCGCGCGCTATCTCCTTGCCCAGAAATATGTGGTCGTGGTTTTCTCCGAGCGCTATCGGGCCTATTTCGCCCATGCCCCAGTCGCATACCATTTTGCGCGCGATTTTCGTCGCCTGCTTGATGTCGCCCGCGGCTCCGTTGGTGATGTCGGCAAACACCGCCTCCTCCGCAACCCTTCCGCCGAGGCTCGTGCATATGTGGTTGAGCAGCGATTTTTTCGACTCCGTGCGAATGTCGCGCGAGGGCACGAACATGGTGGAGCCAAGGCTCTGCCCGCGCGGGATTATCGTCACCTTGTGGACGGGAAGGCGCCCGTCGTCGATAACGGCCTGTATGAGCGCGTGCCCGGCCTCGTGGTAGGCGGTGAGCCTCTTTTCGCCCTCGTCCATGAGCTTGCGCCGCTCGCGCCCGAAGAACACCTTGTCGCGCGCCTCGTCGATGTCGTCCATGGTGACGGTCTTGTCGTTGCGGCGCGCCGCGATAATGGCGCCCTCGTTGAGCAGGTTCGCCAGATCCGCGCCGGAGCACCCGGGCGTGATCTTGGCGATGGTCGCCAAATCGACGGACGGGTCGAGCTTTATTTTAGCCGCGTGGATCTTTAGGATTTCCTCGCGCCCCCTGACGTCCGGGAGGTCGATAACGACCTGCCTGTCGAACCTTCCGGGGCGCAGGAGCGCGCTGTCGAGCACGTCGGGGCGGTTGGTGGCCGCTATGATGATCACCCCGCTATGGGCGTCAAAGCCGTCCATCTCAACCAGCAGCTGGTTCAGGGTCTGCTCGCGCTCGTCATGCCCGCCGCCAAGGCCGGCACCACGCTGACGGCCCACGGCATCGATCTCATCAATAAAGATGATGGAGGGCATTGTCTTTTTGGCTTTTTCAAACAAATCGCGCACACGGGATGCGCCGACGCCGACATACATTTCCACAAAGTCGGAACCGGAGATGGCATAGAACGGAACGCCGGCCTCGCCTGCACAGGCACGGGCCAGCAGCGTTTTGCCGGTGCCCGGAGGGCCGACAAGCAGAACGCCGTGGGGAATGCGCGCCCCCAGGGAGTTGAACTTTTCCGGTGCTTTCAGGAACTGAACCACTTCCTGGAGTTCAGCCTTTTCTTCATCCGCACCGGCAACATCGGCAAAGGTTGCCTTGCGCTGGCCTTCCTGCTGGTCCTTGACCTTGGCACGGCCAACATTCATCAGGCCGCCGCCACCGGCACCGCCGCGGTACATGGACATGAAGAGCAGCACCACGCTGCCGATCATAAAGGCGTACAGGATGATCTCAAACCAGGGCACGTTGGTCTTAACGGCGACCATATCGTACTGCATGGGCGCATCCGGGTTGGCTGCATTATACTGGTCGATATAATCCTTGAGGTAGAATTGCAGGAAATAAGAAGGATATGGCAGCTTGTAGGTAATGACCGCTGCCCCGCCGTTCTTGGGGGCGTAAGCATCGGTGCCATCGCCGTAAATTTCTGCAAGCAGGCCGTTGGATGTTTCGCTGGACGTGCCGGATTCCGGCAGCGGATGTTCACCTTCTTTCACGCTCATCTCGATAACGCCGGTGTTCAGGTCCAGGTTAAAGTAGGTGACCTGATTGGATTCAAAGTACCCCATGGCTTCGGACAACATCATGGTGCTCTTGCTGGAGGCAAACAGGCTGGAATAGCTGGAGATCATCACGAGTGCTGCCACCATCAGGACAGCGGCAATGATAATGCCGCTGAAACGCGGTTTGTGCTGCAAAAAATCAACTCCCTGTCAAAATCCGCCAAAACGGCGGGCGATTGGTTATTCTGCCAAGACAGAATTTTATTTGGAATATACTTCCGGTTTTAACACGCCGACATACGGCAGGTTGCGGTACTTTTCGTCATAGTCAAGGCCATAGCCCACAACAAATTCATCGGGCACTTCAAAACCGCAGTAGTCCGGCTCAATATCCACCTTGCGGCGGCTGGGTTTGCTGAGGATGGTGCACAGGCGCACGCTGTTGGGGCGGCGCAATTTCAGCATGGGCACCAAGTGAGACAACGTGACGCCAGTATCCAGAATATCCTCCACGATCAGAACATCCTTGCCGGAAAGATCCTGATCCAGGTCCTTGACGATCTTGACAAGGCCCGTAGAAGTGGTGTTGGCACCGCCATAGCTGGAAACCACCATAAAGTCAATGCTGCAGGGTTCCGTGATGGCGCGCATCAAATCGGCCATGAACACCACGGAGCCTTTCAGGATAGACACCAGCAACAAATCTTTGCCCTCGTAATCGCGGCTGATCTGTGCCCCCAATTCAGCCACCTTGGCCTGCAGCTGCTCTTCCGAAATCAAAACCTTGGCGATATCATTGTTCATATCATGCATGATCTGTTCCTCCAATATTATGATCTTGTTCCTGCTCCGGGGCCGCAGGCTGGCGGCTTTGCCGAATCAACAGGATCTGCTTTGTCCCATCATCCGGGGACAAACCGTCCGCAAAGCCTGTCCCCCACAGCCAAAGCACCTGGCTACCGCAGGCCAGCAGCGGCATCAGTGTCCGTTCAGCCACAGGAACTTTTGCCTCATTCAGATATTTTTTGAGCGTTTTGCCAACGTGACGTCCCGCCGGGCGGAACGTATCGCCGGGTTGGCGGGTCCTCACAAAAATATTCTTATTTATTTTAGCATAATCTGCACAATAGGTGTAGTCTTTTTTCAAAAATGATGGATTTTTCAAAAAAACTTCATAATTTAGTTGTTGAATCTCCAGCTCATAGCCCCCTGGCAGGCAGTAAACGCCGGTTTTTAGCAGCTGGTGCGGCGCGGGAATGGCTTCCGGCTGCATTTTTAGCACTGAGCGGCAGTACAAAATGCCGTTTGCCGCGGTCCAGCAGGCATCCGGCGTCAGCTGTACCGCACCGCTGCCCTGCCGAACAATGGCCGCAAGAGCCTGCACATATTTTTCTTCAGGGTCACGCGCGCGGGCTGCCAGCATGCGCAGGGCAGCAGCCAGCACCGGGGCATCCGCCGCGGCAAGAATCGGGATGCTGTACCCGCCCCCGCAGGCAGCCTGCGCCAGCAGTTTTTCGGCCAGGTTTTCCAGCCAGATGTTCAGCTCCTGCAGCTGGTTGCACAGCCGCCCCACGGCCCGCTCTGCCGCCGGATTGATGGTTTGCAGCGCCGGAACAGCATAATGGCGGATACGGTTGCGGGCATAGGCATCGCTGAAATTGCTTTCGTCCTGAACATAGTGTTGCCCAAGGGCGGCGCAGTATGCCGTGGTATCGCTCCTTGTCAGGCACAAAAATGGGCGGCGGTACACGCCCCGTACCGCCGGAATACCCGCCATGCCGTGCAGGCCGGTACCGCGCGCCATGCGGAACAACACCGTTTCCGCCTGGTCAGATAACGTATGCGCTGTGGCAATGCAGGCATGCTGCTGTGCGGCCAGCGCATCAAACCAGGTATAGCGCAGGCTGCGCGCCCAGTTCTCGCTGGGGTTTGGGGGAATCTGCACCCCGCTGGCAGCGGCATCGTACAAAAAGAACGGCACATGATGCGTGCGGCAGAACTCTGCCACAAAGCGGGCATCCGCATGGGCAGCTTCGCCCCGGATTCCGTGGTCCACATGGGCCGCCATGACGGTGATGCCAAGTTCCGCTTTGCAGCGCAGCAGAAAACAGAGCAGCGCCATCGAATCCGCCCCGCCGGAGCAGGCAACGATGACACGGTTCCCCAACCGAAACAAACCCTGCCGGCGGCAATAGGCCAGCAAGGTTTGTTCCATCGTGTTTACTGGGTTTTGCAATGAATTGTCTGCGTCAGTACTGTTCATGGATCTCGTCCAGATTGCTGAACCGGGTATGGGCGCCATCCCAGCCAAGGCGGACCACACTGGTTTCGCCATGGCGGTTTTTGGCCACGATACATTCGGCTTCGTTTTCGTTCGCCTGTTCGGTTTCGCCGTTCTGGGAATTGTAATAGGCAGCGCGGTACAGGAAGAGCACCACGTCCGCATCCTGTTCGATAGAGCCGGAATCACGCAGGTCTGAAAGCTGGGGGCGGTGGTCCGAGCGACCCGCTGTTTTTTCGGCAGCACGGGAAAGCTGGGACAGCGCAATGACAGGAACGTTCAGTTCCTTGGCCATAATTTTCAGGTTCCGGGTGATATCGCTGATTTCCTGCACGCGGCTTTCGGTGCGCTTGGCGGACTGCATCAACTGCAAATAGTCGATGATGACCAGACCGATCTTATCCCGTTTGGGATCCTGGTTGATCTGGCGGATTTTTGCCTTGATTTCCGGCACCGAAATACCGGAGGAATCATCCATGTAAATGGGAACGTTATACAACAGTGACGTTGCATTGGCAAAGTCGTTCCAGTCGGAGTTGTTCAGGCGGCCGGTGCGGAATGCCTGGCTGTCAATGCCTGCGGTGCTGGAAAGGATGCGGTCGGTCAGCTGTTCGCAGGTCATTTCCAAGCTGAAAATGACGGTCGGTATCTTTTGCAGGCGGGCCACATTGGTAGCAATGTTCAGCGCAAAACTGGTTTTGCCCATACCGGGGCGGGCCGCCAGAATAATCAGGTCCGAACGGCCAAGACCGGTCAGGATATTATCCAGATAGTTGAAGCCTGTGGGGATACCGGCAAATTTATCGCGGTCCGCACCGGACAGCTTTTGCATGGTATCAATAACTTCCAGGATAGACTCCTGAATGGTTTTAACGCCGGAGCGGTCCTGGCCGTTGCGGATATCGTACAGCTTTTGCTCGGCGCTTTCCAGCAGCAGGTCAGAATCGGATTCCTCGCTGGACTGCTGCAGGATATCGCGGGCTGCTTCGATCAGACGGCGGGTTTGATATTTTTCCTTGACGATCTTGATGTAAGAATCGACGTTGGAAATCGCCGGGACGGTTTCCGCAATGCGGGTAATGTACACTTTGGCATCATCTGCGCCCTTGAACACACCGTTCTGAGCCAGAGAGTCCACCAGAGTGATAACGTCCACCGCTTCGCTTTCGCTGAACAGGCGGCGCATTTCCTCATAGACGGCCCGGTTCTGCTCCGAATAGAACATATCGGGGTCCATCTCGGTGATCAGGCGGTTCAGGATGGTTTCATCCATCAGCGCTGCGCCAAGCACGCTTTGTTCCGCCTGCATGTTATACGGCAGCTGAATGCCCAGGCTGGACAAGCTTAATTCATTGTTTGCCATTCAGGCACCTCCCTGCCGTTTTTGTTGGAATGTAATTACAAGACCCCCTGCCAATTACAGCGGAGCCTCCTCGACCTTGACCTTGAACGCGGCCACAACACCCACATGCAGGCGGACTTTGGCATCATAACTGCCAAACTCCTTGATGCTGGCGGGCATTTCGATTTTTTTCTTGTCGATTTCGGTGCCGGTCAGCTTGTACAACTGTTCGGCAACTTCCTTTGCGGTCACTTTGCCGTGCAGCTTGCCAGAAGCGCCCCCCTTGACCTTGACAGAAACGATCTGGCCCTTAATCTTGGCAGCCAGTTCTTCAGCAGCAGCCTTAGCTTCGGCTTCATGGTGGGCTTTGGCTTCGCTCTTGGTGCGGGCGGTGTTCACAGCGTCAGCATCGGCCACTGCAGCCAGACCGCGCGGGAACAGGAAGTTGCGGGCGTAACCGTCCGACACTTCATGGATTTCATCCTTTTTACCAATGCTCTTGACATCCTGTTTGAGAATAACTTTCATCGTGGTGGTTCCCCTCTCTATGTAGTAATTGATATAATTTTCTGCCATTGGCAGGGATTCGCTGATAATTTAATTTGTTAAACTGCACCCACCAGTTCTTCCTGGCATTCCTGGTTGGCGCGGTATTCGTCGATCTGCGCGCGGATGCGGGCTTCGGCTTCCTTTACGGTACAATCACGCAGCTGGGCACCGGCCATCGTCAGGTGGCCGCCGCCGCCCAAGGGCTCCAGAATGACCTGTACGTTCAGCGCACCCATGCTGCGGGCGGAGATGTTGACACCGCCGTTTTTGGCGATTGCCACAAAGCTGGCATCCACGCCGTTGATGGTCAGCAGGTCATTGGCTGCCATGGGCAGAACCACACTCATGGCGGGGTCAAGCTCATCCGAAGTGGCGATAGCGCAGCCTTTGTAGAGGTAAGCACCCTCCACAATAGTGGCGCGGGCTTCGTATTCTTCTTTGGAAATATTGAACAGGCGCTTGGTCGCGGCGGTTTCGGCCCCGCGGCTGCGCAGCCAGGCGGCAGCCTCAAAGGTACGCACGCCGACATGCAGCGCAAAACTGCGGGTATCCAGCATGATGCCAGACAGCAGCGCCTGGGCTTCCAACTGAGTGATGTTGTTTTGGGCGGGCATAAATTGCAGCAGTTCACACACCAGCTCGCTGGCGCTGGAAGCAAAGGGTTCATGATACAAAAGGATCGGGTTATCAATATGCCCTACCGCCATGCGGTGGTGGTCGATAACAACCACGCGGCTGCATTTTTCGTAAATCTTTTGGTCTTCCAGCAGGCGCTTTTGGTATGTATCGGTTACAATCAGCAGGGTTTTGGGGGTGATGAGCTTATAGGTTTCTTCCGGCTCAATAAAGTTGTGGTCCTCCCCCGCCTTGTTGAACACATCCAGCAGCTGGCCCGCCAGCGTTGCCTTGCTGCGCACTGCGATGACCGAAGGCACATCGCACATTTTGCACATGCGCAGCAAACCGATGGCGGAGCCGATGGCATCCAAATCGCTCTGGCGGTGGCCCATGATAATGACGCTGTCGCTCTGGCGGATCTGGTCTGCCAGGGCGTTGGCAATGATGCGGCTGCGCACATGGCTGCGCTTTTCGACACCATGGGAAATGCCACCGAAGAACTCAAAGCCATCGACTGTTTTCACGGCAGCCTGGTCGCCGCCGCGGCCCAAGGCAATATCGATGCTTTCGCGGGCCATCTCCTGGCATTCCTGCATAGTAGCGCCGCCATGGCCTACGCCGATGGAAAGGGTAAGCATTCCGCCGGGGTGCAACGCACGCACTTTATCCAGAATATCAAAGCGTTCTTCCATCATCCAGCGGATATCCCGCTCTTCCACCACCGCAATATAGCGGCTGTTGGACACCTTGCGCAAGAAACCGGTCGTGCGGCCGATGTATTCTTCCAGCAGGGTGTTGATGGCCTCCAGCTCGTGCGCCTGCTCGGAGTCCTTCATATCGTTGAACAGCTCGTCATAGCTGTCCACCCCAATAATCAGGTAAGCCGGGCGGCTGGCAGTGTATTCATCCAGCGTGTTTTTGTAGAACGTATCGTTGACCAAAAACAGCAATGTGCCCGTTTTGCTGCTGCGGCTGGTTGTGGCATAGGCCGTGTAGCGGTTTTCGTCAATGGTCAGGTCCTGGCCGTGGGCGCGGGCACAGACGGAAAGGTCAATGCCGGTCATCAGGCGGTCCGGTGCAGCCAGCAGGGCATCCTGCCCCGCCAGGATCTGCTCCCGGAAGGCCGGATTATACCACACCACGGAGCCTTCGGTAATCAGGGCAGTGGGGATGGAAAAATCCGCCAGCGAATACTGGGTCTTGCTGCCCTCAAAGTTGGTCCCGCACAGCATATCGGCCACAAAGCGCCGCAGCCGGCGGATGCCAAGCACCGCCACCACCAACGCAAACACTACAAGCAGCGCCGGTGCCAGCAGCCAGCGCGGGTTGCTGAACGCCAGCGGCACAGCCAGAGCGATGCACGCAACGAGCAGCAAAAAGATAATGACAAAGATATCACGTCTCAGCTTGTTTTTCATCATCGTTCCTCGGTGCCTGCAATGTGGGGCAGGCGGTCACGGTCAGATATGGTTTGGCTCAAACTTCCATCAGAATGGGCAGAATCATGGGGCTGCGCTTGGTTTTGCGGTAGATATAGCTGGAAAGCGCCTCCCGCACGCGGGATTTCACGCTGGCCCAGTCGTGCATGTTATCCGCCATACTGCGGTCAAGGGCCATTTCAACCTGCACGCGGGCACCGTCCATCAGCTCCTCGCTTTCCCGCACATAGACAAAGCCGCGGGAAACCAGGTCCGGGCCGGAAAGCAGCTGGCCGGTGCTGCCATCCACGGCTGCGGTAACGATGATGATACCGTCCTCCGACAGGTGGTGGCGGTCACGCAGGACCACATTGCCCACATCGCCCACGCCATAGCCATCCACCATCACGGCACCGGCGGGCACAGTGCCCTCTACTGCCATGCCATCGCGGGAAAGGCGGATGTTCTGGCCATTTTCAGCAATATAAATATTCTGCTTGGGGATATAGCCCAGGTGCTCCGCCGTTTCGGCGTGGCGCTTGAGCTGCTTGAACTCGCCGTGAACCGGCAGGAAATACTGCGGGTGGGCAAGGGTCAGCATCAGCTTCTGCTCTTCCTGGCAGGCGTGGCCGGAAACATGGGTATCGTACATGTTTTCGTAAATGACCTCTGCGCCCAGGGCCAGAAGGCCGTTGACCACCTTGGTCACGGTCTTTTCGTTGCCGGGGATGGGGCGGGCCGAGATAATGATAAAGTCAGTGGGGCCGACCTTGACGGTACGGTGGCTGGCCTGCGCCATACGGGACAGAGCGGACAGCGGTTCGCCCTGGCTGCCGGTGGTGATAAGGACAACCTTTTCCGGCGGGTATTTGTTGATCTCCTCGATATCGATCAGCACATTATCCGGCGCATGCAGATACCCCAGCTCCCGCGCCATTTCGGTGTTGGAAACCATGCTGCGGCCATTGACGGCCACCTTGCGGCCATACTCAATGGCCAGGTCAATGATCTGCTGGATGCGGTAGATGTTGGAAGCAAAGGTTGCCACGATAATGCGGCGGTTTTTGGCGCGGGCAAACAGGCTGCGCACCCCTTCGGCCACAGTCTGCTCGGTTGCCGTAAAGCCGGGGCGCTCCGCGTTGGTAGAATCCGCCAGCAAAGCCAGCACGCCGCGGCGGCCATACTCCGCAATGGTGGAAAGGTCGGTAACGGCATCGCCGGAAAGCGGCGTGTAGTCGATCTTGAAGTCGCCGGTATGCAGCACGATGCCTGCCGGGCAGTCAATGGCAAACGCCAGAGAATCCGGGATGGAGTGGTTGACATGGATGGGCTCCACCGTAAAGCAACCAAGGCGCACTTTCTGGCGGGGACGGATCTCATGGAACTCTGCACTGGAGGCAAGACCGTGCTCCTCCAGCTTGTTTTTGATCAGGCCAATGGTCAAACGTGCAGTGTAAATGGGCACGTTGAACTTTTTGAGCAGATACGGCAGGCTGCCGATATGGTCTTCGTGGCCATGGGTAATGAACAGGCCCTTGATGCGGTCCTTATTTTCCAATACATAGGTGAAATCCGGAATGACAAGGTCCACGCCGAACATATCGGAATCCGGGAACACCAGGCCGCAGTCCACCAGGATCATATCGCCCTGGCATTCATACAGGGTGATGTTTTTGCCAACTTCGCCCAGGCCGCCCAGCGGGCAGATGTGCATGGGAACAGCCGGGGTGGAAGCATCATAATAATGCTGCTTATAGCTGCGGCGCTGCGGGCTGCGGGGGCGCTGCACCGGGGCCGGAGCTGCTGCATTCACCGCATTGCTCGCTGCAGCCTGCTGGGGCTGCGGGGCACGGCGGCGCTGCGGCTTGCGGTGCTGGGGCTGTGGTTTTTCCGCCGCTGCCTGCGGGGCGCTGGCCGCGGGGGCAGGCGCACCGGGTTTGCGGTTCTGGTTATTATTATTTGCGCGCGGGGCACGGCGGGTGTAATTGCTGCGGCCCTGCTGGCGGGGGCGTTTTTCGTTATTGTGATCTTCCATTGCATAACCTCCATATTGTATTCGGCCAGGGTTGGTGGTTACACACACGGTAAGCACCGTACCCCGGACGTGATGTTTTGTCGCATGTAAAATTTGTACGGCACTGTGCCGATTTACTGAATCAAGGTTGGACGCGAAGAGTTCAGCCGAAAGGCTGCAACCGGGTCCTGAATCAAACTACGACATTGCAATTAAATCTATTATAAGGCGCAGCGGGGGCATTGTCAAATAGTATGCCGGACGCATTTATGGACAAATTACACAAAAGCTTGCAGGGCTGGGCAAAATCGCGTATAATTAATTTTATAGTAAAGCGGCAGGGTTCCGGGCATTGCGGCTGGCCGATAAGGTACAGCGAAAAGCAAAGAAAAGGATGCCATTTTCCGGCACGCCCTGATTCCAGTATTGCCGCAGCAAAACGAGGGTAACATGAAACACATCGAAATTTATACCGACGGTGCCTGTAGCGGCAACCCCGGCCCCGGCGGTTGGGGCGCGATCCTGCGCTTCCGCACCGGAGAAAAGGTGTATGAAAAAGAGATTTCCGGCGGCGAGGCCGGAACCACCAACAACCGCATGGAGCTGACCGGCCTGCTGGAAGCCCTGCGCCAGCTGAAAGAGTCCTGTGACATTGACCTGTACAGCGACAGCCAGTATGTGATCAACGGGCTGGAAAAGGGCTGGGCCAAGGGCTGGCGCAAGCGCGGCTGGAAAAAGGCAGACAAATCCCCCGCCTTGAACCCCGACCTTTGGGCACCGCTGCTGGAAGAAAGCGAGAAGCATGTGATCCACTACCACTGGCTGAAAGGCCACGCAGGCCACCCCGAAAACGAGCGTTGCGACCGCTTGGCCGTGGAGCAAAGCAAAAAATACGGCGGAAAGCAGGCCTGACGCACTGCGCACCGCTGATACAGGAGGATATTATGGACGGAGCACTGGGTTTTAATACATTTGAAAAGCAGGATAAGGTTCTAGTTGGGCTGAACGGCGGCATGGACGCTGCCGTTACTGTGCGCATTTTGCAGGAGCAGGGCTTTGCCGTACAGGCCGCACTGGTGCATTTTGCCGGGATGGCCGACGATGCCGTGGAGACCGCACAGAACGCCGCCAAGGCGCTGGATGTAACCCTGCACGTGATTGAAGCAGCGGACACTGCCGCGGACGAACTGCTGAAGTTCCAGCTGCTGATGCAGACGGCTGATAAGCTCGACTGCCGTTTTATCTCCACCGGCCATTATGCCCGCGTGGAGCAAGACGCCGATGAGTGCCGCCTGTGCGCCCCAGAGCACGCAGAGTGCGACCAGACCGCCCTGCTGGAAGTTCTGCCACAGGAAATTCTGGCACGGCTGATCCTGCCGCTGGGTGAATTCGACAAGGAATCCGTGCAGGAAATTGCGCAGGATATCGGCTGCGCGGAATAAATTGCCGCAAACGAACGCAGATGTTTGGATAGAAATGCAGAGCTGCGGATTCCAATGGTTCAGAGATTATGAAAAAGGCATGTGCTTGAATAATAGCACATGCCTTTTTGTTTTAGGCAATACCGCATAATTCTAAGTGCCGATACGGCGAGCGAGGTGCGGCAG
>ERZ1027066.1064-NODE-1064-length-11742-cov-4.859160_pt1 | contig 11742 bp, 6 predicted proteins | sample MGYA00519282_ERZ1027066 | MGnify/ENA primary metagenome ERZ1027066 (study PRJEB26926, sample SAMN06164494) | human gut metagenome | biome: ENVO:00009003; feature: ENVO:2100002; material: ENVO:00002003 | host: Homo sapiens | place: USA | collected 2012 ... | reverse complement strand
GAGTGCAGGATATACTGATTACCTATGCCGATAATCTGAATGGATTTACGGATACCATCCGTACCGTATTCCCTAGTTATTCACTCAAATCTGTGTGGTACATCAGATCAGAAACTCTTGTAAATATGTCGTTTATAAGGACAAGAAAGAGTTTACGGCAGATATGAAGAATATCTATAATGCGCCCAACAAAGAGGTTGCTGCTGCAGAACTTGACAACCTGGAAAAGAAATGGGGAGGAAAGTATCCTTATGCCATACTTTCATGGAGGAACAAATGGGATGACCTGACGGTTTTCTTCCAGTTCCCGCTGGAAATCAGAAAGATAATCTATACCACAAATCTCATTGAGAACCTGAATGGGAAAATCAGAAAGTACACAAAATCAAAGCTTTCATTCCCTTCAGATGATGCTGTAAAGAAAATGGTATACCTATCGCTTATGGAGATTGAGAAGAAATGGACACAGCCTATTCATAACTGGGGATTGATTATGAATCAATTTATGCTTATGTTTGAAAACAGAATCCAGATATAAAATCAACTTACAGCTGAATCCTGTTTCCATTTACACAGAATTTTGGACTGTGTTTCCAGATTCTATATCAACAAGCACATTATTATCCAGATATATCTTCATGTTCTATCCCCCTTCTTTTATATATCTCGTCTATGATCTTCTTAAATCGCGACGAACTTAACGCATCCAAATTGTCAGCATTTGCCCAATCTATATATTCTTTGATAACCTTCAACAGACCATACACTTGCTCTATCTCTTTCAATTTCATTTCTTCAGGCTCAGCCATGTCGGGATCAAGGTCCCGTAACTTTTCTACTATCTCTGTTTGTTTATCCTTCTTCTCTTTCCAATGCTTAACCAGTTCCACATAGAAATCGTCATCTCTTATCGTATCATCAACCACCACAGGCAGCATCCTATCCTTATAATTGACATTTTCCATAATGCCCGATAGTTCATACATACAGTTTTTCGATCTTAAGTAAGGCCTGCTCAGTACCACTATTACAGTTTTCCCAGCCCTTATGGCATTCATAAACTCCTTGATGTTGACCGTATAAGGACAATCTTTCTTGTCCAACTTAAAAGGAATCCCTCTATTCTCCAATACAAATCCAAGATAATCCACTATATGTGCTGAATGACCTTCCCAATTGTAAGATATGTAAATACCTTCATCCTCTCTCCACGGAATCTCTTCAGCTTTTTCCTCTTCTGTTTTCGTTAAGCGTCCTCCATCTGCTATACGCATAGCTTCATTGATATCGCTAATACCAGAATAAGCTGCATAGTACTTATCTTCAAACCCGATAATATAGCGGTTCAGATATTTATACATTTCGCCCCTTTGGGTTAACTGCCGTAAGTATTGCGTCACCTCCATCAATACATCCTTGCTTTTTATGGCAATCCTTTCCAAAGAATTAAGTATACTATTCAGCATAAAATAACCATCAATCTTATGCTCATAGCAGTAGCGGATAAAATAGCATAGCGATGAAATGGCGTTTGGATTGTCATAGTTAAAGTGGTAGTCATCCCTATATTTTATCATTTCTGGGCGCGTCACAAGATAGTCCAGCGCATCCATGCTGCCAATACTTATCAACAGACGTACCGCATGTTCTAAATCATATCCGTTAAAACTCTTGTATTCTCCTTCCAGCCTTTCTCTCACCCAAACCGATTCCTGCGTATTCCTTATAAGTGTTGAATAACAGAATAGTCTGTCAGACACTTTCAAGCCCGATGCAGCTTTCTTTATCTCTTCTATTTTCATTCCTTTCTTAACAAGAGTCTCCATTACGTTTGCAGACAATGAATAACCAGACAATGCGAAGCAAAGCACAAGACTATACCCCTCCTCTATTTGGTTTTCTATGATATAGTTCGAGAATGAATACAACAAAGGGTATTCTGCATTGTCAATATTTGCCCGTAGTTTTTCTATCACCTTAGGAGCTAGGGTTACAGAATCTACTCTCTCTGTTATATATTCAAACAAGGAATACTCACGGCTATAATATTCATCAAAATCCTTTCTGGAAATTGTATAACTGCCAAAACAAAGCAGTGAGAGCAGTTTCTCAGAAGGAATCTCAAACTCACCCTTCAGCATTAGTCCCAAGGCTTCTCGCCAGAAGAATATGGGCTCTCCATCGCTCAGTTTCAAGACAGATGCTTTAGCCCATTTTACAACCCGAATCTTGATTTCCTCTGTTACAGACACATCCATATCAGACCTATCCATCATTCCCGACACTTCCTTCATGAAGAAAGATTCATAAATATCCATGTTCTTAACACCTTTGACAATCTCTCCAATATTGTAATAATTATTGTCATCAACGAAAAGCAACAAAAAACTGAAAGCATACTGATTGTATCCTTCGTCTTGATCGCGCAGTTTCTTATAGAACTCTTTTCTGGAACTATGATTGTCCAATCCTGTCACCATTTCTAGCACAATCTGCTTAAATACAGGATACTCTGTAAAATCCATAAATGCTTGTTGCCGTCTCTCCCGCCCTTTGGTTATTATTTCAGGCTGTGGAAACTTCTCCTTGTAAAGTATTTCTGCACATTCCGCCACTTCGGCATAGGGTATTTCCTGATACCAACTGGCCTTGGCCCAGTCTGTACTGTTGTCTACTGCAAACTTCTTAAAATCATCCTTTACATCTTCTGCCGTCATCCATAAAGCAGCCATAATATAGGCTTGTCTGATATCTTCCCACTTCGAGGATTCTTCTTTTGGAGCAAACAGTTCTGCCTGTCTCTCATAAAAGGTCTTTCTTCCTTTTTCTCGTAAACTGGCGGTCAAATAACAATCCCTAATAACCATCAACAATTCTTGTGTCTGTCTATTATTATCAAAATGACGGTGATATTCTTTAAAGGCCTTTTTATAATAAGCCTCTATAATCCCTATCAGTTCTGTATGTCCTTGTTTGATGAATTCACTTGCCCTTCCAAACACTCCTTTTATCATGTTGGAATATTCTTCCTGCTCATCATGATATTCATATTGGGAATGATAGAACGTGTGAGTAAGGATTTTTTCTACACTCTGAAGAGAACGAACTTTGGCAAGGGTTGTATAGATGGGCGTTCGAGTTACCATATGTGTAGTATGTCCCTTGTGTTGATTATGAACATACCCTTCTTTATCGAGTATATAGTCTATATATCCATCGGCCTTGTCCGCCTCCCCTATCAGCCTTATCATCGATTTGATGGCATCATAGTGGTTTGAGTCCTTTACAATGGCAAACAAGCGTTCTAAATAGGTCTGCTGAGTAAAAAAGGGATTATCGAAATACAAGAATGACAAATCGTGGTATTTGTCTTCTTTCTCTAGTGATTCAGCTGTCTTTTTCTCCAACACGCTGAAAAGTTTTTCAGTCAAATCAGCGCTATCAGACTTCAAACTATCCCATTTCAGGAAATAGCACAGGCACATCAAGTCTGAATAATAAGTCGTTCCTGTTTCTGTATCACTTAATTCATCCACAACGAACCCCACTGTATCTGTCGAATATGCAAATCGCCACAAATCCTCATAATCGTGCGTCATAATGTTCGACATTCTAATGCCTAGCGATTTATACTCCAATAAAAGCCCTTTGAACACTTCGTTTCGAGTTTCATAGTCTAGCATATCTCGGTCAATGTAGATGATTAAATCCAGACTGGCTTTCTTCAACCATTTTAATATGGCAGACACTTCTTCTTTCTTATCTTTCCCATACATTGACAGCCACAGCATAATGATGTTATACCATTCTGGCTTGATACGTCCATTGGGATGTGTGGCTAGTTGCTTAGCTCTTTCTATACCATATCTGTTCAAATAATTGGCAACAAGCCATTCGCGGAATGCGTTGTGTGCAAATGAATACTGACCTCCCTCATCGCGAATAAGATCATATCGCAAACATTCTTCCACATTGTTATCATCGTTTTGCAAGCATATACGCAGTTACTCCTTGTTCAGACTTTGGGCATTCATCAGTGATAGCCCAAGGGCTACTCTTTCCAGTAGCCGAACAGACTCTTCAAAACTATGTTGTGCAGATAGTGATACGTTCTTTTCTTTTACCTCTTTATCGTAACTGCTTTTTATAAATAGTTTGTATATATCCGCCTTGGTCTTAGGAAGTTGTTTCCCCTTTCCTTTATATGCATCAATCAATACACTCAAGAAGAAAGGATTCTTGATGAAGTCTTCCAACTGATTGGCAAAGACGCTTCTCATAAACCTATCACTATTAACCTCACGTTTGGCAGCATAGTCTCTGGCATCGTCTATACTTAACTCTTCCAGAAACAATTCTGTAAATAACTCCAATTGGCGTTCCCTGCGGAAGTTACTACGGCACGAGAGCACCATTTTCATTTCTGGGTGTTCGTAAGCATAACCTCCTATTTCCTCCAGCAAGTCTTCATATTTCTGGCCGTTTACCTCATCCAGCGCATCAATTACGAGAACTACCTCCCTGCCATCTACGTATTGTGATTCCGGCAAATCGTCTCTCTTAAGTTTCGTATTGGTTCTAACCTCAAAGCTCACGGGAAGGTAAAGACCACTTTGCTGCAATTCCCAGCATAGTTGTTTCAGTTCTGTTGTCTTACCTGTCTGAGCACTGCTATACAGAACAATCTTATTGGTAGAAGTCTCCTCTACTCCCGTAACATAGTCAGCCAATGTATGACGTTCTTTTTTCCCAAGCACGTAATATATGAAGTTGTTCTCCGATTGGTCAGACGTGCAGAAACGGCGAATATAGCCATCTACCGCTTTGTGTTTTGTCAGTCCTCTACGTATCCGTTGCCCATTCCTAGTTTCTTGATTTGTCAGGGACGCAGTCAATTTGTCTAATTTTTCATCTTTCAAAATAATTCCTTGTGTGGTAATATAATAGGATACTTCTTCATCCTTACTTAATTCCTCAATCCATAAATTAGCAAGACTACTCAGAATCACGCCCTCCTTTTCCCACTTTTCTGTTAAGTAAAGTTTCTTTACTTATTTAAGATCATTAAAGTGTTTTTGGGCAATGCGCTGCCTGACGGCATCGTTTGCACACCATCGTCCCAATGCTGTCTGATAGCATTGTTCAATCCTTTCATCCAACGTTGTTTTATCCTTCGTTGAAATGAATTCTCTCAAAGAAGGTAACGATCCTGCCAAATAAGAGGCTATGAAGCCCCATAATATAGAACTAATGTCCATTATTATTCCTTTCTCTAATATAAAAATGGGCGACTTTCTACTCCCCGCATCGCATTGCAGTACCATCTGCTCTTTCGGGTTTTACTTCTCTGTTCGGAATGGGAAGAGGTAGATCCACCACAGATATAATCGCCCTCGATTAATCTTAATAATACCAAGCAGCGAAGAATAGCACTAATGATATGATTGTTGCTATGTTCACCAAGGTAATCAGTAAGTAGATACCGCATACTGACAATACCGCAATAATAAAACATAAAAGCAGCAGTATTTCTACTACAATTATAACAATAACGGCAAAATTACTTCATATTTGCCGTTATTGTTTTACTTTTAGGACTAAACATCGTCAAGCGCAATATGCACAAAAACACAAGCGTTGCCTCTATCATTCCGTAATCTTGCGGTATATAGAACGCATGTGCTACGTAATTGCGAATATTGTATCCTTTAGCTGTGAACACATACTCAAAGAATTCAATATCTTCTTTTCTGAATATTTGCAGTAAACATGGTTCTCTCAGTAGATCATCAAGTAATGCCTGAGAAATACTGTTATCTCGTCCTACTTTTGTAACACAACCTCCATAATCACCAACCATATCACGCAGAATGCCTTCAAAACGTATGGAAAGAATATCCACAGGCAATCGCCAATCAGTTGGTTTTCCTTGCAAAAAACGATTATACTGTTTAATGAGTGCTTCAACTCCGTAATCAATCTGCGAAAACCATGTGGTCGTAACTACTTGACCTGATCTAGTATATTCCAGTTGAATACCAAAACAAGTGTTTTTTAGGAACCATTTCCTCAATTTACTATAGGTTAATTGTTTTATGTTGACTGCTGTAAGAATCATATTTATAACAGTATTTCTCACAATATTCATGAGCCATATACCGTATTTCTGACGCAAATCGAAATCCTTACCTGCGTCCTTGCTGTTTCCGTTGATGTCCATAATCTTATTCTCAAAGCCAAGTTTTTCTACCGTAGATTTGCTTGCAGACATTCGTAGGCGTATTTGTTCGTAAGAGGGAAACAAAAACCTAACGGGACATGAAAGATTCTCCAATAGCCAACTTAGTTTCCCTTCAAGTAGTTCCTTTTCCAAGTTGCCAAAATACTCAACAATCTTCTTATCTGTTTTCTTCTCAATTTTGAAATGCAGCATTACCATTTTTTTCTTATTTTCTCGAAATGCCAGTTCTGCCCTGTTCCTTTTTTGGGTCAACACCGCCTTCTGATAAAACGCCATAGCTTTTTGGGAATGATCTTCGTTCATCCATGGGATGGCAATATTATTTGGTGCAGTTGCCGGATCAACTAATTGCCCCATTTCCATATCTCCCAACGCTTCATAAAAAAAGTTCATGTACGGCTTTGCCTCTCCCTGAATCTTTGATGAATAGAATAAACCTAACTCACAGCAGTTCTCACGCCAGCTATCTTTGACTAATGACAACAAATCCTTGCACAAACATACGATTTTCTTTGCATCACGACTTGGAAAGAAACCCTTTTCCTTAGCCAACCTTATGCAAACCATTTTTGTGCGGTATCCATAGTCTGATTCCAACACGCCCCAAATCAAATCGGTAGCCTCGGGTATCTTATACTTCACTCTTTTTATCAGTGACATCAGAACCTCTATAGCCTTTTCTGCTACATGCGGATAATCTTCTTTGTCTTTTGGCAATAAAGTGTTAATCACCGCTATCAAAGCATCAATAGATTGCTTAGCATAGCGGTTGTCATTCGTTAATAGTGAAATAAAGTAATTGTATCTGTATTTTAATAACTGGTTATTCGTAGCTTTAACACGTTCATCAAAATAAGATACAATAAAATTCTTATCAAAATTACAATTCTCATCCTCTATCAGCCGTTCAATTTTCCACCATGTAAGAATCTCAAGACGTGCTTTTGGCTGTTCTACCGGTAAAAATGCGTCATACGAGAATCTACTGTCAAGATGACTATCATCCTGTTTTGTTTCAAGGAATTCGTACAATTCAGCTAAAGTTGCCATAATAATTTTACATCTATCCGTTAGACCTCAGATATTACCTGGCCATTTTTTAACAAACTATTGAATATATTATTAATACATTTTTGCGGAATCTTCTCTTGCTCTAGACGTAGGTTGTGAAACTTGACATGATCGTACAGTGCGGCTTCCGCAGGGGTAAGATGGAGAGGCTTTGATACATTGCTTGGTGTGCCTTTGTCGCCTTCAAAATATGTGTCAAAGGTAGTGCGATCCATCAGAAGGCTTTGTGTCTGGGGAAAATAACTGCGGAACTGCGAAAGAATTTCGAAGCCCTGTGCATCAATGTCGCCCCAATAATATAGTGAAGCGTGCCGCATGAACGGAACAGACTTGAGGATGCCAATGGTGAATCCATGCCCCCAAATCAGCAGACTTCCTGCCAACTTGGGAAAAGTCAGGAAGTTGATTTTATTCTCCACCACAAACACCTTTTGCACAGGCAACGACAACGCACAGAACTGACTCTGAGGCATCGTAAGATCGTCTACACCAGAAAAGTATTCATTCGCAATCGATGCTTCCAGCACACGAATCCGCACCCATGACTCATCGTATCGCAATCCAAAGCGCTTCTCGAACACCTTCTCATCCGAACAAACATGCTCTACAATGACAATATCCAGCAACTCACGAAGCACTCCCTTGTTACGTTCAATAAACTTGGTATGCACCTCAATGGGCAATTCACGAATGTACAACCTAGGACAAGGGTTTGCCACAAAATAGCGCAAAACTTTCAGCAAATCAGACCAAAAGGAAGCATTTTCCACCACCTTCAGCGGATAGCGTTCCACCCATGAACGAAGCTGCGGAAACTCATCAAGCAACATTGCCACATCCTTACGAAACTGTGATACTTCACCACACTTCTGCAAGAAGCGCTCAATGTCCGATGCACTCTCGAATAACACGCGCTCAGGCAGATCCTGTTCGCCCAATGCTTTCGTTTTCACTGTTTTCCACTCAATCGTGTAACCAAAGCCCTTCACCTCTTTCGATTGCGAACGGATGTCCGTCAGTTCACGTTGATACTCGTCCATCGATGCGCTAGCCTTCTTGTCGCAAGGGATCACAATTGGCTCAAACTCAGAGCCAGCTACCACCGAACGCAAATAATCTACATACTTGCGTTCAGTCTTCTTACGTATTTCTACTGCCGTTATCATACTTCCATACTCCTTTCACGTTCTGCCTTAAACTCACTGATAGGCATATTATAGAGCACAGAACAGTTGCCCTTGCGCTCCACATAATGCACATACGAAATATCGTTCTCCACGATGTGAATATTGTCGCTCGGAGTCACCACGAGCAACTGCAGATGGAGTTGTTTGCAGAGCGAAATCAGATAGCGTGCCTTGTCCTCGTCCTGTGCGCGAAAAGCTTCATCTATTGCAATGAAGCGGAACGAAGAATCTAATCCACTCTTGGTTAATCCGAACTGGTAAGCGATAGCCGATCCCAGAATCGTGTATGTTAATTGTGCTTTCTCGCCACCAGACAGCTGCCCCATCGCCTCATAGGTGTTACGCTTCTGCCCATCGTCTTGGTAAAACTCCTCCGACTTATATGTGTACCATCCACGCACATCCATCACCGACTTTCGCCATGATTCGACCTGTAAGCGAGACATCAGCGGTTCAATATGCTGTTCGAAATGAATCTTGCTTCCATCGATTGTTGAATTCATCTCATGAATATTAGGTATTGCACTGCTCAGCAGGTTTTGAAACTCCTTCACATCCACATTCAATCGTTTGGTTGCTACCAACTGGATATAAGTCTTTGGAGCATCTTTGAAATCAATGCCTATAAGATACGAATTCAATTGGTCGATGGTCTTGGTGATAGACTGACACCAGTTTTGGAAGAATACATTGAATGCACTGACTTTGTTGATGATATTCTCCTGCAAATACTTGTTGAAGCGCGATTCAAACCCTGGTAAATCTTCGTCAAGCAATCGTTGGTAATAGGCCTGATATTCGCCCATAAACTCCACGGCTTCGGGCAAACGGCTCACATCCGAACGCCAATCGTGATACTTCATGGTAATTTCCTCTGCGGGATTCTTGAAGCGATAAATCAGGTTCTTCAAATCGCTATTCTTGCGACTCTTCGTTTCACGCTGTTTCTGCAAAGCTAAATCGATCTCATGTTGTAACGTGTCACGCTTTCCGTTCAAATCCTCCAATGCCACATTCAGTAAATCTGTGTGTTGAGACTCAAAAGTATCCGTATCAACTACGCCTATTTGAGCCAAAGCTGAATTACTTTCGTTTCTCCTTTCTTTGAGCTTATTCTCACGATTCTCCGATAATGTTTTCTTTTTGATAGCTTCATTGTTCTCATCATCAAGTAAACCGATTTTTTTCTCACCCCCGCCAATTGCTCCTGTAAAATCTTCACCCGATTATTGGCTTCCTCCAGTTGTCGTTTCTGTTCTTGCTTTTGCTGAATGACTAGTACACACGACTGCCAGTCGATATCATCAAATTTATCGTATTTACTAAACAGCGTCAAATAGGTTTCCCGCTTCTTCTGAGCATTCTTTATGTCTTCCTCTAGCTTACGGACTTTAGCTGCTGTCATCTTTTCTTCCTGCTGCAACTGACGCACCTCTGCCTGTAACACGGCAATTTTCTCCTTGTTATCCCAGCCAAGCACATAGTGTTCCTTGCCTCGTATCTCTGGTCGGTCGTCTTTCTCATGCTTACCACCTCTCGCCTTTATCAGCCCCTCTTTTGTTACTGCTTTCTCTTGCAGATGGTTGAAGTCCGCAAGCGAATCAACACAACTATAGTTGAACTCAGCAAATAACCTGTCCTCAAGCCAATCCAAATACAAACACATTGGCTTGTATTCAAGCTTACGGAGCAACGAATCCGCTTTCAATGTCCTATCCAAACTCACGAATAGTCTCTGCGCCCTGGTATCGCTGATACACGATACGACCTCGCAGATTATGACCATTCACATACTCATTTACCTGCTTGTAATACTTCTCCGGCACTACCAACCGCAATGCAAAATTGTGAAGAATACGCTCAATGGAATATTCCCAATCACGCTCATCATCCTTCACACATATCAGTTCACCAATGAATGGAATCTCTTCGGTAGTTGCACCAACAGCTTCCAGTATCTCATCACGAATCTCAGCCACACGACCGGATATATTGTTCTTATGCTGCTGCAGATAGCGTATGGTGGCCATTCGTTCTTCTATGTTGCTACTGATTTCATCCTGACGGTTTTGTGCCTGACGCTTCTCTTCCATAAGTTGCCTGTCAATCGTCACTTGCAGAGCATCTTTCTCGCGTTTGGCGGTCGCACGATTAATTTCGAATACCTCTACATCAGGACTTTGTTCCATCTTCACCAGCTTTGCCAACTTATCGTATTCTTCGGCTTTGGCCTTGCGGTTATCACGTATCCTCACTCTCTGATTGATTTCCTTTTCAATTTCATGTATCTGCTGACCCACCTCGTCCTTCTCAATAGCCACCGTCAAGCGCATTTGCTCTTGTTCCAGCTCACCCTTCTGCACCTTCAACTCCTTCAACCTATCTTCCAGTTTCCTCAAGTCGCTCTTGCAGCACACCAACTCCTTGTCGCACAAATCCACCGTTCGCGCAGCAAACCAATAGGCTGCCACACTCTTCTCCTGCTCCATTTCAACTATGCGTATGTCTATCTCCTTCAGTTCCTCTGTCAATGCATTGATAGGTTCCAGTTGGGCAATCTGCTCCTTCACCTTATCGATATTAGTCTTAGCCTCCATCAGATTTTGGAAGTTGTCCTTCAGTTCCTGATACTTCTCCTCAGCCGGCAGTTCCTCGAGCATATTCGTACGAATAAAACTGTCCAGATCGTCCAACACTTTCACACCCACTATCTGATTGAAGAGTGTAAGCGCCTTGTCCGAACGCATACCGAAGAGGGTTATCATCTTTTCGCCATATGCCACCGGACCATCAAAAAACTCTATCGTGCGTTTTGTTTCATTCGTATTGTATTTTTTCGTCAGTCGCTTGCGCCAATCGCCATGCAAGTCAAACTCTGAAAAGTCACGCTCTATAGTCAACGACTCTCGGGCTACACCAAACAGTACCTTTAGTTCCTCGCCAGTGTAGTAGCGCACCTGAAACAGCGTCACCACGCGCTTGTCCACATTGCAGAACGATGCAAGCAATACCGAACGAGCCCCTTTGTCGCGCAATCTCAGCGTGGTTGTGCTCGCTGCACCCTCCTGCTGCTGATTGCCATAGTTGCCAAAGAAGTACGATTCCTCTGTACGGTTGCCCTTCTTCTCCACACCCGATGATTGATTGTAAAATCGTTGGCGCTTCAGTGGCACCATCAGCGTGAGCAGAGCATCTATCAGCTGTCTCTTATACACATCTCCGAGCCCACGAGACAAGAGGCAA
>ERZ1027066.1037-NODE-1037-length-11961-cov-27.185285_pt1 | contig 11961 bp, 7 predicted proteins | sample MGYA00519282_ERZ1027066 | MGnify/ENA primary metagenome ERZ1027066 (study PRJEB26926, sample SAMN06164494) | human gut metagenome | biome: ENVO:00009003; feature: ENVO:2100002; material: ENVO:00002003 | host: Homo sapiens | place: USA | collected 2012 ... | reverse complement strand
CGAGATTGCCTCTTGTCTCGTGGGCTCGGAGATGTGTATAAGAGACAGATTCAACACCATACCATATATAGAAAAAGATATATAACATCTCTTTCATTTGTTCTGTATGAATAGCTTCATGATTAAGTTCTTTATTACTTAATTCACCTTTAGTAAATATAATACCAAAAAGATTAATAGCTTTATAACCATTAAAAGGAAAATGTTTAGTTTTAATAACTCTCATAACTTTACTATTTTGAAATTTAATATTGTAAATATTTATGTACGTCCATAGAGCCACTTTTTAGGCTTATAGTAAGACTTTTATTCAATCGTGTATAACTAATCAGCTAGGCTTAAAACTAGCCAAATTCGGCAAGCTATACTCCCCGTAGAGGATATAGCAGGCTTAAATCAGTCAATCAAACCTAGCTAATCAATCTCATACAATCTTAACCAATAGTATTATCAATATCTTTATAGCCAACTCCAAGTTTCTTTAGAATAGGACTAACAACCCAACTCCAAAACACAGGAGCAAGAATAGCACTATTAACAAGCATAATAGCATTATCATATCCAGCAGCAATATAAATACCAGCCATAGTAGCAATACTTATCACTAGCACACATCGTTTTTGCCAAGTAGGAACTTTATTATCACCATTAAAGTAATCAATAACTTTAATAATAATATAAGTTAGAACATTAACAATAAACATAAATCCAAAGTCAAAATTACTAAGGATTCCATCTACAATTACATCAATAAATTTGTCCATACTAAAATTTAGATAAATAAAAAAGGGAACTATCCGAAGATAATTCCCTTTTATAGTTTTACAATAATGATTAGTTATTCATGTGGAAATATTCCCATACTTTATCACCATCAAAATCTACATCTTTAAACCAAAATGTAATAGCACTTTCAAACACTTTATTATCTATATTACCACCAAACCATTCTTCAAATAGTTTAGCATAATCATGATATTGAGCATTAATTGCAACATAAACATCGCAAGGTTCAACATCATTAGGTAATACTTCTTTATAGCGTTCACAAATCTCATGAGCTTTATTCATATCATATTTTTCACCAATATATTTCTTATTGTCTTTAACATGATACATTTGTTCTACAACTTCTTTAGCTTCATACTCATTAAAATGATAGCCATCGTCATTATATCCACCGCTCATAAGCATAGTTAAAATCTTTTCTTCTCGGTCATTTTTATTAGTAGAGCGACCATAAGTATCGTAAGTATCATAGCCAATACGATTTCTCATGCCACCTCTACCACCACGACCACCTCGTCCTCCACGTGCATCAAGAAATTCACGAAATTCATCAAGAATATTTTGATTACCGCCACGACGATTACCAACATGGTAAGGTTCAATGTAAGGCATTTCTCTCATAATATTACTTTGTTTTTAAACTGATTAATGATTCTTTTAAAACTTCTAAATCAGTTTGATTAAGAGCAACAATTTTATTCACATAAGGAACTTCAAGAGATATAATACCTTTAGAAATATTACCGCCACCAATAAAAGGTATATCAAAATTAAAATTATCAATATTATTAATAACTTCCATTTCTTCATCAAATATACCTTCAATATCAATCATACCATCTTTATCTGCAATGGGCTTCAAGAACTTATCAAAACTATTAATATTATTAGTAATTGCTCTTTTAGCTAAAGGAATCAAAAGTCTTATAGCTGGAGAACTTTCACCCATAGATACTAATTGTTTAATAATATAATCTTTAATAACCTCTTTAACATTACCAATTTCAACCATAATATTACTTCTTTAAAAATTCTTCATAAGTTAAATTAGGATTAGTTTTACTAGCTTCTTTAAAAGCTTTAAACAATTCCATCTCTTTGTTAGTAACTTCAACAATTTTACTTTTAAGTAACTTAACAAGTTTAAGTTGTTCTTCAAGTAAATGCTTGCCATCAGCACTAGCTTCGATTTTTCCTCTAACTAAATTAAGAACTTCTGCTTGAACCATACTTTGTAAAGCATTATAGTTATTTACATAATCTTGGTTACTAAGAAGCATATTTTGTTGTTCTTGTGTAAGTGGTGCAATTTCAGCATCAATAGCATCCCAAATTCCTTGAGTTGGAACTTGCTGATTTTGAGTTGTACCATTATTTGCATTAGGAATAGCATTACGACGATAAGCTTCATTAATTGCTTGTTTTGACTTTGAAGAAAAGCAATTTGTTCATCAATGCTATTAGTCATTTTTTCACTAGGGTATAGTAAAGGGTCACTATTACCTAGTATGAATTGAGTAACAGGTATCATATCTCTTTCAATTTTATGTTCTTAATCAAACTTAGTAATATTACTGAGCAGGAGTTCCGCTAGCAGATTGAGTAAAACCACATGGTAAACATCCACAAGCATTACGTCCAACTAGACCAGTAACAGTAGGTTCATTTGGAAGAGTAACTACACCATAGATAACATTACAAGTCTTTCTATCAGTATAGTTGATACCAGCCGTAAACATCTTTTCCATTTCGCATTGGATAAGTTTATCTTGATAAGGACGAATAGCTTTAGTAACAGCCAATTCAGCTTTCAAATCAGATAACTCTTTACGGATATCATCATCAGCATCACGAGTATATTTGTAAAGATTAAAATGGTCAGTGTTATTTTTCTCAATAAGAGCATCAGTACGATTACGCCCATCAATGTAAACACCAAACAATTCACTATTCAATCGTTCTCTATCTTCAAAACGTTGATTCTGTTGAGTCAAAGCCCATTGATAAAGACCACCTTGAAGAGCTAAAGTATCTTCACAAGATTTTTCCCATGCTTGAAAAGCAGTAGGAGCACCGCTTCCACTACCAGCAGTAGCACCAAGTACGTTAATATTAGTAGAGCCATCACCTAACATTCCACCACCAGCGCCACCTAAAATACTAGCACCAGCAGAACGACGATTACCAAACAAAGCCCAAGCACCAAGTGCAGTACCGATAATACCAAGAGTTAAACCTGCATTAGCCTTACCGTTTACATCACGACGATTACCACCGTCATAATTCATTCCAGCACCATTATAGCCCTCTGGAACAACTTTCACTTTTTCAATTACTTGCATAATAAATTAAGGTTTAAGTTAAAAAAATAGATTAATACTTGTAGTTTGAACTACATAATCTATAACGCTTAAACCGTTATTTTTGTTTGGTAATTAACATTAATTTAACTTTCAATAGGACTATATATTGTCAATTCACCAATTTTATTAAGTTTAGTATATTTTATTTCACCTATTGAAGTCTTACCATCATCAGCTTTACCATCTTGTGTACCAACATAACATTGAATAGTTTGTTGTCCTCTAAATTCAGAATTACCTGCAACAAAACCAAATCCAAATTTATAGTTATCAGTATAATTATCGCTATAAATAGTATTATCTTCATTAAGTAAAACTGTATGATATTCATATGTATAATTATCATCACTATTTATATTAAGACTTGGTTTATTAAGAGTTATAGGATTATCATTTGTATTGGCTTGATTATTCCAAACTTTATATTTATCATTAGGCTTATTTTCATACCAACAATAACCATCACCATGAATAAATCCGCCTCCACTACGAATTATTTTAATATTATTTAAACCAATAACTTTATCATTAATAGGATTAACTATAAAGTATTTTATTTCATTATTAGATTTAGTAACTCTTTTAATAACTTCACCATACCAACATTCTTTATAGCCACCATGTCCATTAGGCATATTAATAGTTCCATCAGCCAAAGGAAAAATATAATTTCCTCTAGTATTTACATCACTTTCATTATTACGTAGTTGCCAAGCTTTAACAATAACACCACCTTTATAAGCAGTACATTCAACAGTAACATGACCTCTACTTAAACTTCCATACCAATTAGCACAAAGATTCATTTTCATTATATCGGGCATTTTATCTTCAAGCTCAATCATAGATTCAATATTAAACATAACACATTCAGCACCAGATTGAGTATTATCTCCACCCCAATATAAATATGGTATTTTATCGCTGTTCCAAGACCAACCAACAGCTACATAATTTAAACTATCAATAGGAGAATTAACATAATATGATTTAGTATCCAAATCTCTACCATCATCGGTACCCCAAATATATCTAAGTTGGACACTAGTAAAATCACTAAAATGAATAACAGAAGTAGGCCAAATATGATTAGCACCATCATAAACATGAGCAATATTAGTTTGACCTACTGTTCGTTTCTTAAGAGGTTTAGCAATTCCTCCTTGACGTCCAAGAGTTAAACTCATTATTCATCAATAATATTATAAGTCATTCCAGCAACCGGGGTAAGAGTTGCATATTGGGTAGCAGTTCCTGTCCAAATTGGAAGACTAAGTTTATTACTATTCGCACTAGGCATAGTCATATTAACTCCACATCCGTCATTAATAGCTTTTTGAATCTTATCAAGATTAACACTATTAGTAATAGTTTGATTTATTTCTTCTTTAAAGTTATTAAATGTATCATTAGTAACATATCCATTAAGTAAATTATTAACTTCTTCTTTATTATAAGTTTCAGACTTAGTATAATAATTTTTAAACATATTATTAATCTCTTCTTTAGTATAACTTTCCATAGAAGAAGTATCACCCATTACTCTCCATTCAGTACCATTCCAATAACAAATCTTTCCATTACGATATTCAATCTGACCTTTAACCCAATTACTACAAGTTACATTAGGAAGATATTCAGACTCTTCACCAACCATACCTGTAAGTTTACATTTATTTAAATTAATAGTACCATTCTCAATAATACCACCTTCAAATACAAGTTCACAACCAGCAGGCATTGTAATAGTTTTACCACTTAAATCAAAAGCATAACGAATAATATAACGAGTATTTTCTTCGTTAAGCATATCTTGAGTAAGAACAGCTTTATAATTAAGATAAATATTATTCTTAACTTGAACTAAATTTTCTTCATTAAAATAATATTTAATATTATCTACTGAATTAACATATATAATACCAAGTCTTGGACGTTCATCAGAAAGACAAGTATTATAAATATTATAATCTTCACTATTTCCATAAACAGGAGTGTTGACCCCCCGTAGAGGATGAACTCTATCAGTAGGTTCTACAATAGTCCATCTAGTATAATAATTATAAAAACCAACTCCATCATGAATAGTCTTAACTCTAAGAACAAATAATTTATGATATGTATCATAATAAATACCAGCAGTATTACCTAAATCTGTTCTAATAACTTCATATTTATCAGTATTAAGAATTATTTGACCATATTGTTCACAATAAGTATCATCAAGAAAACCATCAAATAAAAGCTGTTCTGCATTACTTACATCATCCTCCACGGGGAGTAAAACCTTGCGAACTATTTTATATCCTTTACCACTTTTATATTCAGGCTCATAAGGTCTATCTTTAAGACTAAGACGATTAACATTACAACAACCCGGACTTAATCTTATAGTAATATCTTCTTCATCAGGATAATTAATAATATTAACTTTACCATCTCCTGCAATCATTTGCTTAAGAGCTTCATTAAGCATATCCCAATCAATAGTTCCATCAGCAATTGGAATCTTAGCACCATTCTCTTCAAGATACTTCTCACTAAGAATTTTTGTCCAATTATCATCAGAAACCCAACTAGTTTCAACACCAGCTTGAAGATTACTACCTGTATAACTTTCAGTTACAGATAGATTATGTTCAGCATCATAATAACTAATAGTAAGACTATTACGTCTAAAAATAGCAGGAACAGCTTTACGAGTATTAACTCTAGTTCCTTGATATGGAATCCATAAATGATTAAACCTAGAAAGAACAACAGTTAAATCATTGTTTGTATCTTTGTCAAGAATATTTTGAAGATAAGTAATAGGAAATACTTTATCATAACTATTCTGACCTAGTTTTTCATATAGTTGTTTATTGTTCATAATTATATGATTAATTTAAATAACTTTAATGAGTAAATAAACAATATAAGCATTAGTAATATTGTTATATTAAATAGTATTCTTATCATGGTTCAATTAAAACTCTTACATTAAATACCGTACTATTAGAAGTCATAGTAAATTGACATAATATAGTAAATGAAGAAGTAGTTGTATTAGCAGTAACACTAATAATATTATTACTATTAGATACAGAAACACTATTTGAAGGTGTGCTTACATTACTTAAAGTACAAGTGTATTTATTATTACTTCCATTTTTATCTTCAAACCAAAATTGTAATTTACTTGCATTCATTATAGCAATATTAGTAGGAATATATACATAAACGCCAATAGGAGTTTTCTTAATATCATTATAACTTGCTTCTCCTTTATATATTGAATCTACATTTTCACTATCTAAATAAATAGGTAAAGCAACATTTTGACTAGTAAAATAATCATTTTTAATAACAAGTCTACCACGTACAGGATTTGCAGCTTGAGTATCTCTAATTGTAATACTCCAATTATTCCATTTCCAAGTAAATGACCAAGTACGAGCACTATCATTAGGATTAGCAGGAACAACAGAAGTAAACATTATAAGATTATTATTTCCTGCATCTTTAACAGTAGTTGTACAATTAGATTGACTTGTAATAGATACATCTTTAGCACTCATATATGTAGTATCTGTTCCACCACTTCCACTAACTCCATTCCAAGTCCATGGTTGTGTAATACGAAGTCTACAATAAGTAACAACTGAATCTCCAGCTGCAATAGTAGGTTGACCTCCAACATCATGAGTTAATGGATAGCCAGTATAATCTGTATAATTTGAAGAATCTCTATCATATATATCAGTATGATATACTTTAGCGCCATAAGATTTAGAACCAGCAGATTGTGTAACATTAATTGATTTACTAACTCCATTATAAGTTGCAGTAACAGTTGTACTTCTACTTGTTGTAGTAGTTCTATTACCATAATTAAGTTTACTACCGCTAGTAGTACCACTTAATGTACCATCTCCAGATTTACTTAATGTAGGACTACCATTTTCAGTTTCAGGAAAATTTTGTCCAACTCCATTCCAAGTATATTGTCTACTACGAACAGCACTACAAGTAATAGTAGAACTACCTCCAGCAGCAGCAATATTAGTAGGACTAGCAGAAATACTTACTGACCATCCAGACCAACTACCATAAACTTTACTACCTGCTCTTTGTTCAATATCGCAAAAATTAATAGCACCATTATAATTTGCAGTAACTCTAGTTCTTCTAACACTTGTACTAGTATTATTACTATAACTTAAAGTACTACCACTTAAAGTTCCACCACCACTTCCTGCACTAAGACTTGGAGTAGCATTTTCTGTTTCAGTTCCACCTGAACCTGCAACGCCATTCCAAGTCCAAGTACGAGAACGAGAAGCACCATAATAAATAGTAACAGAACCGCCTGATGCTGCAACAGTATAACTACTAGCATTACAATATACAGACCAACTAGACCAACTTCCATACGATTTACTACCAGCAGATTGACTAATAGTAATATCTTTAGTTGCACTATCAATAGTTGCTCTAAATACAGAACTACGGGAACTAGTAGAAGTATTATTACCATAACTAACAGTAGAACCACTTAAAGAAGCTGCACCATTAACTTTACTTAATGTAGGAGAACCACTAGCATTTTCAGTATAAGTTGTTCCTGTACCATTCCATTGCCAAGTACGACTTCTAGTAGCTGAAGTAGATAATGTAGCATTTCCACCAGCAGCAGCAATAGTTGTTACATTAGCACTTAAACTAATAGACCATGCTCCCCAACTACTATAAGTTTTAGAACCAGCATTTTGAGTTACAGTAGTATCTTTAGTTACAGAATCCATTGTAGCTCTAATAACTGTACTTCTAGCACTTGTAGAAGTATTATTATCATAAGTTACTTTATTACTAGCAAAAGAACCAGCACCACTAATTTTACTAAGAGTAGGAGTTCCAGTTCCTGTTTCAGTTCCACCACTTCCACTAACTCCGTTCCATGTCCAAGTTCTTGTTCTACTTGCAGAAGTAGTTATATTTGAACTACCTCCACTAGCAGCAACATTTCCACTATTAGAAATATTAACTGTCCATGCAGACCAAGCATTATATTGTTTAACCCCAGCAGATTGACTAATAGTTATATCTTTAGTAGTTGAATCAATAGTAGCACGAATAACAGTTGATTTACCACTTGTACTAGTATTATTTCCATAAGTAACTTTAGGACTAGTCCAATTACCACTTCCACTAACTTTACTTAATACAGGACTTCCATTTCCGGTTTCTGTACCACCAGAACCGGCAACACCATTCCATGTATAACTTCTAGTTCTACTAGCACTAGTTGATATAGTAGCTGTTCCACCTGTTGCACCAATACTAGTTTTATCAGCACTAATATTAACTGTCCAACTAGACCAATTACCATAAACTTTAGCACCAGCAGATTGTGTTATAGTAATAGATTTAGAAACACTATTACTAGTAGCAGTAATAGTTATACTACGACTATTTGTTGTAGTATTATTACTAGCAGTAACAGTTTTACCACTTAAAGTAAATCCACCAGCACTACCACTAAGTGTAGGTATAGCAGTTTCAGTATCAGTATGTGTAGTACCAACTCCATTCCAAGTCCAAGTACGAGAACGACTAGCATTAGTAGTTATCGTAGATGAACCACCACTTGCAGCTATCGTTTGCGTGCTTGCCGAGATAGAAACAGTCCATGCAGACCACGCTGAATACACTTTTGAGCCTGCCTGCTGCGTTATCGTAACCGTTTTGGACAATCCTACATAACTAGCTGTAAGTGTCGCTGAACGGGCTGAAACGCTCTCGTTTGATGTAAATTTTATTTGATTTCCACTAAGACTAGCACTACCACTAATACTAAGTGTAGGAGTAGCAGTTTCACTATAAACAGTACCAGTGTTATTCCATTTATAAGTTCTACGAGCAATATTAGCTGTAACTGTTCTAGTACCACCTTTAGCTTCAACACTAGTTCCATCAGTTTGTAAATCTAATACCCAATTAGTATAAACTTTAGTACCAGCAGCTTGATTTAAAGCAGCACTAACTTCTTTAGTTTGTTTATTTTCTAAAGTAAATATAACAGTTAAAGTTCCACTTTTAGTATTAGTAGATTCATTATTAGGTATAGTTAGTACATTATTACTTATACTACCTAAAGTAGTAGAACTAGTAAAGCTAGCAGTAAGATTAACAACAGTTTCAATCCAAGTTCCAGCATAAGTAGAACCCTTGGTTATACTCCCCGTGGAGGATGCATAGTCAGTTCTCTTATATCCAGTCTTAACAGAATTAGTCGGAAGTTTTAAATCATAAACACCACCAGTATTAGCAATACTACTATCAACTACTGTTAATGTACTAGTATCATATATACTAGCTTTACTACCTTTAAACGTAACAGTATAACTATCTTTAGCTTCTGTATCATCAATTAATACAACTAACTTACCATTAGTTATAACTCCTTTTTCTATTCCATCAAATAAAACTTTAACTCCATCAGTAGGAAAAGTAACAGTATAAGATATAAATTGTTCTTCCCATTCTAATTCTACATTATGAGTTATAGGTAAATAACCGCTATTACCACTAATAGTTTGAGATTTATAATGTTCGGCGGTAACAATAGCAGTATAATCAGTCTTAACAGGAATAGTAAATACAAATTTAGTATTGTTTTCACTTATAACAGGAGTATAACCATTAATAGTAACAGTTCCGGAAACATTCAATTTAAAAGTAATAGTAACTTCAGTATTCTCTGGATAAACAAGTTTAGAACCTTGATATATTTCAAATACATCTATACTACCAAGTTTAATATCATGTATTCCAATATCTCCTTGATATATAGCCATAACTTAAGCATCTGATTTAACTATATAAGTAGTATTGTTATCTTTTTGAGCAATAGTTGCATATTGAGTAGCAGTACCAATCCATATTTTAGGATTAACTATTGGCTCAACAGTAAGAGCAGATAATCTATAAAGAGTTTGGTCAACTATTTGAATAGTATTATAAACATAAGAACCATCTTCGGATAAAGCAACATGATGAATTGCATTACTATTACTCCATTGAATAATTATAATGTTATCTGTATATCTAACATTAAATTTACCATATTTACCATTATGAAATACAGAATTAGGTTTACCAATGGCTGTAGCAAATCCAGCAAAATTAGTAAAAATAGAATTAATAGCAGCTAAAACTTCTTCTTTACTACCGCTATTTGTTAATAATATAGTAATATTTCCAATATCATAAGATTTAATAATTGAATTACTATTTATAGCTACAAAAGTATTAATACTTTTTGTTTCTTCACCACCAACTCTAGCTATACCTTTATCCCAACTTAAATCGATTTTATTAATTCCACCATTAGAAAAATAAGTAATTGTAGCACTAATATCGTTACTACCTACAACAATTCTATCAAAATTAATTCTACTATTGTTATTATCAATAGCAATAATACTTCCTCCTTTTAATAATATTTCTTTTACTTCGTCAAAAGTTTTATCACAAGTAAATTCTTTTTGTCCATTAGTATATATTCCAGTAGGAACAGTTATAACTACACCATAAACAGGAATAAATCCTTCAGGAGTATCTTTTCTTTCATATAATTGTTGATTAATATCTTGCATAACTTTATAAACTTTAAATGGTGGCACTTATTCAGTACCACCATAATTAATATTAAGTTGTTTTCTTTTTAATAACAAGTTCATAACCATCAGGAATTAAAGCTTTAATAGCATTAGCAATAGCTTTATCAACTTCAGCTTTAGTATAAGTATTTTCTACTGTTGGTACATTATCAAACTTATTATTAATTTCTTCTTTAGTATAAACATTATTACTAAGGTCAGTAATTTGATTAGGTAAAGTTTCATCAAGTTTAACTTTATCAGCAGATGACATAGCACCATTAGCAGTTTTACTAGCATTATTTAAAACAATACCAACAGGACTTGGAGTATTATATAGATTTGTATCATTATTTTTAATAGATTTACTATATATAATTTTAAGTCCTTCTGCTGTTTGTTCAACTCTATCTAGTCTACTAACAAGTTCATTAGATAAACTATTAACAGTATCAGTAGTTTTCTTACCTTTACCACCATCATAAGCAGTACCTGTAACTTCACCTAAAGCTAAAGTTTCAGATATAACTGAATATTTAGTTCCAGACCAACGATAAGTTTTACCACTATAATCAGTATCTTCACTTATATCAACATAAATCTTACCTTTTTCAGGAGTATAATATACAGGAGCTTGTTCTATATACTTTTCAGCAAAATGAGTATCATCAACATAATATCCTTCAAGAACATCATCAACATAACTTGGTAATTGACTTGCTGGAACTTTACCATCATCATCAAGGCTTGCAATACCATTTGCTACACCACGTTTAGCTTCAATAGCTTCATTACAGAATTGAATAATCTTCTCTTTAATAATAGGATAATTATCTATATTACTAAGGATATGTTCAACTGTAGATTCAACCTTATTCTCAATAACAACTTTAAGGTTAGGATGATTATCAATATTATCAAAGATATTTTCTATATTACCTTTAATAACATTAAGTAGTTCAGTAAAATTATTAATATGTTCAAATATATAAGTAACTCTAGCTTCTACTTTAGTTTCAATAAGATTCTTAAGAATAGGAAATCTGTCAATATTATTAAAAATATAATCAACTCTACTATTTACAGCATTATTAATACACGTAACAAGAGCAGGATAATTACTGTCTCTTATACACATCTGACGCTGCCGACGACTAGTCGAGTGT
>ERZ1027066.1029-NODE-1029-length-12047-cov-5.700717_pt1 | contig 12047 bp, 13 predicted proteins | sample MGYA00519282_ERZ1027066 | MGnify/ENA primary metagenome ERZ1027066 (study PRJEB26926, sample SAMN06164494) | human gut metagenome | biome: ENVO:00009003; feature: ENVO:2100002; material: ENVO:00002003 | host: Homo sapiens | place: USA | collected 2012 ... | reverse complement strand
TGTCTCGTGGGCTCGGAGATGTGTATAAGAGACAGCTGTGATGCAGACCCGTGTGGAGGACTACAAGCCCGCCGCCACGACCGCAGAGGGCGGCACCGTGATCTCCGCAGCCGACGGCGTTGTGGACGTCAAAGGCATGGATCAGGCTGTTTACGGCGAGATCGTTACCTTTGACAACGGTGCAAAGGGCATGGTGGAAAGCGTGGAGCCCGATCATCTGGGCATCATGCTGTTTGACAAGATCGAGGAAGTGGGCGTGGGCACTCTGGTGACCCGCAGCGGCAAGCGCGCCGGCATCCCTGTGGGTGATGGTTTCCTGGGCCGTGTCATCGACCCGCTGGGCGAGCCCATTGACGGCAAGGGCCCGGTGAACGCCGAAGGCTACAATCCCATCGAGAAGCAGGCCCCCGGCATTCTGGAGCGCCAGAGCGTGGATACCCCGCTTCACACCGGCATCCTGGCCATCGACTCCATGTTCCCCATCGGCCGCGGTCAGCGTGAGCTGATCATCGGCGACCGCCAGACCGGCAAGACTTCCATTGCCACCGACGCCATCCTGAACCAGAAGGACAAGGATGTGCTGTGCATCTATGTTGCCATCGGTCAGAAGGCTTCCTCCATCGCCCGCGTGGCTGAGGATCTGAAAAAGCATGGCGCTATGAGCTATACCACCATCGTGGCAGCTACCGCGTCGGATTCTGCCCCGCTGCAGTACATCGCTCCCTATGCGGGCACTGCACTGGCCGAGTACTTCATGGCCAAGGGCAAGAGCGTGCTCATCGTCTATGATGATCTGTCCAAGCACGCGGTGGCCTACCGTGCCATCTCGCTGCTGCTGCGCCGCTCCCCGGGCCGTGAAGCCTACCCCGGCGATGTGTTCTACCTGCACTCCCGTCTGCTGGAGCGCTCCTGCCGTATGCGGGATGATCTGGGCGGCGGCTCTATCACCGCACTGCCCATCGTAGAGACGCAGGCCGGCGATGTTTCGGCCTACATCCCCACCAACGTCATCTCCATCACCGACGGTCAGATCTTCTTGGAGAGCGCCCTGTTCAACGCCGGCAACCGTCCGGCTGTCAACGTGGGTCTTTCGGTTTCCCGTGTGGGCGGCGCTGCCCAGACCAAGGCCATGAAAAAGGCCAACGCAAACCTGCGTATCGAGCTGGCACAGTATAAGGAGATGGAATCCTTTGCACAGTTCAGCTCCGATCTGGACGCCGAGACCCGCCGTCAGCTGGAGCACGGCAAGGCACTGATGGAAATGCTCAAGCAGCCGCTGTGCCAGCCCAAGTCCGATGCCGAGCAGGTGGTCATTCTGGTGCTGGCTTCCCACGGCCTGCTGGACACTCTGCCCACCGCAGAGCAGCGGGAAAAGACCGCTGCCTTTGTGCGGCAGTTCCGTGCAGACGTCTCCGGCACCATGCAGAAGATCGATGCTGACGGCAAGCTGGAACCCGACCGGGTGGACGCCATCCTGAACGCTTGGAAAGCTTATGCGGGAGGCAATGACCATGTCGTCCAGTAAGCTGCTGAAGGAGCGCATCGAGAGCATTCAGGATACCATGAAGATCACCAATGCCATGTACCTGATCTCTTCGTCCAAGCTGCGCAAGGCACGGCAGAACTACCAGAATGTGTCCCCTTACTTCAACCGTATGCGGGATACCATCTCCCGTGTTGTGCCGCATCTGCCGGAGGAGCCGGAGCACCCCTTCTTCCATGAGCGGAATCTGGAAAACCCCCGGCGGGCGTATTTGGTGCTTACTGCCGATAAGGGCATGGCAGGTGCTTATAACCAGAACCTGCTCAAGTTTTTGCGGGAGCACGCAGACCCCAACGACCGCTTTTATGTCATCGGTCAGGTGGGTTACCGCGCTCTGCGCCACCGGGACCCCCGCCTTGTGGAGGAGTTCCGTTACAGCGCTACCGCACCCACGTTGCAGCGTGCCCGCGACATCACGGTAGACGCCATTGACGACTTCAAGTCCGGCAAGCTGGACGAGATCTACATCGTCTACACCAAGATCCAGAACGCTCTTACCAGTGAGCCTGTCATGGAGCGTCTGCTGCCGCTGGACCGGCGGTTTTTGCAGCCTGCTCCCAAGGGTCTGGGCGACCCCAAGGGCGAGGTGGAACTGGTGCCGGACGCATGGACAGTGTTCGAGCAGATCGCACCCATCTATATGCACGGCATGATCTTTGGTGCCATGACCGAGAGCTTCTGCGCCGAGCAGAGCGCCCGCATGACCGCCATGGATTCCGCCACCAAGAGCGCGAACGACATGATCCGCGATCTGCAGCTGGAGTACAACCGTACCCGTCAGGGCTCCATCACCCAGGAGATCACCGAGATCATCGGTGGTGCAGCTGCTGTGCAGAAGCGGGATTAAAGAAAAGAACGAACTTATAATATAAGAGGCAATCGTTATGTTACAGGGAACTATTATCCGCGTAGCGGGTCCTGTTGTGGACGTGCAGTTCGCAGCAGGCAAGCTGCCTGCCCTGCAGGAGGCGCTGACGGTGACCGCTGAGGGCACCGAACGCACCATGGAAGTGACGCAGCACGTCAACGAAACGACGGTGCGCTGCATCATGCTTTCCGCAAGCGAAGGTCTCGGCAAGGGCATGACCGTGCAGGCGACCGGCCACGGCCTGACCGCACCGGTGGGCGAAGCCACCCTGGGCCGTATGTTCGACCCGCTGGGCAGACCCATCGACGGCAAAGGCCCGGTGGATGATGTGCCGCACTGGCCCATCCACCGCAAGGCCCCCAGCTTTGCAGAGCAGAAGCCCGCTACTGAGATTTTGGAAACGGGCATCAAGGTCATCGACCTGCTGGCCCCCTACGCCAAGGGCGGCAAGATCGGTCTGTTTGGCGGCGCAGGCGTCGGCAAGACCGTCCTGATTCAGGAACTTATCCACAACGTGGCCACCGAGCACGGCGGCTACTCCATCTTCACCGGTGTCGGCGAGCGCTCCCGTGAGGGCTGTGACCTCTGGGGCGAAATGAACGCCTCCGGCGTCCTGAACAAGACCGCGCTGGTCTTCGGCCAGATGAACGAGCCCCCAGGAGCCCGTATGCGGGTGGCGGAGACCGGCCTGACCATGGCCGAGTATTTCCGCGAGGAGACCCACAAGGACGTGCTGCTTTTCATCGACAACATCTTCCGTTTCGTGCAGGCCGGCTCTGAGGTCTCTGCTCTGATGGGCCGTATGCCCTCGGCTGTCGGCTATCAGCCTACGCTGGCCAACGAGCTGGGCGCTCTGCAGGAGCGTATCACCTCCACCCGCGACGGCTCCATCACCTCGGTGCAGGCCGTCTACGTCCCCGCTGACGACCTGACCGACCCCGCTCCTGCTACCACGTTTGCACATCTGGACGCAACCACCGTCCTGAGCCGTAAAATCGTCGAGCAGGGCATCTATCCCGCTGTGGACCCGCTGGCTTCCACCTCCCGCATTCTGGAAGCCGACATCGTGGGCGAGGAGCACTACCGCGTGGCCCGCAAGGTGCAGGCAACGCTGCAGCGCTATCAGGAGCTGCAGGACATCATCGCCATTCTGGGCATGGACGAGCTGGGCGAGGAAGACAAGCTCACCGTCACCCGTGCGCGTAAGCTGCAGAAGTTCCTGTCCCAGCCCTTCTCTGTGGCTGAGAACTTCACCGGCCTGCCCGGCAAATATGTGCCGCTGGCCGAGACGGTCAAGGGCTTTGCCGCCATCGTGGACGGCAAGTGCGACGACCTGCCCGAGTGGGCCTTCTTCAACGTAGGCACCCTCGACGACGCCCGCAAGAAGGCAGCGGACAAGCTGGCGGAGGAAAAAGGCGGTGAGGCCTGATGAACAGCTTCATCCTCAACATCACGGCTTCCAGCGGTGAGTTCTATCAGGGCAGCTGCGAGAGCATGGTGCTGCCTGTGAAGGACGGCGTCTACGGTGTTCAGGCCGGCCACAGCCCGGTGCTGGTGGCTATCCACATGGGGATGCTCAAGTTCACTGTGGACGGCGAGACCCGCGAGATTCTGGTCGGCGACGGCATCGCTGAGGTGACGCCCACCTTCGTGCTTCTGCTGGTGGACAGCGCCGAGCGCCCCGAGGACATCGACAAGAACCGTGCCGAGGCTGCCCGCATCCGCGCCGAAGAGCGCCTGCAGCATAAGCAGAGTATGCACGAGTATTACCAGACCAAAATCGCTCTGGACCGCGCCATGCAGCGTCTGCAGACTGCTGCGAAGTATAAGCGTTAAAACTTCCCTCCTAAACGATATTTCTCCATTTTTCTCCATAAACAAAGGGCCTGCCTGTCCATTTTACGGATGGGCGGGTTCTTTTTTTGCGTCCCTCTCTTGACAGCGGTGCAACAAAGTGATATGATTTTGGTATCAAAAAGAAACGCTTCCGACCCCATAAGGAGGGAACTGTTATGGAAGAGAAAATTTTGAACGCCCGCAAAAACGGCATGGCGGTACTGCTGCTCACCCTGCTGGGCTATGCGGCATCCATTGCCCTGTTCGTTTGCAGCGTCCTGCTGCTGGAGGAAGACCGGCTGCTGCCGGGCATCCCGTTGCTGATCCTGTCCATTGCCTATTGGATCGCAGGCATTTTTCTGTTCTGCGGCCTGAAGGTACTCAAGCCCCAGGAGGCGCTGGTACTTACCCTCTTTGGCGATTATGTGGGCACCCTGAAGGGCCAGGGCTTTTACTGGGTAAACCCCTTCTGCGCCGCCGTCAACCCTGCCGCAGGCACCCGGCTGAGCCAGAGCGGGGACGTGACCAGCAAGGAGAGCGGCGCAGCCGCCCTGCTGAGCGTCAGCGGCCAGAACAGCCAGCTCGCCTCAAGCAGCGTAAGCAAAAAGATCTCCCTGAAGATGATGACCCTGAACAACTCCCGGCAGAAGATCAACGACTGTCTGGGCAACCCGGTGGAGATCGGCATCGCCGTGATCTGGCGGGTCACCGACACTGCCAAGGCGGTGTTCAATGTGGACAACTACAAGGAGTACCTCTCCCTCCAGTGTGACAGCGCCCTGCGGAACGTGGTGCGGGTGTACCCCTACGATGTGGCCCCCAACGTGGACACCACCGGAGACGGCGTGGCCGACGAGGGCAGCCTGCGGGGCTCCTCGGAGGTGGTGGCGGCCCGCATCCGGGACGAGATCCAGAAAAACGTGGCTGAGGCAGGCATCGAGGTGGTGGAGGCCCGGATCACCTATCTGGCCTATGCGCCGGAGATCGCCGCAGTGATGCTCCAGCGCCAGCAGGCCAGCGCCATCATCGACGCCCGCAAGATGATCGTGGACGGCGCCGTGGGCATGGTGGAGATGGCACTGGACCGGCTGAGCGAAAACAAAGTGGTGGAGTTGGATGATGAACGTAAAGCGGCCATGGTCTCCAACCTGCTGGTGGTGCTCTGCGGCAACCGGGACGCACAGCCCATCGTGAACAGCGGCAGCCTGTACTGATGGCAGAGCCCAAAAAGCAGATCCCCCTGCGCCTGAACGCAAAGCTCTACGAGGCCCTTGCCGCATGGGCTGAGGACGATTTCCGCTCGGTGAACGGGCAGATCGAGTATCTCCTCACCGAGTGTGTGCGTCAGCGCAAAAAGAACGGCCGGTACGTCTCCGATCAGATCGACCTGCCGCCGGAGCTGGATATTGAATGACCCTGCTCCCCTCCGGGGGCAGGCCTTGCAAAAACGCCGATGGTATATCGGCAGGGAGGATGACTATGACAGTAGATATGGTACCCGGGGCAAGCATCGCAGGCATGATGTTTTCCCTTATCGTCTCCTTCGCACTTCCCATAGGCCTCTTCGTTTACGCAAAGAAGAAGCTGGGTGCGAAGGCTGCACCGTTCTTTATCGGGTGCGGCGTTTTCTTCGTGATGGTGCTGATGCTGGAAGCTGCTATCCATCGCATCGTGTTCCAGCTGGCCGGAGAAGCGCTGACCGGAAGCGTGATCCTATACGCAGTCTATGGCGGCCTGATGGCAGCTCTTTTTGAAGAGACCGGTCGTTACATCGCCATGAGGTTTTTGGTGAAGCCGATGGACTTTCCGAATGCCTTTATGTATGGTGCCGGACACGGCGGCGTGGAGGCAATGCTTCTGTGCGGCGTGGCATCTATCAGCAACATCGCAAGTGCCGTGATGATAAATTCCGGTACCATGTCTGCACAGCTGGCGACTCTTGACGCAGAGAAGGCGGCAGACACGGCAGCGGCTCTTTCGGCGCTGTGGACGACTCCGAGCCTGACGTTTTTTGCAGGCGGCGTAGAGCGGATCATTGCGGTGGTGCTCCATCTGAGCCTTTCGATTCTGGTGTTCCAGTCCATCCGCAAAAAGTCCCAGAAAGACCTGCTCAATGCGTATCTGTTCCACTTTGTCGTCGACTCGCTGTCCGTTCTGCTCAGTGCAGTGGCATCTGTCTGGGTGGTGGAGCTTGTCGTTGCACTCGTGACCGGCGGGGCTGTCCTAATGGCAAAGTATGCCTGTATGGAAGAGTGAACGCGCGGAAATATCCTTGATATATAGTATACGAAAGTCCCCTCTTCGTCACGGTTCTTGCTCCAATGACGAAGAGGGGACTTTCGTTTTCTGTTATTTTTTCTCGTGGTCGGCCCATCCGCTGGACTGGATGACTTCGCCGTCCGGGGTACACCAGAGGGCTTCCACGCCGTCGAGGGACTCGATGAGCTTCTGGCCATCCTCAAGGGACATACAGAACAGGCCGGTGGTGAGGCAGTCGGCTGCGCCGGAGTCGGGGGAGAGGACGCTCACGCTGTCAAAGTAGCGGGCGGGCCAGAGGGTGTCCGGGTCGATGAGGTGGTGGTAGCGCACGCCGTCCACGACGTAGTAGCGCTGGTAGTTGCCGCTGGTGACGAGAGCCATGTCGCTCATGTTGACACCGGAGACGTAGGAAGAGCTGGCGGTGTAGACGTCCGAGGCGTTCCACGGGTTCTCCACGCCGCCCGACCACTGGGAGCCGTCGGGCTTTGTGCCGATGGCGCGGAGGTTGCCGCCCACGCTGATGAGGGCGCTTTTCAGGCCCCGGGCCTCAGCGGCCTGTGCCACCATCTCCACGGCGTAGCCCTTGCCCACGCTGCCCACGTCGAGGGACATATCCGGGTCGGAGAGGTAGACGGTCTTGGCGTTTTCGTCGATGACGAGGTTGGAGATGTCGCAGTGCCGGGCGGCGGCATCCAGCGCCTCCTGTTCGGGCAGCTTGTTGTCCGCCTCGTTCGTGTTGGCTTCGGCGGCCTCGCGGTAGTCGTGCCAGATGCGGAGGACGCTGCCCATGGCGATGTTCAGCTTGCCGTTTGTGGTGTCGTACATCTGCCGGGCCAGTTCCAGCATCCCGAGGATCTTATCATCCACCTGAACGGGTGCGACGCCGGCGTTGTCGTTGATGGTCTTGACATTCACCACGCCGTCGTAGTCGTTGTAAATGTCGTAGAGACGGTGGTATTCCAGCAAGTCGGCGTGGAGGGCGTCCATCTGACGGGAGAACTCCTCCTCGCTGTCGCAGTAGGCGATGACCTGCGTGACAGTGTCGAAGGCATCATAGAAGATGGTGCTGTACCGCTGGGCGTCGGCGCTCACGCCCGAAGAGGCGGGTTTCTGGGCCGAGCCGCAGGCGGTGAGGACGCCGAGGCAGAGCGCCCCGGTCAGCAGAGCGGAAACGAAACGCTTGATGCTCATGCCTGCTCCTTTGCCGCAACGGTGAAGGCGGCATGCTCTTCCGACAGGTGGGCCAGCAGGTCGCCGAAGACCCAGTTCTTGTTGGACGGGGTGACCACGGCCTTGAGGGGGATGTTCACCTGTGCCTGCTTCATGAGGTCCAGCAGGGGGTCGAGGTCTTTCTCCTTGAAGTTCGCCAGGACCAGTGCGGGAGGGTAAGCGCCCGGTTCCAGCACGAGGGTGCGGGAGGCTTTCACCTCCACCTCGCCCAGCAGCTGGGCGACGGTCTTGCCCGCGTCGGCAGGGGAGACGAGGAGCAGCTTCATGCCGAAGGCGGGAGCCATCCCCTCGAGGATGCCCCGGTCAGCGGCGGACAGATTCCAGCCCAGCGCCAGCGGAACGCCGGCGTTCTGGTTGCGTGCGATATGTGCTTTCATAGTGTGAACCTCTTTCTTTCAGAGTGAAGTTTTTTGTAAATACACTATAGTATAGCACAGATAACAGGAAAAGAAAACGACTGCCGACCCTTTTTGCAAAGCGGGCAGCAGTCGAACAAGAAAGACGCTATTGTATTTTGTCAAAAGTTGTGATATTCTGAAACTGCCGTCAGAAATGGCGGCAGGCACTGTCTGCAAATGCAGGTGGTCACGCTCCTCCGGCCAAGCGCCAGTGGAGACGAATATCTTTTTGCTTCCCCTGACGCGAGAGCGAAAGGGGGGATGTTCTATGACGCTGAGTGAAGTTATTCAACTGCTTGCCCTGATTGGCGGAGCAGTTTTTGTGACCTTTCAGATTACATGGACGATTTCCAACGGCAAAAAGAAATGACCGCCCATGCCTCTCCAAGCAAGCGGTCATTCTTTTTGACTTAATGCCGGAAGAGCGCTGACCATTTGCTGGACAGTGCCTTCTTTATTTGTAGTATAATCGTTTCAGCGTGAATTGTCAACGCTGAAAGCGTAACTTAGTTCATCTTCTTGCCGAAGAACTCCACTTCCTTACGGATGAAGCCCATCAGCTCATCGAACTGGTCGGGAGTCAGGCTCTGCGCGCCGTCGCACTTGGCCTTAGCGGGGTCGTTGTGGACTTCGATCATCAGGCCGTCGGCACCGGCGGCGACAGCGGCCTTGGCCAGCTGAGGCACCATCCATGCGTGGCCGCAGGCATGGCTGGGGTCTACGATGACGGGCAGGTGGGTCATCTTATGAAGCATGACCACGCCGGCGAGGTCGAGGGTGTTGCGCATACTGGTCTCAAAGGTGCGGATGCCGCGCTCGCAGAGAATGACGTTCTCGTTGCCCTCGGCCATGATGTACTCAGCGCTCATGACGAACTCCTCGAGGGTGTTGGCGAGGCCGCGCTTGAGCAGGACAGGTTTTTTTTGACGGCCTACAGCCTTGAGCAGTTCGAAGTTCTGCATATTGCGGGCACCCACCTGGATGAGGTCTACGTTCTCGAAGAGGGGCAGATGTTCGGTGTTCATGATCTCGGTGACGATGGGAGAGCCGGTGGCACGGCGGGCCAGCTTGAGCAGGTCGAGACCCTCGCTGCGCATCCCCTGGAAGGAGTAGGGGGAAGTGCGGGGCTTGAACGCACCGCCGCGCAGCAGGGAAGCACCGGCTGCCTTGACGCGCTGGGCGCAGTAGGTGATCTGCTCCTCGCTCTCGATGCTGCAGGGGCCGGCGATGACGGCAAAGCTGCCGCCGCCGATCTTCACGCCTTCCACGTCGATGACGCTGTCGTCCGGGTGGAACTTGCGGTTGGCCTTCTTGTAGGGTTCCGACACGCGGCGGCAGGTCTCGACCACCGGGTTTGCCAGCACCCAGCTCTCGGCGATGGCCTTGGTGTCGCCGATGAGGCCGAGGATGTGGGTGTCGCTGCCCTTGGAGTCGTTGATCTGCAGGCCCATGCCTTCCAGCTCGGTGCAGAATTCATGGATCTTCTCTTTGGGGGCGTCCTGTTTGAGTACGATGATCATGGCGGGTTCTCCTTTTCCTGTTCTGATACGGCAGGGGAGATGAGGCCGCCTTGCCGTTGATGTTTCAGTATCGTAAACTTCAGTATCGTGAAGTGATTGGGCATGGACATAGCATAGCACTTCAGTTTCATGAAGTCAATAGCCTTTCCGAAATTTTTTGAATTTTGGGAGAGAAAGTGGTAAAATAAATCTAGACTCAACCTCTCAGTCTCGCTTCGCTCGACAGCTCCCCTATCGAGGGGAGCCTCTGGCGAAGAGGAGAAGTTTTCCGCTATGCCAAGGCCTCCCCTCGGTAGGGGAGGTGGCACGCCGTCAGGCGTGACGGAGAGGTTAATATAATAATAGAGGTCTTACATATGGGCAAAGAAGCAAAAACCAACGCCATGCGCATTCTGGAGCGGGCCAAGGTGGCCTACACCGCGCATGAATATCCCCACGAAGAGGGTGTGGCCGTGGACGGCGTGACCGTCGCCGCCAGCATCGGTGAAGACCCTGCCTGCGTCTACAAGACGCTGGTGACGCAGGGGAATAGCAAGAACTACTTCGTCTTCGTCATCCCGGTGGCGGCAGAGCTGGATCTGAAAGCCGCCGCCCGCAGCGTGGGCGAAAAGAGCGTGGCGATGATACACGTCGCTGACATCAACAAAGTCACCGGCTATGTCCGGGGCGGCTGCAGCCCGGTGGGCATGAAAAAGCAGTACACCACCGTCTTCGATGAGAGCGTGCTGAGCCAGCCGAAGGTCTACGTTTCCGGCGGGCGCATCGGTACGCAGGTCTGCTGCGCTCCTGCCGACCTCATCAAAGCCGCACGGGCGACTACGGCAAAGATCATCTTCTGAAAGCCTCTCCCAAGGGGAGAACCTTTAAGAGGATATTTATTATAAAAAGATTTTCTGATAAGTCGTACTTAAAAAGAAAAACAGTGTCGAAACTGCACAAAATTTTTGAAAGTTTTTTGACAGCAGGGAACACAAGGGAAAATTTGCCCGAACGCTCTTTGCAAAGGCGTTTTTTTGCCGTATACTGTAGTCAGACGGCGGACGGAAGAGCGCATGAACTCTTTTTCAGCCGGAGAAGAACAGCGTGGACAACGAGGTTTGCGGAGGATGAGCAGAATGCGAAATGAGCTGCTGGGTACCATGTGCCGTCCCGGTACGGGAATGCATCAGGGGCTCCGTGTAACCTGCTGCGGGTCCAGTCTGTCCAGAATGAAATAAAAGGCCGTGGTGTAAGTACATCACAGCCTTTTTTGTTTTTCGTCGCGGGAGATAGAGAAAGAGAGGTTGGATACAGATGATTCGTAAAGTGGCAGTCATTATGGGTTCGGACAGCGACTGGCCGGTGGTGAAAGGTGCCTGCGCTCAGCTCAAGGCGCTGGACATCCCCTTTGAGGCGCACATCCTGTCGGCCCACCGCACCCCTGCCGAGGCAGCGGAGTTTGCAAAGAATGCCAGGGCCAACGGCTTCGGCGTCATCCTCTGTGCAGCAGGCATGGCGGCCCATCTGGCCGGTGCTTTTGCCGCAAACACCACCCTGCCGGTCATCGGCATCCCGATGAAGGGCGGCGCGATGGACGGCCTGGACGCCCTGCTGGCCACCGTCCAGATGCCCAGCGGCATCCCGGTGGCCACAGTGGCCCTGAACGGCGCGAAGAACGCCGCCTGGCTGGCTGCTGAGATCCTGGCCCTCGGCGATGAGGCACTGGCTGCGAAGCTGGATGCTGAGCGCGTCGCCATGGCCCGGCAGATCGCCGCCAAGGAAGAAAAACTGCAGAAAGAGATCGAGGAACTGTAATGTCTGATTTTGCATACCCGCTTCACGAAGAGTGCGGCGTTTTCGGCATCTATGACCGTGCCGGCACCGAGGACGTGGCCGCTGCCGCCTACTCGGCCCTGTACGCGCTGCAGCATCGCGGACAGGAGAGCTGCGGCATCGCCGTGAACGACGACGGCGTCATCAACGGCCACCGGGACCTCGGCCTTGTCAATGAGGTGTTCACCCCGGCGGTGCTGGGCTCGCTGGCAAAGCCCACGGCCCATATGGCCACCGGCCATGTGCGCTACGCCACCTCCGGCAGCCGCGTCCGGGCCAACGCCCAGCCCATGATCGTCCGCCATGGCCGGGGTACCATGGCCCTCTGCCACAACGGCAATCTGACCAACGCTCTGGAGCTGCGCCGCCAGCTGGAAAACGAGGGTGCCATCTTCCATGGCTCCTCCGATACCGAGGTCATCTGCTACCTCGTCACCCGCAACCGCCTGCGGATGGGCAGCATTGAAATCGCCATCAGCAAGACGATGGACGTCCTCGAAGGTGCTTACAGCCTCGTGGTCATGTCGGCCACTAAGCTTATCGCGGCCCGTGACCCCCGCGGTTATCGCCCTCTCTGCATC
>ERZ1027066.1027-NODE-1027-length-12068-cov-7.129859_pt1 | contig 12068 bp, 9 predicted proteins | sample MGYA00519282_ERZ1027066 | MGnify/ENA primary metagenome ERZ1027066 (study PRJEB26926, sample SAMN06164494) | human gut metagenome | biome: ENVO:00009003; feature: ENVO:2100002; material: ENVO:00002003 | host: Homo sapiens | place: USA | collected 2012 ... | reverse complement strand
GATCTACACTCGACTAGTCGTCGGCAGCGTCAGATGTGTATAAGAGACAGTCGCCAAACAGGTCAATTGGCAGAACGGCGCTGGCAATCACCTCTTCCACAGTGCGGGTCTTGCAGGCGGCGCACAGCAGAATATCTGCCGGGTCGCGGCCGGCTTCACGGGCGGCGGCGGCCATATTTTCACGGATGTGGGCCACATTTTCGGCCATCATTGTCAGTTGTTCCTGTGTCAGCATGGTTCACATCTCCTGGTAAACGGCGCGGCTGCCGCCGATGTATTTGGGGCGGGTGCGGGCGCAGATGATGGGCGCAGCGCCGATCTGCTTGATGGTCAGGCGCACCGGCACGGCCACGCGCTTTAAGTGCATGCCAATCAGCGTACCGCCGATATCAATTCCGGCAGCGGCACGCACTTCCTCCACCAGAACCGGATGTTCAAACGCCTGCCAGCAGTTGGTTGCCCAGCTGCCGCCCGCATGGGGCTGCGGCACGGCGTTCACCTGTTCATAACCATACTTTTCGGCTGCTTCCTGCTCGATGACAATGGCGCGATTCAGGTGTTCGCAGCACTGGGCCGCCAGATAGACGCCCTGCGCTTTGAGCACCGGCAGAATACCCGCCAGCACAGCCGCGGCGGCTTCCATGCTGCTGTCCTTGCCAATATGCCCGCCAACGATCTCGCTGGAAGAGCAGCCGACTACAAAAATATCCCCGGCGCGCAGGTGTGCAGCCGCCAGCAGTTCTTCCGCTGCCTGGCGTGCCTGCGCCGTAATGGCGGCGCAATCCGGTTTTTGAACGGTGTTTTGTTCCATAATCTACCCACCTTTTTCATTTACTGATCCGGCATTATTATAACACGGGATGCAAGGTTTGTACATTCTTAAACGGTTCTAAACCATACCAAAACGGTGCAGCAAAGCCGCAGCCTGCTGCACCGTTTGGGGCACTGCTGAAAACAAACTTATTCTCAGCGCTTGATATCGTAATTCATGTTCATCAGGTTGCGGATGGTGGAAACATCATCGGTGATGTTGGCATCGCCATGGATGGTGTGCTTGATGGCGGAGCTTGCCACCGCAAAGTTGACCATATCCATCGGCTTGTAGTTGTGCAGCATGGCGTAAATCAGGCCGCTGGCAAATGCATCGCCGCCGCCTACACGGTCCAGAATATTAAAGGTAAACAGCTTGCTTTCAAAGGTATGGTCCTCATACCACATAAAGGCTTTCAGGCTGTTCTCGGAGCCGGAATGGGCATAACGCACATGGCGGGCAATGCACTTGATGTTGGGGTAACGCTCCACAAAGCGCTGGAAGATCTCATCCTGCTGTTCATAGCTGGGCTGTAGGGGCACGCCGTCTTTCCAGTCGCCCTGGGCGTGGTCGGCATCGTCTTTCCACAGGTGGTAAGGCTCAATGCCAAACAGAACATCCACATAGGGCAGGCACTTGGTGCAGTAGTCACGGGCTTCTTCCCAAGTCCACAGGGTGGAGCGGAAGTTGCCGTCAAAGCTGACGGTCAGGCCCTTTTCCTTGGCTTTTTTCAGGCAGGCCATCACAAAATCGGCGCAGTTCTGGCCCAAAGCCGGGGTAATGCCGGAAAGATGCAGCCAGTCAAAGCCGTCCAGCAGGGCGTCCAGATCCACTTTAGAAAGGTCATACTCCGTAAAAGCGGAGTGCTTGCGGTCGTAAGTAACCTTGCTGGGGCGGATGCCGTAACCGGTTTCCAGGTAATAGGTGCCCAGACGGTGGGTCGGGGTTTCCTCCGGGGTGGAAAGGATCATCGGGGTGCAGTGCACATCATTGGAGCGCAGCCAGCGCACCGCACTTTTGCCCAAAGAGTTGTTGGGCACCACGCTGAAAAACGTGCTGTCCACACCCAGGTTGGCAAGAGCCAGGGCAATGTTGGCCTCGCTGCCTCCATAGCTGGCTTCAAAGTTGGAAGCCATACGGATCTTTTCATAGTTCGGCGGGGTCAGGCGCAGCATGACCTCACCAATCGTAATAAATTTAGCCGGGCTGTCGTTATGCAGGAGCAGGGGGTTAAAATGTTCCATAACATCTACCTCTCTTTTATGGCCCCACGGGCAAAACCAGGTCATGGCCCGCCGCAGGGTTTGTTATGTCATATTTATTGTACCGTATTTTCGTCCCGGTTTCAACGATTTTTACACAAACTGCGCTCATATTTTGCGTTCCTTTTCACTGTTGCACAAAAAGGGCGGTACCGGGCGGCAAAAAACATCGCACACCCATGATTTTTTGCCGCCCGGTTCGAATTGCATTTTAATGTCTTTTATTGTATAATAGTAGAAACTGTGCCCTGGCGGCGGCTGCCGCGCGGGGTGTTGATACAAGTGCCGCACAAAACAACGTTCTGACGTTTTATGCGGGCCATAAATCTGGAGGGAGCCAAACATGGCCGAAACAATGCAGGTCTCCGCGCAGCGCGCCTGGACCCACCTGAAAAAATACCAACCGCTGATCCATGAACTTGTCAGCCGCGATCTGAAAGTCAAATACCGCCGCAGCTTTCTGGGTTACATCTGGAGCATTTTGAACCCGCTGCTGATGATGCTGCTGCAAAGCATCATCTTTTCGTACATGTTCCGCAACGATATCCCAAACTTCCCGCTTTACCTGATCTGCGGCAACACCCTGTTTACCTTTTTCAATGAGACCACCAGCATGGGCCTGACTTCTGTTATCCAGAACGCCCCGCTGATCAAAAAGGTGTACATTCCCAAGTTCATCTTTCCCATCAGCCAGGCGGTTTCCCGCTTTGTCACCATGCTGTTCAGCTTTGGTGCGGTTTTGCTGGTCATGATCTTTACCCGTGCCACCTTCTATTGGACCATCTTTTTGAGCTGGCTGCCGCTGGTGCTGCTCTTCTTTTTCAGCTGCGGGCTGGGGCTGCTGCTTTCCGCGCTGGCGGTGTATTTCCGTGATATGATGCACCTGTACAGTATCCTTACCATGGGTTGGATGTACGCCACCCCGCTGTTCTACCCCATCACCGCCCTGCCGGAAACCCTGCAGAAACTGATGAAGCTGAACCCGCTGTACCACTACATCAACCTGTTCCGCAACCTGATGATGTACGGCAACATTCCCGGCCCCAACACCTGGATTGCCTGCATTTTTTGCGCCGTTGCCTCTATGGCTATTGGCCTGTTGGTGTTCCGCAAGCTGCAAAAGAACTTTATCCTGTATATCTGACGTGAGGTAACGTATGGACGAGATTATTAAAGTCAATGACGTTTCCATGCGCTTTAACCTTGCGCAGGAAAAAACTGAGACCCTGAAAGAATACACCGTAAAACTGCTGACCCACAAGCTGTTTTTTAACGAATTTTACGCACTGAAACATGTTTCTTTCAGCATGAAGCGCGGCGAATCCCTGGCGCTGATCGGGCGCAACGGCAGCGGCAAAAGCACCATGCTGAAAGTGATTTCCGGCGTGATGTACCCCTCCGGCGGCAGCGTTGCCGTCAACGGCGAAATTGCCCCCATGATCGAGCTGGGCGCCGGTTTTGACATGGATCTGACCGCGCGGGAAAACATTTTCCTGAACGGCGCGGTGCTTGGCCACGACCGGGACTATATGATGGAGCATTTTGACCGCATCATTGAATTTTCGGAGCTGAAAGATTTTGTGGATGTTCCGGTCAAAAACTTTTCCAGCGGCATGATCGCTCGTTTGGGCTTTTCCATTGCCACTGAAGTACAGGCCGACATTCTGGTTTGTGACGAAGTGCTGGCCGTTGGCGACTTTATGTTCCAGCAGAAATGCCACCGCCGCATGGAAGAGATGCTTTCCAACGGCACCACGCTGCTGTTCGTCAGCCATGATATCAACCAGGTGCAGCAGCTGTGCCAGCGCTCCATCTGGCTGGATCACGGTGTTCTGCGCGGGGATGGGCCATCGCGTGAAGTCTGCGCGGACTATGTGCGCGCTATGGAGGCCGGTGAAACCTGATGGAAAAGCTGCTGACGGTTTCGGTTGCCGCCTATAACGGCGCTGCCACGCTGCAAAAAGCGCTTGAATCCTGCCTGGTGGCGGATGAAAGCCTGCAGGCGCTGCTGGATGTGATCATTATTGATGATGGCTCCACCGATGACACCGCCGCGCTGGCGCAGGCCTTTGTGCAGGCACACCCCGGCAGTTTCCGGCTGGTGAGCAAGGTGAACGGCGGGTACGGCTCCACGCTGAATACCGCGGTAGAGCTGGCCTCCGGGCGGTACTTTCGCACGCTGGACTGCGATGACTGGTTTGACACCAATGCTTTGCAGACCCTTTTGCGCCGCCTGCAAAACTGCACGGCGGATGCGGTATACACCAACTACCGCACCGTGCAGGAAAACGGCAGCGGAAAGGCCTTTGATGTCTGCTGCAAATTTGATACAAACCGTGTGTATGCTGTGGGTGAAGTGCAGCAGGCCACACCTGATTTGTGCATGGAGATGCACGCGCTGACCCTCTGCACCAACACTCTGCGCGCCGCATGGCGCCCCATGCCGGAGCATTGCAGCTACACGGATATGGGCTATACGTTTGTTGGCATGGCTGCGGCGCAGACCATCTGCTTTGTGCCGGTGGTTCTGTACCAGTACCGCCTGGGGCGGGATGGCCAGAGCGTGAGCATGGCCAGCTACCGCGCCCACACGCAGGATTACATCCGCGTAGCGCGCATTCTGTTGGATGTTGCCGAACCGCTGGCCGCACAGCCTGCCCCCGCCGGGCGGGACCTGCTGCTGGTGCAGCGGGCGCGGGATGTGGCGCAGTACCTGATTGAGCTGTACCTGCGCTTTCCCCCCGACCGTGAAACCGGCCTGGCCCTGCGCCGGTATGACGAGATGCTGTGCCAGACTTACCCACACATCGCTGCCATGATGACCAACAAAAACACCCGTCTGCTGCGGGCCGGGCGTTACCTGCCCTACCGCACATTGAGCGCATGGGCGCGCGGAAAACAATCCAACGGCGGCATTTTATAATGCTGTGCCGGATACTTGAATACTTTGCCGGATATGATAAGGCAAAAAGTGAAAGGAGAATACCGTATGCTGCTGCAAAAGCTGCTTTGGCCCCGCGTGGACATATGCACCGAGGACCGACTGTATTACCGTATGAAAGCCCCCAGCTTCCGCGATGAGGGGGATATCCTACGCATTGAGCAGGGCGAACGCGTCTGCTTTGATACCTACTTTAACAGCGTCAGCGCAGACAAATGGCGCCGCTACACCGCCGCGCAGAATTTTTCGCTGCGGCTGAAACTGAGCGGCAAGCTGCGCGTTGTGCTGTGCAGCCGCCATTTCATCAACAGCCAGAGCGTGCGCGCCGTGCTGGCCGAAAAAGTAGTGCAGGCGGATTCCGTGCAGGAATTCTGCTTCGATTTTCCCAAGGGCGCTGACGGCATGCTGTTTTTTGAGCTGCAGGCCCTGAGCGGCAATGCCGCCTATTGCGGCGGCGCTTATGAGTGCGATGCCGCTGAAAAGGATGTGCAGCCCGTCAAAATCGGCGTGGATATCTGCACCTTCCGCCGGGAGCCGTTCGTTATGGGCAACATTGCCCGCATGCGCAGCGATATTTTGGAAAACGCCGCCAGCCCGCTGCACAACCACCTGGAAGTGTTTGTTTCCGATAACGGCCAGACGCTGGATTACGATAAGCTGAACAGCGATACCGTGCATGTTGTGCCCAACGCCAATGTGGGCGGTGCCGGCGGCTTTACCCGCGGCATGATCGAGATCCTGAAAGCCAACGAAAATGGCGCAGGCGTTACCCATGTACTGGTCATGGATGATGACATTGTGCTGGATACCGATGTGCTGCTGCGCACCTACACCCTGCTGAGCCTGCGCAAGCCGGAATATGCGGATGTATTTGTCGGCGGTGCCATGCTGCGGCTGGACCGCCCTAACATTCAGGTAGAAAACGGCGCCGCCTGGAACCAGGGCCAGTTGATCAGCCACAAAGCCAACTTTGATCTGACCAAGGTTGACCTGTGCGTTGCCAATGAGCTGGAAGAACGCCATGAGTATAACGCCTGGTGGTACTGCTGCATCCCCATTGCCGTTGTGCGGCCGGACAACCTGCCCATGCCCATCTTTATCCGCGGCGATGACATTGAATACGGCCTACGCAACTGCAAACGCCTGGTCACCCTGAACGGCATCTGCGTATGGCATGAGCCGTTTGAGAGCAAGTATTCTTCCTCGATGTACTACTACATCCTGCGCAACCAGTGCATTGACAACAGCATGCACTGCCCCGGCTATGATGCCAACGCCCTGAAAGCCGACCTGCGCAGCCAGGTGATGGGCGAAGTGAACCGCTACCGCTATAAGAATGCTGACCTGCTGATCCGCGGCGTGCGCGACTTTTTGAAAGGCATTGACTGGCTGGAACAGACCGATGCCGAAGCCCTGCACAAAGAGATTATGGCATATGGCTACAAGGCCCAGCCGGTGGACCAGCTGGATGTTCCGTTTGATTATTCCCGCTACCTGTACGCCACCAAAGAGGAAGAAAAAAACAAGGGCAAGCTGAAAAACCTCAAGGTCAAGCTGACCCGCAACGGCTGGCTGGTGCCCCCCACCCGCGAAAACACCGTTGTGAGCATGATGCACATGACCGCCTACAATGCTTACCGCGTACAGAAGGTGCTGAACTATGATTCCAACTCCCAGAAAGGCTTTGTGACCGAGCGCAGCAAGGAAGAATACAGCCGCTGCGTGCGCGAGATGAAAGCCTGCATGAAGGAGATCGACGCCCAGTTTGACGCTGCCGCCCAGAGCTACCGCGAGCGCTGCGGCGAAGTGCGCAGTCTGGACTTCTGGAAAAAGTATCTGAACCTGGACAAGTAATTTTACCGGGCCTATCCCCGGTTTTCCCGGAAAGGAATCTTACACTTATGGCCAAAAAAGAGGCAAATTCGTTTGTTCTTACCATTGCGGGCATTGCTGCTGCCACCGTGATCGGTGTGGTCGGGGTCAAGCTGACCCCTGCCCCGCATGTGATTTTCAGCCTGGCCCCCAGCGCAGAACCACAGGCTACCGCTGAGCCGGAGCCCATCAGCTGCGTGCTGGCCGGTACCGGGCAGGTTGTGGATTTTGCGGATCCCGGCGCAGAGGAATATGTTTCCCTGCTGGATACCGACAGCCAGAGCCTGACCGAGCGCTATGCCCTGCCCGCTTTGGAGCGGATGACCCAGTCCGACACCGAAAGCCTGATTGCCCCTTTGCAGGTCATCCAGCGCATTCAGACCCTCGGTATTGACCCTGCCACCTTTGATACCCCGGAGGCCAACTGGAAAAACCTGTACAACTCTGTCATGACCCGGCTGGCCCCCCTGGCCACCGCCGAAACCGCCCAGGCTGTGAATTTTACCGGTTCCAGCCTGGCAGAACTGAATGACTTTCTGGCAGCCAACCCCGGCAGCACGGTGGAGGTCATCTCCCCTGCTCTGGTGATGGATGCCACCCTGGTGGTACCCACTGGTACGATCCTGCACGGCAACGGCGCAGTGCTGACTCCCGGCAATGAAACGCTGGACAAAGCCATTGTTCTGGACCAGGCGGAAAATACCGCCGTGACCGGCTTTGTCATCAACGGCGGGTGTAATTACGGTGTGTATGTCAAGAATTCCAGCAGTTTCTATCTGGCTGACCTTGACATCAGCAATGTTTCCCTCAAGGGCCTTTGCGTTATGGGGGAGAACACCGGCTTTGCACTGGTCAATAACAGCATCCATGAAAACCAGAATGGTGCCATCTTCCTGAACGGCGAGATCAGCAATGGCGTGATCGAAGGCAACCGCATTGAAAATAACTCTGGTGCCCGCAACCTGACCGCCGGGCTGGTGCTCTGCTCCATGCCCATTGAGGACATTGAGACCGCCTACAATCCGTTCCCGGATGAAATGCTGTACGATATTTTACAGTCTCCCCATCAGCTGGTTGTGCGCGGCAACACGGTTGCGCAGAACCATTCCTCCGGCATTTATTCGGAAAGCGGCTACCTGAACTATTATGTAGAGAACACGATCTACAAGAACGAAAAAGAGGGCATGTGCCTGGATTACGGCTCCTTCGGCAACTACATTACCGGATGTGAGATCCGCCAGAACGGCGGCCGCAACCGCATGAGTGATGAGGATCTGGAAGCTGACTTTATTCTGGATCAGGGCCGCATGGCGGATGGTTCCTCCCCCGCCAAGCTGCCCGGCATCTCGCTGGATAACACCGCCTACAACACCATTTACGGCAACATTGTGCGGGACAATTACGGTTCCGGCATTAAGGCTGTGCGCTCGGCGTTCAGCAACACCATTCTGTGCAACCAGATCATTGACAACAACCGGGGTGCCAGCGATACCTTCCACTTCTTTGGTATTGAGCTCAGCACTGACCTGAACGCGGACGAAGCCGTGCAGGGCCTGGATTTTACCCCCTGCTATGAGAACATCATTGCCCGCAACACCATTTCCGGCGGGCATTACGCCGGGGTGTTTATGGGCGAAGATGCGTTCATGAATGATATTTTTGACAATACCTTTATGGACTGCACTGACTGGGCTATGGAATCCCTGAGTGAAAAATACAACTCTACCCTGAACAATATGGCAAACATGCCCACCCGCGGGATCGAACCTTCTAACGGTCAGGGCTGATGCCGCGAGGCTGCTACATGAAACAAACACTGCAAAACCGTTTCCCGCGCCGGTGGCTGCTGCTGGCTTTTGTGCTGAACTTTGCCATTGCCGCGGCTGCACTGCTGCCCTACATGATACGGGACGGCGGCCTGCTGTTGGTTGCGGCGGATTTTGACGCAGAACAGCTCTCCTACAACATGCTGTGCAACAATGCCATCAAAAGCGGCGAGGTGCTGTGGAACTGGCGCATTGATATTGGTTCGGACTTTGTATCCTCGTTCAGCTTTTACACCCTTGGCAGCCCGTTTTTCTGGCTGAGCTTTCTCTTCCCCGCCAGCGCGTTTCCCTATCTGGTCGGCTGGATCTATATGCTCAAATATGCTGTTGCCGGGTTGACCTCGTTTGCCTACTTCCGCCGCAGTGCCAGCGAGAAAAGCGCCCTGCTTGGCAGTGTGTTGTATGCATTTTCCGGTTTTTCCTGCATCAACGTGGTGTTCTATCACTTCCATGATGTGATTGCCCTGTTCCCGCTTTTGATGCTGGGGCTGGACAAACGCATGCAGGAGGGCAAAAAAGCTCCGTTCCTGTTTGCCGTTACCATCAACGCGCTGGTCAACTATTACTTCTTTATCGGGGAAGTTTTCTTCCTGGTGTTTTACTATATTACGCGGTATCTTTTTGGCGGCGAGGACGCACGCCCCGGGGCGGATCTGCGCAAAAATGCCCGCAAAATTCCGGCCTGCATCCTGGAAGGCTGTCTGGGCGTCGGCATGGCGGGGGTACTGTTCATCCCCTCCATTGCGGCGGTGCTCAATAATCCCCGCGTATCGGATCACATCAGCTTGAGCCAACTGACCTTTGACTGGCCCAATTACCTGCAAATGCTGCGGGCGCTCTTCTTCCCGGCGGAGAATATGTTCAATTTTTCCGCTGTGGTGCATGATAACTGGTATTCCATCGCGGCGTACCTGCCCTTGGTAGGCGTCTGCCTGGTTCTGGCTTATCTGCTGCGCTGGAAGTGGGACTGGCTGCATGTGCTGCTGGTGGGGCTGTTCCTTGTAGCAGCCAGCCCGGTCAGCAACAGTCTGTTCGTCATGTTCACCAGCGAGCCGTACCGCCGCTGGTATTACATGCTGGTGTTCCTGCTGGTGCTGGCCACCATCAAGGTGCTGGACCATCTGCAGGACTACCCTTGGCGTGCGGGCTGCGGTATTTCGGCTGCAGTCATCGCCGCTATCACGCTGTATCTGTACGTCAAGCGCGATACCATAGTGTACCGCAAATACTGGCTGGTTGTGTTGACATTGATTGCCATCGGCGGCGTGGTTCTGCTGTTTGCTGCCCTGGGCGGGGTGCGGCGGCTGCGCCTGCGCCGCCCCATGGCTGCCCTGACGGCCTGCACTGCTCTGGTTGCTGCACTGACCACCGGTTTTACCGTGGGCACCTATCAGCGTGCCTACACCCAGACGATCGGCCTGACCACCATAGAAATTTATGGTGACGTTATCCACAGCGGCGACGGCCTGCCTGATGCCCTGCCCTACCGCTATTATTTCTGGGAGCCGTATTCCAACCGCGGCATGGCGGCTTACCTGCCGGACCGTACCTCCTTTTTGAGCACGCTTTCCCCCTCCATCTTTACACTGTATGATGCCCTGGGGGATGAGCGCCACGCCATTACCCCCGCCGGGCCGGAGGGCACCAACGAGCTGCTTTCCGTTGGGTATTATATCCGCAACAACTCCGACTGGCCGGATGAAATCTACACCAGTTTTTCCAACGGTCACGAGCAGATCAACGTCTATCAGGATTCCCACGCCCTGCCCATCGGCTTCTGCTATGATACCTACATGACCCGCAGTGAGTTTGACGAGATTGACCCCGCCGAGCGCGCCCACTCCATGTTAAAGACCCTTGTGGTGGCAGACGAGGACGAAGCCACGGTTTCCACCATACTGCGCCACTATGATGCCGCGCTGGATGGTAAGATCAGCCAAGAAAACAAGTATGCCGACATGGACAAGCGCCGCGAAGCCTGCACCGATGTGTTTGATTATGGCACAGACTATTTTTATTCCGAAATCACATCCGGCAGCGAGCAGTACGCATTTTTCAGTGTTCCCTATGACAAGGCGTGGAGCGCCACGGTCAACGGCGAATCTGCAGAGATCCTGAACATCAACGGCCTGATGGCCGTCAAGGTGAATGCCGGTAAAAACTGTATTCGTTTCCACTATTCCCCCACCCCGCTCTGGTGCGGGATCGGGGTCAGCGCCATTAGCATTCTGCTGACGGCAATTTACCTGCTGGCCGGGCGGCGCAGCAGAAAAAGCAAAAAAGAGGTGCTGTAAACCATGAAGGCTACCCGCGAAAATCCGATCCTGTACATCGTGATCCCCTGCTATAACGAGCAGGAGGTTCTGCCCATTACCAGCAAGCTGTTTTTGAAAAAGATTACCGACCTGGTTGCCGCCGGTAAAATCAGCGATGACAGCCGCGTGCTGTTTGTCAACGATGGCTCCAAGGACAAAACCTGGTCCATCATCTGCGACCTGGCCAAGAGCGACAAGCACTACATCGGCATCAGCCAGAGCCGCAACCGCGGTCACCAGAACGCAGTGCTGGCCGGTTTGATGGAAGCCAAGGACAAGTGCGATATCACCATCTCCATTGACTGCGACGGTCAGGACGATATCAACGCCATGGACGCCATGGTAGATGCCTATGTGAACGATGGCTGTGAAGTTGTGTACGGCGTGCGCTCCAAGCGCGATACGGATACCTTCTTCAAGCGCTTTACGGCAGAAAGCTTCTACAAGCTGCTGAACGCCATGGGGGCCGAGGTTGTTTACAACCACGCGGACTACCGCCTGATGAGCGCCCGCGTGCTGCATGAGTTTGCCAATTTCAAGGAGGTCAACCTGTTCCTGCGCGGCATGGTGCCGCTGGTGGGCTTTAAATCCACCAGCGTTGCTTACGAGCGCCACGAGCGCATTGCGGGTGAAAGCCACTATCCCCTGTCCAAAATGCTGTCCCTTGCGTTTGACGGCATCACCAGCCTTTCCGTCAAGCCCATCCGGTTCATTACCGGGTTTGGCGTTATTGTGGCGCTCATCAGCTTTATCGGCGTGATCTGGGCCATTGTGGAAGCGCTGCTGGGTGCCACCGTATCCGGCTGGGCCAGCATGACCAGCATCATCTGCTTTGTTTCCGGCGTACAGCTGATCTGCCTGGGCGTGATCGGCGAGTACATCGGCAAGATCTACATGGAAACCAAGCGCCGCCCTCGCTACATCATCAGTGACCGCACGTGGGATGAGGATGAGAAGTAATCGGCTGGGCAGAGTTACGCCTGTTTGCAATACCGCATAATTCTAAGTGCCGATACGGCGAGCGAGGTGCGGCAGATGCCA
>ERZ1027066.1020-NODE-1020-length-12136-cov-7.303038_pt1 | contig 12136 bp, 7 predicted proteins | sample MGYA00519282_ERZ1027066 | MGnify/ENA primary metagenome ERZ1027066 (study PRJEB26926, sample SAMN06164494) | human gut metagenome | biome: ENVO:00009003; feature: ENVO:2100002; material: ENVO:00002003 | host: Homo sapiens | place: USA | collected 2012 ... | reverse complement strand
GATCTACACTCGACTAGTCGTCGGCAGCGTCAGATGTGTATAAGAGACAGGTTCTCTTCAGCACCCAATTATGATCATACCCCAAACCATTCCGTAACTGCTCATCCTCCATATTTATCCTGCTTCCTATCACTACTGGATTACGAAAATCAAACGGAGTTCCATCTACCGAGACAATCTCTCCTGTAGGAATCAATAAGCTATCAACCAAGGTTATGCTATCAGCATTAATGGTCAAGATATGGTCAGTAATCGTTCCACCAGACTCACCTTTCAAATTAAAAAAGGCATGATTAGACAAGTTTACAACCGTCGGCTTATCCGTAGTAGCTTCATATATAATTTTAAATTCATTTTCAGATGTCACAGAGTAACGAACCTTAATATTAAGCGTACCAGGAAATCCTTCCTCATTATCCGGTGAAACGTATGAAAAATCAATGGACTTATCAGAAATCCTATCAACATTCCATACTCTCATATCTAATCCTTTCAATCCTCCATGAAGGGTTTGTCCATTATTATTAAGAGGCAATTGATATTGTACACTGTCTATCATAAACCTTCCTTTTGAAATACGATTGGCATATCTTCCTACAATAGAACCCAAGAAACGTTCCCCTTCATTATTCAAATAGCGATCTATATTTTCATAACCTACAGCTACATCTGCATACTCTCCATCTTTATCAGCCGTCCAAATAGAAACAACCCGTAACCCCAAATTAGTGACTTGTACAACAAGTCCATTACCAGAGTCTATCGTATACAATGAAACAAGTTTACCATTCACCTCCTTTTCAAAAGCAGATGCGTTTAACAACGAAATTTTCCCACTGTCTTTTGGAACACATGAAAACAGAGACAGAAGCATTATAAAAGTAAACAAATATCCCTTCATATTCTTTCTTTGCTATAAATTTATTCAAATTCGCGACCCTACCTAAATAGAAGAGGCTCTAATTGCCTCCATAATATTGGCAGGAGGCCGTTTATTATTTAATTCGTTTTTCATGAAATTCATATACGGAGCCACATAATCAAAAAATTGATAATATCCTTTACATAAATAATTTAACCCAGACTCACCCAATTCAGTTTTACAAAACCGGTTCTTTGGACATTCACCATTACAAGCAAATAAGAATTTACAGTTTTTACATTGTCTTGGTAAAGACCTATACTTGTTTTGTCCAAATTCCAATTGCTTCTCTCCATAAAACATCTCTATCAATGTTTTTGAATAAATATTTCCTAATTTATACTGAGGGAACACAAAATGGTCACATGAATACACATCACCATTAAACTCCATTACCCCTGCATGCCCGCACGTTTTTCCCATTGTGCATATGCCTGGATTTTCACCGACCCAATTCGCCAAAGTTGCGTCAAATAACTGTATGTAATACTCACCGACATCATTATGCACCCATTCCTCAAAAATAGTACATAAGAAATTTCCCCATTGTTCAGGCGTAACAGAAAATTCCATCAATTCAGGAGTATCCTCTCCAATTGTAGCCAATAGGCGTCCGTCATTATGCCTAAAAATACGTTCGACAATAGGAGTAAACTGTATATAACGACATCCTATCTCTTTAAAGAAATTATAAAACTCCAACGGATAGTCTGCGTTGAGATTATTAACAACAGCCATAGCATTCCAATCAACCCCATATTTATTCAATAAATGGATTCCCTTCATCACCTTCACAAAAGAGGGTTGTCCCTGCTTATTCCTTCGATATCTGTCATGAAACTCTTGAGGGCCATCAATAGACACCCCTACAAGCCAATCATTCTTTTTTAAAAATTCGCACCATTCGTCAGTCAACAATGTACCATTAGTCTGTATGCAATTGCTAATTGTTCTTCCGTGAGCATACTTCTGCTGCAACTCCATAGCCCTCTTATAAAAAGCAAGGGGACGCATCAATGTTTCTCCTCCATGCCACGTGAAAAGAATCTGAGGCATAGTTTGAGAATTGATATATTCCTCAATAAACTTCTCTAATAGCTTGTCATTCATTACATGTTTCGGCTCATCTTTATACAATTTAGACTTTTCCAAATAATAACAATAACTACAAGCTAGATTGCATACAGCACCAACCGGTTTAAGCATTACATACAACGGATGGGCAAATGGTGCGAAAATTGCCATATCTTCTACAACTAAAATAAAATATTACACAAATAAATATACAAGCTCAATGAAACAAATAATTGTGTTCATTTCTCCTAAAACGATAACGCTGGCGTGGTATTGGCAAAGGGTCATGCGTTGAAATATCCCATCTCAAAAGTTCCTCTATCATTTCATTTTTTACTTTATTAAATTTCTTGTCAGAAAACAAATTATTCAGTTCTGAAGGATCCGCTTTGAGATTATAAAGTTGACCATTAGCATTCATATCATAAACCAGTTTCCAATCCCCCTTCCGGAGCATGCGCATCGTTCCACTTTGTGTCCATGTATTAAGTTCATCAAAAAATAATCCCTTTTTACCTACTGCCCCCTCTTCCCTATAGTCCGTGGCATCCACCTTCGTATAATACATTCCGCCAAATCCATCTTGAGCCATGACGCTTCTGAATTCTTGTTCCGGATATTCTTTCCCTTGTAAGAGCGGCCAAAGACTACGTCCCTGCACTCCCATTGGAATTTCAGCTCCTATTATTTCACAAATAGTAGGAAAAATATCAATAATACTCACATGAGCATTGTGAGGAATAGCAGATGCTTTAATACCAGGACCAGTCCACTGCATAGGAATACGCGTAAGAACATCATCAAGTCCTACCCCTTTTTTCATTAAACCGTATTCGCCTACATAGTCACCATGATCTGCAACAAATATAATTATCGTATTATCATATACTCCGTTTTTCTTCAGTTCCCCGACAAAGCGTGACAATTGGTCATCTATCATACGCAACATTCCGTGATAATTTGAACGTAAGCGCTGCAGATTTTCCCTATATCCGACATGCCCTTGTGCCATCATTTCGGCTAATAATTGATATTCCTCGCCTTTAGTATTTAAATCTTTGGCTGAACTTCCCATTTCAGGAAGTGATTCTGGAGGAAACATTGAATAATAGGGCTCGCAAACTTGATAAGGATTATGAGGCTCAGCAATCGAAAACCACATCAGAAAAGGTTTATCCTTATGCGAATCAATCCAATGACAAGCATCATCTACCATCCGATAAGGCAACTGCGCTTCTACTCCATAAGGGGATGGTTCCATACTGGCATACATATCCAGAGTTCCCAAATACCGGTCAAAAGCCTTTCCTTTCTCACTCTTGTTCCTTGACTCCTGTCCACCGTGATTATACGGACTCCAATAATCCACCCGGTCAGCAGTAAGATGTGAGTGATTTTTTCCAACCATAGCAGTGGTGTATCCTTTTTCTTTAGCTACATCAAAAAGATCCTTTGTATAGTAGGCATCTTTTATATTATGATTGGACTTAACATGGGTCGCACTCGGAAATCTTCCGGTCAACATTGAAACACGTGCCGGACCACTGGCTGGAGCAGAGGTATAAGCACAGTCAAACCATGTACCATTTTTGGCCAGATTATCGGCAAAAGGCATCGTGTTCAGCGGATATCCTTCCCGTTGTAACAAATCAACACGCAATTGATCTGCCATAATAATGATGATATTGGGCTCCTTCGTTACTTCCTGTGCAGAGATAGAAGATAAAACTGAAACTGAAACTGAAACTCCTGCCAAGATTTTCTGCCTAACATTACTTTGCATAATCAAATATAGTTATTATTCAATACAAATTATTTCACAAGTGTTTTATTATTTAGGAGAAGGAACAACCATACAGCGTTTCGCCCATTCTTCATATTGTTTTTGCATCTTCGCTAACCTATCTGGATATTTGTCAGCAACATTGTGCATTTCGGTTCTGTCCTCATTAAGATTATACAGTTCCCACTGTGCTTTGTTACCTGGCTGAATTATTTTCCATCCGTCTTTAGCAATAAGAGCTTTTTCATTGAAATGTTCGAAGCCCAAATATTCATGTCCCTTCCTTTTACTACCCTTTAAAATAGGAACAAGACTCTTACCTTCCAACGGAAGAATTGAATTGCCTTGATATTTTTTTGGATATTTGGCCTTTGCCAAGTCAATGCACGTAGCCATTATATCTATTACATGTCCCGGCTGATTTGTAATTCCCCCTTTTCCTTTATTTATACCTTTGGGCCAGAAGGCTATCAAAGGTGTATTGATTCCTCCCTCATAAGATTTCGCTTTCCAAAAACGGAACGGCGTATTAGCAACATTAGCCCATATCGGCCCGATAGATGCATAAGAAAGCTCGGAACCCGGCAAAACTTCTTTCTTACGAGGATAAATAATCTTTTCTCCAATGCGAGTCATATCCGGACGGTCATTCTCTCCTTCGCTGTAGTTTTGACAAACCTCACTACTACAACCATTATCGGACAAAAACAAAATCAATGTATTGTCTAATTGATTATTCTTCTCTAAAGCATCTATCAGTTCACCAATTCCCTGATCCATTCTATCCACCATGGCAGCATGTACAGCCATTGCTCTTGCATCCCATTCTTTAGTCGGATTATCTTCCCATTTTTTAGGACTTTGACGAGTAGTCAGAAAATTATCTGCACCTGAAAATATACCCAGTTCTTTCATTCTCTCATAACGTTTCTCCCTAATAGCGTCCCATCCTACTTTATAAGTATTCTCATATTTTTTTATATCCTCAGGAAGAGCATGCAACGGCCAATGAGGAGCGGTATACGACAGATAAAGAAAAAAAGGTTTATCTGCATTCGCATATCTATTTACATAAGATACAGCACTATCAGACAAGGCACGTGTTATATAATAATCTTTAGGTACATTTCTTACCGGAATGTCACCATTGACTAAACTGAATGGATCAAAATAATTTGCAACGCCATAAATAATCCCATAAAAATCATCGAATCCACGATTAACCGGGTAACATGCCTTATCGGCAAAATCTTCATGGTACACATGATGAGCAAGCCATTCACGCTGGTCAGACTTCAATGGAGTTTCAGCGATATGCCATTTACCTACCATTCCTGTTTGGTAACCAGCCTCTTTCAGAACCTCTGCTATAGTAACTCCATTCTCTGTCAATTGTCCTCTATACCCCGGCAAGTTATCATTAAATGTCATCCGTCCGATACCCGCTTGATGAGGATACAATCCAGTAAGTAAAGATGCCCGCGTAGGACAACTACGACTTGCATTATAAAAACTATTGAATCTTATCCCTTCTTGTGCCAACTTATCCAAGTTGGGGGTCTGAATTTCTCCTCCATAACACCCCATATCAGAGTAGCCTAAATCATCGGCAAGAATTACTATTATATTCGGACGGTTATCCTGCTGGGCATAAGCATACATGGAAGTCAATGTTAAAGCCCCGAAAGCTGTTGTATGTAATAACTTATTCATTATATTTTATATTTAATTGGTTACGATTATCAGTTCCTTACCTTCTTTCAATTGACTATGAGATATGAAATAACTATCTAATATTTTCTCTCCATATCTAATCTCATTTATCTTCTCTCCAGCTCCTTTCCTAGTTATTATGAAATCCGTCCCATCCAGATTAAAAATAACCTTCTCAAATAAAGGAACAGTCACAATATATTCTGGATCAGCTGGCGAGTAAGTATACAGACCGATAGCATTCAAAACATACCAAGATGACATCTCACCAGCATCATCCATACCAGAATAAGCCAATTTCTTAGGTCCCATCCTATAATAACCATTCAGAGCTCTATTCAAAAGTTTCTGCGCTTTTTCCTGCTTATCCACAAAATAATACATATATATAGAACTGTGCCCCGGCTGGTTTCCATGGCAATATTGTCCAATAAAAGTTGTCAAATTATGAGCCTCATACCCATCCCATGGGATCATAAACAAAGAATCAAGCTTGTTTTCAAATGCTTTCTTACTTGGATAAAGTGCTATGAATCCCTCCGAATCATGCGGAGCAAAGAATGTAGATTGCCAACCATTCGCTTCACGGTACATATATTCATAAAAAGGTCTTTTAGGATCAAATGGTGTAATCCATGTTCCATCTTTCAAACGTCCGCGCATAAACTGGGTTGAGGGGTCGAAAAGATGTTTGTAACTATCAGTCCTTTTCATTAATTTTTCATAGTTTTCGCTATCGCCCAACTCTTTAGCTAAAAGTGCAGTAGCGTAGTCATCATAAGCATACTCTTGTGTTTTAGTTACAGCAGCTTTAGCTACAGTTTCCAATTTAGGGTTCGTAATATCATCTTCCGAAATCCATCCTTGCTCCATATATTCTTTAATGAAACGTCTCCCCCCCATTGGACCTTTACCACTACCTTCCACAAAAGCATTATTAAGCAATAATTCATAAGCTGCCTGTACATCAAAATCACGTATTCCCCTCAAATAACTACCTGTTACAAATGTTGACGCATGATCACCGTGGAAAAAGGTAGGCATAAACCCACCGATTTTTCCTCTATCCGTTATTGATTTTATAACATCTGTTGCCACATCAGGTGAAATCATTCCCAATAAAATCAATTTATTACGATAATCATCCCAAAAAGATGGATTGCTATAATAGCGAAAACCTTTATTTACGGTATTTCCATTTGCATCCACAAATTCTCCATTTGCATCACTAAGAAGAATGGGCCATAGGAACGAGCGGTAAAAAGTAGAATAGAATGTCTCTTTTTCTTCTTCCGTACCTCCAATTACACGTATCTTAGACAACAATTTTTCCCATGATTCCTCTGCTTCAGTTCTTACCTGACTAAAACTCTTAGCCAACATTTCACTTTCTAAATTTTCTTTGGCATTTTCTACACTGACATAAGAAAATCCCACTTTTAGCTCAAGCGGTTCCGCTATATCATCATTATCTAAGAAATTCACAACACTAACTTCTGTTTCATCATCTTTCAAGGATTCTATATTACGAATTTTATGATTAGTTACCGCATAGAAGTAGAAAGTAGATCCGGCTTTCTGATATCCTATAAAAACATTATTATCCCTTTTTTCCAATTTCCAATCTTTTACATGTTCATTCGAACGAGCAAGATCAGCCAAGAGTTTTTTATTCTTACCGTCCTTATAGGTATATTTATGATAGGCACAACGCAATGTAGAAGTTACCTCAGCATTTATATCATATTTTTCAAGGTAAACTTGATAATAACCGGGACTGGCCGATTCATGCTCATGACTATAACTGGAATAATACGTCTTAGGTTCCACTTCTCCACTAACACCAATAAATGGAACATAACAGAGATTCCAATGTCCCTTACTAGTATGTACAAAAGCATATATAACAGTATCTTCATATTGGTAACCCGAACCACTCCGCCACATTGTTACGGGAGTTACTTGTACCATTGAGTTCGGCAAAGAGGCACCTGGATAGACTTCAGCTCCCCACGCCCGTCTGGTTGGCTTATACCCTAATTCAGTACTATCCCACAAAGTTGCAGTTCCGATAAAGGGATTAACATAATCAGTCAATCGGTTCGATTTTTTAGCGACAGAACAACCAACTAAAACGCATAGCATATTTAGCAAGATAATATATTTGACAAGTTTCATCTTATTGTATTTTTAATGTTTCTTGGGATTCCATTTATGCTCCAAAGCTCTCATTTCAGTTTCTTGCCCCTTATCACCTTGTGAGTCCATCCATCTCTGCAATTGCCGACGCAACTTTTTCACTTCAGATGCATATTTTACATCATCAATCAAGTTATGCATTTGATAAGGGTCGTTTATTATATCATATAATTCTTCTTTAGGACGATATTGATATTTATGGATTTGCTGTTTTGCAAATATATCATTTTCCGCTTCATTTATCCATGAAAACCATACAGGATCTTGTTTGCGAGTGATTATATTCTGGAAAGGCACCTCCGGAGTTAAATTTAATATATAGCTGAATTTGTCATTTCTCACACTGCGAATACCGTAATAATCTGCCCCATTCGCAATGCCCCTCGTTGTTTGTATGCCAAATACATATTCCTTATTTGTCTTTTTTCCTTTTATCACAGGCAGAAAACTTTTTCCATCAAGACCTTTGGGCACTGATGCACCAGCAATATCAAGCAGGGTAGGTGTGACATCTACATATTCACACATGGCATCCGTTTCACTTCCAGGCATAGTGACCCCTTTCCAACGTACAATAAAGCCAGTTTGCAAACCAGCATCATAACAAGTCCATTTGGCAAACGGAAATTGATGCCCTTGTTCACTTGTAAATATAAACACTGTGTTTTCATCCAGATTATATTTCTTAATAAGTGCATCAATTTTGCCAACATCCGTATCCAGCTGATTAATTTCGGCAAGATAATTAGCATAATTCTTCCTTGTCTCTTTTGTATCGACAAGTGTTGGAGGAAGCGTCAACTTCTCTGCATCAAAAAGCGACCGATTGCCTCTTGTCCAAGGAGAGTGTGGATCATTTGAAGCCAGATACAAAAAGAAAGCTTGTTTCTTTACTGCAACATCAGCAATAAAAAGCTCTAAATCCGGAATATTCAGATTTTTATAGTCACCACTCAAATACTCAAAAGGGAATGCCTCCAAAGGAGCAATATGCCGTTTACCTTGCATGGCTACCCGATAACCTGCCTTTTTCAAATAATACGGAAGCGTCTTAACTCCTTCATCAATAAATGTATGATTAGGATATGCACCCGACTTCACTGGATAAAGTCCTGTCAACAAATAATGTCTGGTAGGGGAGCTCATAGCCGTAGCCTGAAAAAATCGGTTGAATTTCAAACCTTCAGATGCAATTCTATCAATATTAGGAGTTACGGCATCCGGACTCCCATAGCAACCGAGATCCCCCATACGGCAATCATCAGCTATAACCAAAATAATATTGGGAAGTGTATTCTGGGCTACCGCGGATATACTCGAAAGAGTTACACCAGCCATCACCAACAATTGCGTTTTACAGATATTCATAACATCCATATCTAAATTATCAATATTATACCTTTATTCTGCAGATAAAGAGTTACATATTTTTTTATTAATTTCTCTAACTCTTTCTTCCTCTATTTTTATGGCCTTGCGATCATAAGTCATCAGTCCATTCACTTCCACCTCAACATCGGTCGTTTGTGTATAAACAGCACCCGACACCCCTCTAGGGACAAGTTCAAGCAAGCTTTCCCCAAACTTTACATATTCATCAGTAACTTCTTTAGTGTTTTTAAACTGCACATATCCCCAGTTCTTATTAGGTTGCCAAAGGTGCCCCTTCATAGGTAAGCCAATACCACCATATTCCCCAACCACATTTACCTGAGTGGGTTCATACATCATCAACTCCGGCCGGGGATACCGATGTATATCCAAAATATCACCCACCTTATAATAATGATTACCACCACTAGCAGCATTTACCAATCGGGAAGGGTCATAATACTCTGTCCATTCTGCTATTTCTTTTGTTTTGAATTGTCCCCAAGCCTCATTGAAAGGAACCCAAACAACAATAGAGGGATATGGCATAAGATAGTCCATTATTTCTCTCCATTCTTTCTTAAAATTCTCTTCTGATTCAATGGAGCGTTCGTTCTCCTTACCATCAAAATAATTATATTGAATCCATTTAGGAGAATTATCACCACTCGGCATATCTTGCCACACAAGAATACCTAGACGATCGCAATGCGTATACCAGCGTGCAGGCTCTACCTTTATATGCTTACGAATCATATTGAACCCCCAATCTTTCGTTTTCTCAATATCATATGCCAGAGCTTCGTCTGTCGGAGCTGTATATAATCCATCTGGCCACCAACCTTGATCCAAGGGACCAAACTGGAAACAGTCTTTATTATTGAGCTGCATACGCATAATACCATCCTTATCCTTATGCATTGAGATTTTACGCATTGCAGCATAACTCTTAACTTTATCAGTCTTCTTCCCCTTATCTAACAAAGTTACCTCCAAATCATATAAGAAGGGAGATTCCGGAGACCATAACTTAACATCTGCAAGAGCAAGTTCCAATGTTTCCCCTACAACACCCTTAGTCATTGCCACTATGGTATTCTGTTCCTTCAATACAATCTGCACGACATCCGACGATGTAGTGTTTTGTGTACCAACTTTCACTTTCAAGTTCTTATTATCAATATCTGCAACAGAAACTACATTAGATATATATTTGCTACTTACCGGCTCTAACCATACCGTTTGCCAAATACCAGAAACCGGAGTGTACCAAATAGCATGGGGATTCTTTACTTGTTTCCCTCTAGGTATATACGATTCATTTGTAGGATCCCAAACCTTCACTACAAGCTTCTGGCTACCTGATGTCAAAAAAGGAGTTATATCAAATTTAAACGGTACATATCCCCCTGTATGTGTACCAATTTTCACATCATTCAAATATATCTCCGCTTTCCAGTCAACTGCTCCAAAATGTAAAAGAATATTCTTACCTCTCCAGCTAGAAGGAATATTGAAAGTTCTCTTATACCACAATTCTTTCTCTTTACCCAATTCTTTCTGCACACCAGAAAGACTTGATTCAACAGCAAAAGGAACAAGTATCTTTCCATCAAATTTTTGTGGTTCTTTTTGTCCGAAGGGTAAAATCGCATATTCCCATAACCCGTTAAGGTTCAACCAGCTGTCCCGTTCCATAATAGGACGGGGATATTCCGAAAGTATATTATCAAGATTAAGCGTTTCCGCCCATGCAGTCTTAATCTTATCACCTGCAGGTTTCCACTGAGCCGACATAGATATACTTAAAAATAAGAATGCAATAAATATTAATTTAGTTTTCATCTGATACCAATATTATTAAGTGTTTATAAATTCTATAATAGTAATTATGTCTATAACTATAGCAATCCCTTATTGAATACTGTTCAGTAAATCAGTCTTACCTTCATTCACCAGTTTCAATATTAACTCACCAAACAGTGTATTTTGCCATGCAAACCATGCACGAGTAAAATTAGCAGGATTATCCTTATGAAAAGATTCGTGTATGAAACCTGTATCTGCATCTGTATTCATAAGCGTCTTAACACACCATACAATTTCCTTATCATCCTGGCTCGTAAATGCTTTCATCATAATACTCATGGGCCATATCATATCATAGCCAATATGGGGACCACCTATTCCTTCACCAGCCGTTCCCTTGAAGAAATAAGGATTATCCTTACTCCACACAAACTTCCGTGTATTCTGATATATAGGATCATTGACATCCACATCTCCCAAATATGCCATTGACAAAAGACTCGGAGCATTAGAGTCATCCATCAAATATTGATTTCCAAAACCATCGACTTCAAATGCATATATCTGTCCATACTGGGGATGATTGCAGACCGCATATCTCCTAAGAGCATCCTCCACTTCCTGTGCCAAATGCACACACTCCTCAGACATAGCCGTTTCCTTATTCACTGTTACCAAAATCTCAGCAGCCTTACGCAAAGATGTTACTGCAAAGAAATTAGATGGAATCAAGAATTGATAAGTTGTCGCATCATCTGAAGGTCTGAAACAAGATACAATCAAGCCAACTGGATTCACTGGATTACCCAATCCATTATTGTTCATTGTATCCAATTGCCGTTCTGTTCTACGCTGAAATCTATAAGGACCTACTCCATTTTTACGTTGTTGCTCCTTAAAAGTTTTCAGAATATTTTCAATAGCTTGTAGCCATTCTTCATCAAATATACTTATATCACCAGTCGTTTTCCAATAATGATAAGCCAATCGTAGAGGATAACAAAGAGAATCTATTTCCCATTTCCTTTCGTGCAACCCCTCTTTCATGTCAGTCATATCCCGCATCCACTGATGATCCGGATTGGGGTCATAAGGGTCCAAAAATGCATTCGCATAGGGATCTATATTAATGCACTTGAACTGCCGCCGAATAACCCCTGCAAGCATCGCCTTCAACTCTGGATCTTGATTAGCCAGCTGTACATAAGGCCATACTCTGTCTCTTATACACATCTCCGAGCCCACGAGACAAGAGGCAATCTCGT
>ERZ1027066.1001-NODE-1001-length-12308-cov-4.966702_pt1 | contig 12308 bp, 7 predicted proteins | sample MGYA00519282_ERZ1027066 | MGnify/ENA primary metagenome ERZ1027066 (study PRJEB26926, sample SAMN06164494) | human gut metagenome | biome: ENVO:00009003; feature: ENVO:2100002; material: ENVO:00002003 | host: Homo sapiens | place: USA | collected 2012 ... | reverse complement strand
ACGAGATTGCCTCTTGTCTCGTGGGCTCGGAGATGTGTATAAGAGACAGAACAGATACTGCTGTGCAAATCCCCCCAGTTCCCCAAACTGTTCCTTTGCAAAAGCAGCAATCTTATCCTTTGGAGTGTCCACACCGTCAAAATACATTGTCTCCATAATTCTTTTAATCCACACATCAACAGGAAATGCTTCTTTCTTTCCAAGTCCGAAAAGGCTTACGCAGTTGGCAACCTTCTCTCCAACACCTTTTATTGTCATAAGTTCTTTAATGCACGAATCATAATCCATGCTCTTAAGTTCATTTTCATCAAACTGACCTTCCCTATTCCTTCTTATTGCATCCATAAATATAAGGTGCACGGAATCCTGTCTTTAACTCTTTAAAGTCCTCTTCACTTGCATTAGCAAGCTGATCAAGTGATGGAAATGTATACATATCTACTCCGCCATATGTTCCCTTATATGTACCAAACTTTGCAGATATATCAGATACTATCTTCTTAATATGGGGTATCTGCTTATTCTGCGATATAATGAATGATATAAGAGTTTCAAAAAAATCCTGATTAAGAATCCTCACTCCCCACATACTTTCAATTGCATCTTTTAACTTATCATCTTTTTCCAGCAGCTTTTTCTTACGGGTGATGTCGCCGCCGTAGCACTTGGCGAGGACGTCTTTGCGCATCGCGCGGACGGTTTCTCTGGCGATAATCTTCGATCCGACAGCCGCCTGGATCGGGATTTCGAAGAGCTGCCGCGGAATCTCTTCTTTGAGCTTCTCGCACATCTTTCTTCCGCGCTCGTAGGCAGATCCCTCGAATACGATGAAGGACAGCGCATCCACTTCTTCTTTATTGACGAGGATATCGAGTTTTACAAGCTCGCTTCTCTCATAGCCGAGCAGCTCGTAGTCGAATGACGCGTAACCTTTGGAGCGGGATTTTAAAGCATCAAAGAAATCGTAGATAATCTCATTCAGCGGGAGATGGTAATGAAGCATCGCACGCGTCGTCTCCATGTATTCCATTCCATGATACTGGCCTCGCCTCTGCTGGCAGAGCTCCATGATCGGTCCGATGTAGTCGGTCGTCACCATAATCTCTGCTTTTACCAGCGGCTCTTCCATATAATCAATCTCGGACGGGTCCGGCAGATTCGACGGGTTGGTCAGGTCAATGACGGTTCCGTCGGTTTTGTGAACCTTATAGATAACGCTCGGTGCGGTCGTCACGAGATCCAGATTGTACTCACGCTCCAGGCGCTCCTGAATAATTTCCAGGTGAAGCAGTCCAAGGAAACCGCAGCGGAAGCCAAAGCCCAGTGCTGCCGATGTCTCCGGCTCATAGAAGAGGGATGCATCGTTTAACTGCAGTTTTTCCAGCGCGTCGCGCAGATCGCCGTACTGTGCGCCGTCGGCCGGGTACATGCCGCAATATACCATCGGGTTGACTTTTTTGTAGCCCGGCAGTGCTTCTGCACACGGACGGTCGGCATCGGTCACGGTATCACCCACGCGGGTGTCGCGCACGTTTTTGATGCTGGCGGTGATATAGCCTACCATTCCGGCGGAGAGCTCGTCGCACGGGATCAGACGGCCTGCGCCGAAGTAGCCGACCTCGACAACTTCCTCGACAGCGCCTGTCGCCATCATGCGGATTCTCGTTCCTTTTTTCACGCTTCCTTCCATCACACGGCAGGAAATGATGACGCCGCGGTATGCATCGTAGACGGAGTCGAAAATCAGTGCTTTTAACGGTTCCGTCGGATCACCTTCCGGTGCCGGAATTTTCTGTACGATCTGCTCGAGCACCTCGTCCACGTTCAGGCCGGTTTTTGCGGAAATCCGCGGAGCATCCTGCGCTTCCAGTCCGATGACATCCTCGATCTCTGCAATTACACGGTCCGGCTCGGCGCTTGGAAGGTCTACTTTGTTGATGACAGGGAACACATCCAGGTCATGGTCAAGGGCGAGGTAGACGTTGGCAAGGGTCTGCGCCTCGATACCCTGCGATGCATCGACAACGAGCAGCGCGCCGTCGCATGCGGCAAGGCTTCGGGAAACCTCATAGTTGAAGTCAACATGGCCCGGGGTGTCAATCATGTTTAAAATGTACTCCTCGCCGTCGGCCGCTTTGTATACGGTACGGACTGCCTGTGCCTTGATCGTGATGCCGCGCTCACGCTCCAGATCCATATTGTCCAGCACCTGATCCTGCATCTCACGCTCGGTCAAAAGGCCTGTTTTCTGAATAATACGGTCCGCAAGGGTTGATTTTCCATGGTCGATATGGGCAATAATACAAAAATTACGAATTTTACTCTGATCTATTCCTGACAAGTTTTTTCCTCCTGCTTTTTCCCTACGATACCAGATTGCTTCATATTTCGTACTCCCGCAATCTGTCTATTTTGTATGATACGAAATTCCACTCAAAAAAGCAAGATAAATTTATCCGCCTGATGCCGGACTTTTGCCCGACAGAACCTTATGCAGGATATCCGCAAACGGCCCCATTGCATTTTTCACCTCCTCGACCGTATTCGTCTGCGCACCAACCTCGAGAAGAACAGATCTCGGGCGGAGATGGAGGTTGTAGCGGTAGCCTTTTAAATAGATACAGCGCGAAAAGCCGGGATAATACTGTTTTGCCTCATACTCCATCTGAAAGGAAAATGCAAGGTTTTCCGCCTGATACGGATTTGGCAGGCTTGTCAGTTCGCCGCTTTCTTTCGTGCGGGAAAGGCCGTTGAAAAACATGATCTGCGCGGTCGGCTTTCCGTTGATTTCTGTCACAAGACGTTTTGAACCATTGACCCCGTCCCGGTGCAGGTCGATCACGACCTGAATGGACGGGTGTTCTTCCAGCGCCGCTGCGATGACCGGCTCCGCGTAGTTGTAGGCGCGGCTCCGCTCGAGACAGCCTTCTTTCATGTCAAATGCCTCTGTAATATGAAGCACTTCGTATCCGTACTGCTTTTCCAGAAGCTCCTGCAGATCATCACCGAGGCCGATTACCGTGTCCGCTCTTTCTCCCGGACGGGAATCGGCGAAGGTTTCCTGCGAATGGGTATGATAGATCAGAATCTGCGGGCCTTCGGCATTTTCCGGCAGGGTCAGGTCTTTTCCGAGCAGGGTGCTGCCGTCGATCTCGCCCGGCAGGACCGAAGTGTTGGGATCGACAACGAAGAAGCGGTTCAGGAGCGCCTGCGGGTCAGCAAGAAGGTCAGGGGAAATTGTCTCCTGAATCGTGTCGGCCTCCGGGTAGAGAATCTCACGCGGTGCGCCGCCGGTTTCGATGGTCTCCTCCGGGACAGACTGCGGCGCTTCGGGTTCTGCCGTTGATGCCGACTCTCCGGCTGCCGGTTCTGTGATTCCTGTTTCCGTCTGCTCCGCCTCCGTGATTTCCATTCCATCTTTTTGAGTTTCATCTTTTTGAGTTCCATCCTTTTGATCTTCCTCAGTTCCCTGCTCCTTCGATTCTGTCTGCCCTCTTTCTGCTCCCGGTCCCGGATTCGAATCCTGCTTCGCCGTATCCGTTTCCGCTGCTTCTGTCCCGGCAGACAGCGTATTTTCTGCCGTGCTTCCCTCCCGAAGCGCCGGTATCTGATCCCGCACTGCCGCGAGGAGATTTTCCATCCATCCCCTTCCGTCCTCTTTTCCGTCATAAAAAAGAAGCGGCATCATCACATCCACGGATAACTGCTCCGCCTGTGCTGCCGCCCGCTGCAGCAGAACTTTCCCCTCTAAGAAATGATTTTTCCGGAGAACCGCTGCACTGCGGAACAGCAGTATACTGCAGGACAGGAAAAGACATCCCCATCCGAACCATCGTCCATTTCGCCTGGCATTCCACATATTATCACCATATTCATGATATGTTACAGTTCCCCGGAAAATGCCTGATTCATACCTGCCGCAAGAACCCCGGCCAGGCGGCGGACCATCTCGTCGATCTCTTTTGTCGTCACGTAAAGGCTTTCGAGCGCCGGTGAAATGACTTCTCCCAGAAATTCATCCATCTCGGACTCCTCCAGCGATTCCAGAACGCCTGCGACGGCATCGTGGACGATCGTTCCTGCCCCTACAACGGTCGGCACACCGATTCCGATGACCGGCACGCCAAGCGTCTCCTGATTTAAGGCATTGCGGTGGTTTCCGACGCCCGAGCCCGGCCAGATTCCGGTGTCGGCAAGCTGGATCGTACAGTTCAGCCGGTGAATACTGCATGCGGCAAGGGCATCCACGGCGAGAATCACATCTGGATGGGTCTGTTCTGCCGTTCCGCGCAGGATTTCCACTGCCTCCATGCCCGTCTGTGCCATAACGCCGGGAGCAAGGGCACTCACTTCCCGGCCCTTCTTTCCGTAAGTGCGCACCAGATGGCGCGTAACGTTAAGCTGCTCCACCGTCTCCGGCCCGAGCGCATCCGGCGTGATGCCGCGGTTGCCGAGGCCGGCCACAAGAACGGATCCGCACGCTTCCGGCACCATTTCCATCAGACAGTGGGAAAACTCCTCCGCCGCTTTCCGGCTCTCCTCCTCGTCTGCCGTCAAAAGCAGCGGCGCTTCGATCGTCACATACGTCCCTTTCGGCTTTCCCATCATTTTTGCACCCTGCTCCGATGTGATTTTCACAATGGTTGTCTGAATTTCCGCCTTTCTTTTCTTCTTCTCAATCTCGACCCCGGAGATCTCCACATGGTCCCTCTCAAATTTTTCCTGATTCTCCATCGCCAGGTCTGTCCGCATCCTATACTTTCCTATCATACTTTTCTCCTTCTCCTGTATTTTTGTTGTAGTTTTTGCAATTTTTTCAAAAATATGTATTGACAAACCATGCGAAATATTATAGGATAATAAAGCATGTTTCAGTGGAGCGCCCGTGTCTGTTCCATTGAATAACATCCCTTAAATCACATTAATTTTAAAAATATTGGAGGTGTACAGTTTGGCTAACATTAAATCCGCAAAGAAAAGAATCCTGGTAAATCAGACAAAGGCAGACCGCAACAAAGCAATCCGTTCTGCAGTTAAGACTTCTATGAAAAAAGTAGATGCTGCTGTTGCTGCAAACGATAAAGAGGCTGCTGCTGCTGCATTAGTAAATGCGATCTCTACCATCGACAAGGCTGCTTCTAAAGGCGTTTATCATAAAAACAACGCTGCCAGAAAAGTATCCAATCTGAGCAAAGCTGTAAACTCAATCGCATAATAAAGATATAAAGCAAAGAGAACTTAGTCATACCGTCATGTGTCTGGGTTCTTTTTTTATGCTTACCAAAAGAGTGCGCCGCGACAGATCTTTTGATAAACACAGAACAAGGCGTATCGGCCAGTTTTCCTGTACCGGTACGCCTTGTTCTTTTTATAGCAATCCCCGAAAATAATGCAAAAAATTCAGCACCGCAGAGCGTGAATTACTGCGTCACAGATTTTCGTCGTACCCCGGTACGCCTTCAAATCTGTTCCTTGCAATTCGCGCTCAGCAGCACTGCCTTTTTTGCATTATTTTCGGGTCTTGCTATAGAAAACTCTGCTCTTACGCCGCCCTGCTGTATTTCGTAATCAGCAGCTCCACGCTCAGCAGATCGGAAATTTTTCCCGTCTTCACGTCCTCTTCCATCTGCACGCAGTCATTGACCGCCGCTTTTAATTCCTCCGCCGCATACTGGCGCGACATGGGAATATAGTTCCGCACAACGAAACTCTGCAGTCCCGTCCGTTTTGCGATCGTCGCCTGATCGCAGTGCTCTGCCAGCAGCTCTTTGACCTGCAGCAGCAGATTAAACTGGCGTGCCAGCAGAAAGAGAATCCGCATCGGCGGCTCCTTTAAAGCCAGCAGATCCTGATACAGATCGAGCGCTTTCCGCTGCTTCTTCTCCGTTACCGCGCGGATCATCTCGAAAATCCGGTTCGTAATCTGCGTTGTGCAGACTGCCTCGATATCCGCCCGCGTGATCACATCTCTTCCCATCGTATAGCTGAGCAGTTTTTCCAGCTCCTGCGAGATATTTCCCATATCCGCGCCCGTCTTTTCCAGAAAATCTTCCATATCCTGGCGCGTGATCTTTTTTCCCTCTTTTTTCATCATGCCGAGTACCCAGGTCATCAGCGTCTTTTCGTCCTGACGAGCAAATTCCACTGCTCTTCCCTGCTTCTGCACCGCCTTGTACATACGGTTCCGCTTATCGACTTCCTCCTCCACGAAGATCAGCACCAGATAATCCGGCAGGGATCCCATGTAGTCTGCCAGCGCGTCGGCTTTGTTTTTGAAAAATCCTGTATTTTCCAGCAGAATCACACGGCGGTCCGCAAAAAACGGCATCGTCTCCGCAAGGTCAATCACTTTGGGAATCTCGGTTCCTTTTCCCTCAAAGCGGGAGAAATTCATCGTGTCGTCCTCCGGCAGCAGTGCGTTTTTCAGCTTGTTTTTATACTGATGCTTCAGATAGGCTTCTTCTCCGTAGAGCAGGTAGGCCTGCTTAAAATTCTGCGTTTTGATATCTTCTAAAATGCTTTTCATTCCATCCTCTTTCTTTCGTTCCGGCAGAAGCACGTTTGCGCAGTGCCGCAGCAGCCGGAGCTTTTGACCATTCAGGAGACGGGAAATTCCACATCCGACCGGTATCCGTGAACCGCCAGGCGGTCACGCTTCAGCTGTACTGTCACGGCTCCATCCACCGGTGTTCCGTAGATATGGCTTTTGCAGGCACGAAGCCGCTCCAGCAGCTCCCGGTGCGGATGGCCGTACCGTCCCGGCCACGCGCAGGAAATCAGGCTGATCTGCGGCTGTATGCGGTTCAGAAATGCCTCGCTCGTTGAATTTCTCGAGCCGTGGTGCGCCACCTTTAAAATCTGGCACCGCTCTGCCGCCCCCAGGACCTCTTCTTCTCCGCTTCCCTCCAGATCTCCCGTCAGAAGTGCGCGGCAGGCACCGCAGGAAAGCTGTAATACAACACTTCCGGCGTTTTCCTCTCCCGTATAGTCTTCGCCCGCTCCCGGATGAAGTACCGATACGGTGAGTTCTCCTGCACGGATCTCGTCTCCCTTTTTTAGATATTCTACCATAATTCCCGCTTTTTGTGCGGCTAAAATAAAAGGATTTTCTTTTTCGCTTCCTTTCATCCACACAGGCAGGAACAGATGGCGGATGCGAAGCGCCGTTTTCTGCTCCCCGATCAGCTCCAGCAGTTCGAGGATTCCGTTCGTGTGATCTGCGTCCGGGTGCGTGACAACAACGGCATCAAGAGCGGCAATGCCGCGCTGTTTCAGATATGGGAGAATCCTTTTTTCCCCGATCGCAGACGCACTGCTGCTCCCGCCGTCATTCAGCATCACAAAACGGCCGCTCTCCACCACCAGCGAATCGCCCTGGCCGACGTCCAGCGCTGTAATGGAAAACGTTTCCCGGGGACGGTAAAAAAGCAGAACACATGCAAAAAACATGGTAATACCAAAGAGCATCCGCTCCCGCCTTCGTGCCTGCGCACCTTTTCGTTTTGCCCCATCCGGATTCATCTCCCGTTTTCGTTTTCGCACATACAGTATCACCAGCAGACCGGTCAGAATGATTCCATATCCTGCCATCTGCCATTTTTCCGGCTGACCGCAGATCCACACATTTCCCGGAATCTGTGCGACCGCCGCTGTCATCTGCCGCAGAAGTGTGAGCAGGAACCGCGCCGGAAGCAGAACAACACTTCCCGCTTTCACGCTTGCCAGTCCCGCCAGAAGCCCCGCAGCACCCGTCAGCAGCACCGCCGTCATGACAGCTCCTGCAAACAGATTCGGCAGAAACGCAAAGAGCGGAATCTCATAAAAATACCACGCCTGCAGCGGGATCATGACAAGCTGCAGGGAAAGGTACACCATCGCAGCCTCTTTTCCTTTCGCCGCAAGCTTTTCCAACCCCGTTTTTTCCCCGCGTCTCTTCCGTTCCGCCTTCTCCCCCGCCAGAACCGGATAAACCCCGGAAATGGCTGTTACTGCTCCAAACGAAAGCCAGAACCCGCTCTGCTCCAGATACGAGGGGTTTTCTGCCAGCATCAGAATTGCCGCAAGAGAGAGCGCACTTAAGGAATCATACGTCCTTCCCACTGCGACAGCTCCCATCCGCACCGCAAACATCACCACTGCACGCACGGTCGCCGTTCCGCTGCCGGTAAACATGCCATACAGCACCATACCGGCGGCCGCTGCCAGAGACGCGGAAGTTTTCGGCAGATGCAGCGCCATCAGCAGCCGTCGGAGTGCCATGCCGAGCAGCATCAGATGCATGCCGGAAACGGAAATCAGGTGCAGCAGACCGCTCTGCTGATACGCCAGATACGTCTCCTCCGTGAGTTCCGACCGTTCCCCGAGCAGCATCGCAGAAAGCACACCTGCCTCCTCCTCCGGCATCATTTCTTTTAAAACGGCACAGCACCGCTCCCGCTCCAGCCGGAGCGCTTCGCCGAGATTCCACCGCCCGGCATCCACAACTTCCTCCCGCTCCGAAATCACGTAGAACGCACAGCCTTTTCCCTCATAATATGTTTTCTCATCAAACATCCCCGGATTGCGCGGGCCTTCCGGCTTTTTTACAGTTCCGTACACCCGCACAGCGGCTCCGACCGGCAGATCTCCCCGCTTTGCGAGCAGATAAATTTTCCCTTTGCTTCCCTCCCCGCGCAGCACATACCCGTTGTTGCTGCTCTTTTTCTCATACGTTTCAATTGTCCCTGCAATCCACACCTTCCTGCCCTGCTGCGCTTTGTTTTCGTATTTGGGGTCAGAAAAAGGCGTGCCAAGAGGCACGCCCGCAATCCGCAGCAGCACAAGCACCAGCATGAATCCAAGACACGCCAGGCACATGGGCCGTTTTCTCATGTATCTTTTTCCTCCAGATAAGACAGGTCTTCCTCGTAGAACTGATTGAGTTTCATCGTTTCACGGAAGGTTACATCGCTCTCTCCGTTGATGGAAAACTGCACCTTATCCACCTTACAGTTCGCCGTGATGGAATCCACCACCGCGTAAATCGGAATCTGCTCCGCCACACTCGAAAGCGCAGAATCCTTAAAAGATTTGTCAAAATTCACATAGGCAATCCGATCGGATGTCGTGACACTTAAGACATTCATCGTATCCGGCAGCACTGCATAATGGCCGTCTTCTTTCGGTCCCTTCATCAGCTGCTCCACCACGACCCGCTCCAGCGGAATGTTCGTGCTGTACGGCACCCGCCGCGTCTCCTTCACAAGATGATCGCCTGCTTCATTTGCAAAATACAGTGTCAGCGTCGCATACTGATACTGATAAATTTCCCTTCCGGAATTTTCCAGAAAGCTGTCCGCCGTCATCGTTCCGATCTCGCGTCCTTTGGAATCCTTTAACGGATCCCCGTCAATCAGAAGCGTCACGCGCTCCACCTCCGGAACCTGCACAAAGGTACGCACCAGTCCTGCACGCACCAAAACCTCCTGCGGCCGCGCAAGCTCTCCGTACTCTCCGCTTAAGTTCAGCGTAAGGAGCCCGTTCTCCAGCGTATACGTCTTGATGGAAATTCCATTGGAAAGAAGTGCCTGGTTTCCGTCCTTGGCAGGTTTCTCCTGCAGCGCGTCAACCAGCTCCTTGATCAGTTTCTGATCCGTTCCTTCTTTTGGTTCATACGGCTCCTGCACCAGTGTTGTGCCGGTTTTGTCCAGGCAGTACAGGTGATACGCCGACTCCTTCTGGCTCTTCTGCCACTGCCCGCAGCCGCTAAGAAGCAGCACGCCGGCCAGCAGTACGCCAAGTATCCGTTTCATGTGCGCCACCTCCTACATCACGTAATTCAGAGGAATCCGCACGGAAAATGTCGTTCCCTCGTTTTCTTTGCTGTATACACGGATCGCTCCCCGGTGCATGACAATCGCGCTCCGCGCAATCGCAAGGCCAAGGCCGGTTCCGCCGATTTCCCGCGAGTGGGACTTGTCCACGCGGTAGAAACGCTCGAAGATATGCGCAATCGACTCCTCCGGGATGCCGATGCCGGAGTCTGCCACCGTCACGTAGAAATATTTGTGATCCGCATTTAAGGATACACGCACCCATCCATTCTCGTTGTTGTACTTGATGCCGTTTTCGATCAGGTTCGAGAACGCCAACGAGAGCTTCGTCGCATCCACCTCTGCATTGACCGGGCGGAAGCTGTCGAGAATGAGCTCCACATTTTTCTGTGCGGCAATCGGATGAAGCCGCTTCAGCAGCTGCTCTAACAGCTCGTTGATATTGACCTGGGTGATATTGAGGTCTGCCACCTTTTTATCCATCTTGACCAGCGACAAAAGGTCGGTAATAATCTGGTTTTCGCGGTCGATCTCCGAGGTAATATCCTGCATGAACTCCTGATAAAGTTCCACCGGAACGCCCTCCTGCCCGTTCAGCGAATCCGCCAGAACCTTCATGGACGCAAGCGGCGTCTTTAACTCATGCGAGACGTTCGAAACAAATTCCTGGCGAGAATCGTCGAGCGTACGGACGCGGGTCAGCATCTTGTTGAATGCGTCCGTGATCAGCTCTGTCTCGAGATAATCCGGAACAGAAATGCTTTCGTCGAGATAGCCGTCGGTGATGTCCTCGATGGAACGGGTGACCTTCTGGAACGGCTTCATCAGAATGCCCGCGAGCAGATAGCCAAAAACCAGCACGAGAAGCGCAATGATCGAAAGAATCGTCATTCCCTTCGTCTCCAGAATTTTCATATTCGCACGGATCTCATCCGTCGAAATGCTGACGAGCATAACGCCGAGCGTCTCCTTCGTCTCGGTATTCTGAATCCGCACCGTCATTTCCAGATAGCTGTTTTTCCGGTCGTACTGGCTCGTCTCCTTGCCCTGAAAGCTCTGGATGACCTCCTGCGAGATAATCGTCTTTCCGCGGTCCATATCGTACGTATCTTTGATGACGCGGAAATCCTGATCGATAATCAGGATTCTGCCGCCGTAGATATTTGTCAGCATACTGAGCTGTCCGTTGATGACATCCGATCCAGGATCTTCCATGTAATTCTGCTGGATGAGCTGGTTGCAGATAATATCGCACTGATTTTTTACGGTAATGCTGCGCACCGATACCGCACGGTCCTCATAGCTGTTTACGATGCTCTTCTCAAGGATCACACACGGTACAATGCCGATGATCACAAGAATCACCGTGATGCGGAAGCGCAGACTCCGCAGAAACTTCCATTTTTCTTTGTTTTTAAGCCTGGAAATAGTAACCAACTCCCCACTTTGTGTGAACGTACTTCGGTTCACTTGGATTTTTCTCAATCTTTTCGCGCAGACGGCGGATATGTACATCTACGGTGCGCACGTCGCCCGGGTACTCATAGCCCCAGACAATGTTCAGCAGGTTCTCTCTGCTGTACACCTTGTTCGGATTGAAGACGAGAAGCTCGAGCACATCGAACTCCTTCGCAGTCAGATTGATCTCGCGGTCTCCGATGAAGACTCTTCTGCTCTCGCAGTCGATCCGCAGGTCTTTCACCTGTACGACTTTTGCTTTCTCTTCTTTTGGCTCCTGGCGGGCCGCACGGCGCATGATGGCCTTGATGCGTGCTTTTACTTCCAGAATGTTGAACGGCTTTGTGATGTAATCATCTGCGCCGTATTCCAGTCCCAGGATTTTGTCCATGTCCTCGCCCTTTGCGGTCAGCATGACGATCGGAACGTTGGAAAATTCACGGATCTGCTGGCAGACGGACAATCCGTCCAGCTTTGGCAGCATCAGATCCAGAAGGATCATATCGTATTCTTTTTCTTTTGCCATGGAGAGTGCTTCCTCGCCGTCGTATGCGCAGTCAACCTCCATGCCGTCCTGCTCCAGGCTGAAGCGGATTCCTTTTACGATCAGTTTTTCATCATCAACTACAAGAACTTTCTTTGCCATTTCTTCTCCTTCTTGTTCTAAACCTCGATAGAACCCCTTATCTTTTCAAACATCTTTCCCTTGATGCCCTCAATGTTCATAATCTCCTCAATCGAACCAAACGGGCCGTTTGCTTCGCGGTAGGCGATGATGGCATCCGCACGGCTCTCTCCGATGCCGGAGAGTGTCATCAGTTCTTCTTTTCCGGCCGTGTTCAGGTTGACTTTGCCGGAACCGGAAGCCTGCTCCGTGCCGCCCGTATTCTGCTGCGGCGTTTCCGTGATTTCCATGTTTTCTGCCTCCGCGCGCGTCCAGACGGTGATCTGCTCTCCGTCTTCGATTTTCCGTGCAAGATTGAGGATTTTTTCTTCAGCATCCGGCAGAAATCCGCCTGCCGCTTCCACAGCCTGCAC
>ERZ1027066.992-NODE-992-length-12458-cov-5.818109_pt1 | contig 12458 bp, 8 predicted proteins | sample MGYA00519282_ERZ1027066 | MGnify/ENA primary metagenome ERZ1027066 (study PRJEB26926, sample SAMN06164494) | human gut metagenome | biome: ENVO:00009003; feature: ENVO:2100002; material: ENVO:00002003 | host: Homo sapiens | place: USA | collected 2012 ... | reverse complement strand
GTGTATAAGAGACAGTACATATATATACAACCATTTTGCATATTTTTCATTTTGTAAAAGCCGCTAAATTTACTTTAAAACTGGTTGACACCATATGCGATACCATATATAATATTATTAAAAAATACGAAAACAGGCACTAATATAAATTGCAGAAAGTGAGGCGGAAGATGATGAAAACTCTTAACGATTATCTTGCGATGTCATATCGTATGGAAATTGTTGAGAACAAGGACGGGGGCGGTTTTGTTGTATCGTTTCCCGAGCTTCCCGGCTGCGTAACCTGCGGTGATACGATTGAATCGGCTGTTGCAAATGCAGAGAACGCTAAAAAAGCTTGGTTTGAAGCCGCCTTTGAGAGCGGAATTGTAATTCACGAACCCGACAGCCTTGAAGAATATTCGGGACAATTCAAACTGAGAATTCCGAAAAGTCTGCACCGCTCACTTGCCGAACATTCAAAGAAAGAGGGCGTAAGTATGAATCAATACTGTGTCTATCTTCTGTCAAAAAATGATGCAGTTTATTCAAAATAGAATTTTGAAAGCATATCATATTATATAAAACACAATTTTGAAAGGAAGATTTATATGTCAGCATTTAAAGAGATAAATCCAAAGGAAATCGTTGAAAGCCCGTTTAAGCTTATCGGTGACGACTGGGCGCTTGTCACTGCCGGCGACAGGGAAAAATTCAACACAATGACAATAAGCTGGGGCGGTGTAGGCATTATGTGGGGTAAGCCCGTTGTATTCACCTTTATTCGTCCGCAGAGGTACACATTTGCTTTTATGGAGAACGGCGACCGCTATACAATGAGCTTTTTTGACGAAAAGTACAGAGATGCCCTCAAATTCTGCGGTTCAAAGAGCGGCAGGGATTATAACAAGGTAAAGGAAACAGGTCTTACTCCTGCGTTCACGGAAAACGGCTCTGTATATTTTGAAGAGGCAAAGCTTGTACTTGAATGTAAAAAAATGTATGCCCAAAACCTCAATGCCGAAAGCATTACCGACCGTGAAAGCGTTGACAAGTGGTACAATAACGACTTTCATAAAATGTACATCAGCGAAATCACAAAGGTTCTCGTAAAAGAATAATCTGCGTCTTAAAATTTCATATGCGGAATCAGTCAGACAATCGCACGATTGTCTGACTTTTTTATGTAAATACACTTAAAAAAGCCCCTCGCAAAACGCGAGGGGCTTTTCCTGTAATATCGACTAAGCGGAACGATATATCAAATTTTATTCAGCTTAATTAAAAGTTGCTGATAAGATGAACTACATACTTCTGGATGAGAGTAGCATCCTTAACTGAAATTATATTGTTCTTATCAACATCTGCTGCTGTGAGCTGCTGTTCTGTGAATGGAATATGCTCTGTGATATGCTTCTGAACAAGTGTTACATCGATAGCGGTAATCTTGCCGTCCATATCAACATCACCGAGGCGGACATCATTTGCAAATGAAGTTGTTGCACTCAGCTTAACATTCTTAAAGCCTGCAAAGCCTGATATATCACGAACCTTGCTGTTATCAACAACTGACTGCTGATTAAGCTTGTTGTTTGTAACATAACCTACTGTAAGATACTCTGTGTCAAGATATACGCTTGCACTGCCTGCACCGATAACCTGGAAGGTAAGTGAAATGTATGTACCACCATCGTACTTTGTAGGATTCTGCGGGTTAGTAAAGTTACCCTTAATTACATTGCTGTAAGCGTTGTAAACAAGATTTGACTGGCTTGGCATAATTGTCTGGCTGCCGTTAACCTTGTTGTCTGCCTTATCGAACTTAAGCTTGCTTGTGTCATACTTAACAGTCCACTGACCGTCAACAATACCCATATTAGCATCGAGCTTATAGAGAACAGTTATCTTGTCACCTACTTTTCCGTCGGTCTTTGTAGCAGAACCGAAGTAGTTAGATGTTGCATTTACTGTGAGTGTCTGTGAAGGAGCAGTTGTAGGCTCTGTCGCAGGCTGAGTTGTCGGCTGTGTAGCCGGCTGTGTTGTCGGCTGTGTTGTTGGCTTTGTAGCCGGCTGTGTTGTTGTTGGCTGAGCTGAAGTTGTCGGCTGTGTCGGTGGGATCGGACTTGTCGGAACAATGCCGCTCTTGATGTCGCCGTTCTTCATAGCATATGAGTATGTGCCGTTTACGCCGTTTCTTGTTGCGTCAACCTTGATTGTGCTTGTTTTCTTGAGAGCTGATGTTGCAACTGTGAATGCACCTGTTACATCGTCTGCAGTAGCAGTATATGTCTTACCGTCAACTGTAACAGTTACCTTTGCAGCGCTGGCTGTAACACCTGATACAACGCTCTTGCCTGCAACGGCATATGTGAGTGTTGCAGGAGCAAGTACAAGTGCCTTCTGAGCTGACTTGAGGTCTGCAATCATAGCATTCATAGCTTCAGCTGTTGTAGCGTCTTCGCCTGCTTTAATCATAGCCTCGGCTGACTTGAGAACCTTCTGAGCATTTGCCCAGCTCTCTGCTGTGTAGTCTGATGCTGTCATAGCAAGAATCTTTCTTGCTTCTTTCTTGAGTGATTCATAAGGTGAAACAACGATTGGCTTTGATGTAAGCTTGTATGTTGTACAACCTTCGTTTGTAATTTCGATTGTAGCGCCGTCTCTAACGCCTGTGATATCTGCTGTCTGACCTGAACCGCTGCTGAGAATAATGTTTACTTCGTCAACATTATCGAACTTAACAACATAGTTGCCGTCAGAATCTTTTTCTGTAAGAGCAACGCCCGGCCATGCGCCTGTGAGCTTCTGTGTATCATTCCAAGCATAGATTTTGTAGCTTGCAGATGGGCTGTAAGGCTTGATTGTTACGGAAACAGAACCCTCTGCAGGCTCTGGATCGCCGCCTCCCTGCTGATTACCGTTGGTTACTGTCTTAACTGATGTGTAGTTGCCGTTCTGAATTTCGAGAACAGCACCGTCATAAAGACCTGTGATATCGCCTGACTGTGTGCCGCTGCCGTTGTTGAGAACAACGCTGAATGACTTGTCAGCTGAAACAGGAAGTGTGAGTTCATATGTGTTTGCCTGACCTGAAACGGCTGCTGCCTTTTGACCCGGCCATGCACCGTTGAGTGCTGTGCTTGCACCTGTCCAAGCGTAAACATTCGGAGCGCCTGCTGTGCTCTTGATTGTAAGCTTTGATGTCTGACTTGCTGTCGGACCGGGAACAGTTGTGCTCTGTGTCGGGCTGGTTGTAGGTCTTTCGTCGTTTTCGCCGAGCTTGAGGAATGTGAATTTAGCCTCTGAGGTTGCCTTGTCGTTTGTAGCTTCAACAGTTACTTCGATTGTATCGTTCTTGTAAGCTGTCTGACCGATTGTGAATGTGTCGCCGTCCTTAACAACAAACTTGTTACCGCCGTCAACAGAAACCTTTGCGCTGTCGCATTCCTTAAGAGAAACAGTAACCTGCTCTGTGCCGTAGAACTTCGGCTCGCCTGTGATTGATACAAGCGGCTGACCGTCAGCATTTTCCATAAGGATTGTGCCGTTTGCACCGCTGTTGAAAGTTACCTTACCGTCAGTAACAACTGAAGATGAGTTGTCATAAGTATTGATTATATAACTGCCGTCTTCCCAAAGAGTTGAAACATCAACAGTTACGCTTGAATTTTTGTTACAGCCGATTACTGCAGCTGCCTGATCTGTTACGCCGTTCTTATCGTATGTACGGCCGAAAGCAACACCGCTTGTAGCTGAGAGCTTAACATTTGCGCCGGCACCGATAGATACGTGCTTGTTACGGAACTGACCAACCTTCTGCCACTGAGCAAGAAGAGTTTTGTCCATGTCGTTCCAGTTCATATCACTTCTGAGTGCGTGACCCGATCCGCCGTAACCGTCAAATGCAACGCCGGGATAGAGCGGACGGTTGGTTTCGTCACCGTAGAAAATCTGAACTCCGCCCGGGAGAAGGAGGAATGCAGCCGCATTGTAAAGCATTGTGTTCTCATCGCCACGGGTAAGTGTTTCATCGTGTGATGACATAAATGAAAGAACGTTAAAGCCTTCCTTTGTGTTGATCTTGTCTGCATAGCCCTGATATGTGTTTGCAACACTACCGCTTGCAAGAGCACCGCCGCCTGTAACTGCGAAGTTAATCATTGAGTCGAAGCCGCCCTCGGAATAGTATGTGTCGTAGCCTACACCGTGATCCCAATGCTCGCCTGTCATCCAGAAATCTTCTTTCCAGTCAGCACCTGCTTTGCCCTTGTTGTTGGATCTCCACTCTCTGAGAGCAGAAACACAAGCCTGCTTGAGCTGGTTCCAAGAAGCCTTATCAACATGCTTTGCAGTATCGCAACGGAAACCGTCAACACCGTACTCCTTAACCCACTCTGAAAGCCAGGTTGAAAGGTAGCCTGTTACTGTGTTTTTGTCACCGTATTTTGCGACCTTCTGATCATATGTACCTTCCTGCTTCCACTTTGTTTCGAGGATCGGAGGAATTGTAACATCCTTTGTCTGCTCTGTTCTGAAGTCGGGAAGTCCGCTGAGTGACATTGTAAGATCACCGCCGGCACCCTCTGTATATCCGGGAAGACCGCTGCGGATCCAGTCATTGCTCCACCATTTGCCCCAGTCTTCTGCTGATGTTTTATAGTCAATGTGGTCGTTTACTTCACCTACATCTGTGAGCTTGTATTTGAAGTCTAACGCACCGTCAAGGAGAGTACCGAAGCCGAACTGCTCCATATCTGCAACGGTGTTGTAGCCTGTGTGGTTCATTACGATATCCATGATAACTCTGATACCGTGCTCATGCGCTGTGTCAACGAGAGTTTTGAACTCCTCTTTTGTACCGAAGTTTGCATCGGTTTCGGTATAGTCAAGAACATAGTAGCCGTGATATGAGTAGTGAGCAAAGCCCTTACCTGAATCACAATAGCCGTGAGTCTGCTCATACGGAGCTGAAATCCAAATTGCGTTTACACCGAGGTTATCAAAATAACCCTCTTCAATTGACTGAGTAACACCTGCAAAGTCGCCGCCGTGGAATGTACCGGGGTTTGTATCCCAGCCGTCAAGCGGTTTGCCGTCCTTGTCAAGTGTTCTGCCGTATGAATGGTCATTTGCGGTGTTTCCGTTCTTAAAACGGTCGGTAAGCAGGAAATACACATTGGCATTATCCCATGTAAAGCCGTCATCTTCAACAAGTGAACCTGCGGCAGTTGATGATGCAGATGTGCTGCTGTCATCAGAAACTGTTGCAGCACTTACCGAACCAAATGCTACGGAAGCACCGGGGAGAGCCATACAAAGTGTCAAAACGGCACTGAGTGCTCTCTTCATACTTCTTTTTTTCATTGTTTGATTACTCCTTTCAAAGCTTTTAAAACGTAGGGTCAAACATCCCTAGACAATTTGATTTTATCACAAAACTCTCACAAAAACTACACATAATCCTTTTATTTTGTAAAAATAGCAAGTTACACAATCTTTACACTGGAATTTTATGCAAAATTACCCTTGTCGCTCTTCTGTTTTTATTTATAAAGACAGTTTCAATTGTCCCCCTGCCGAAAATTACATAAATACGGTCGGGAATAATAAGATTTGTACTTAACAAAACTTTATTCCCGACCGCAATTTTCGCTTTTTAATTTTTATCTTATCTGAGTCTTACATTCAAAAATCTGAGTTTAAAGGTTGAGCCGACGCCGAGTTTGGAATCTGCGGTAATATATCCGCCTGTTTTTTCAACAATTGATTTTGCAAGCGACAGACCTATGCCGACGCTTGACGGGGATGAATTTTGTGCTTTATAGAACCTCTCAAAAATGTGGGGCAAATCCTTCGGGCTGATTCCGCATCCGTTGTCGCTTATGATGATTTCCGAATACACGCTGTTCCTTTCGGCTGAAATTCTGACATAACCGCCGCCGTCGGTATGCTCAATGCAGTTCTTAACGATATTTGAAACTGCCTCGCAAATCCAGCGAAAATCGCAGTCAAGGCTGAAATCATTTTTGACGGTTTTTTCAATTCTCACATCACGGATATCGGCAAGAACCTCTGTGCGTGAAATGCACTCGTCAATAATTTTGTTCACCGACTCTTTTTTGAACTTCAATTCAACAGTTCCCGAATCAAGCATTGAGAGCGTGAGCAGACTTTTTACAAGGAAATTTATCGAATGGGCATTATGCGCTATATCCATAACAAAATCCCGTCTGATTTCAACGGGCATATCATCGTCATCGAGGATATTTTCGGTTGTTATTAAAATTGAAGTCAGCGGTGTTTTAAGCTGATGTGAAATGTCGGCAAGCGAATTTTTTAGGATTTCTTTCTCTCGCATTGAATTGTCGGCATACTCACGAAGCATTACCGTTGTTTTTTGAATCTCCTGCTTTAACAGCGACATATCGTCGTCGGATGAGCCGTCAAGGTCGAGGTTGTACTCTCGGTTGTTTATTTTTTCAAGACATTTTACAATTTCAAGTCGCTGTCGCTTCTGCTTTTTACAGTATCTTATGAACACAACGCAGAGCAAAATTCCGAACACACAAACACCTGCGGTTGCAATCACAATTGTAATCGTTGCATAACTTCCGCTCTGAATGTCAACCCAGCCACTGTCGGATTTTATTCCGTACTTTGCAAAGTCGCCTTTTATGACAGCAGTGTCGCTGTTCAAAATTTGAGCAAGCTCCTTTTCCGAAATGTCGGGATATTGTTCCCTAACCTTTTCAGCAACGGCAATTATCTTTTTGTCGTTGCTTTCACGAACAGCGTTAAAGCCTGCACCCACTCCCACAGTAGCAGCAATGCAGAAAAGTGCCGTTAAGACAAGCATTACAGTAACAAATTTTGATGTGCTTTTCATTATACCTCCAGCCTGTAACCAAGACCCTTTACGGTTTTAATCATATCTGTATCAAGTTTTTTGCGAAGTCTTTTTATGTACACGGTCAGCGTGTTGTCTTCAACATAATTCCCCGACAAATCCCATATGCGTTCAAGAATCTGTTCACGGGTCAGCACCTTGCCGCTGTTTTTGGCAAGCATTGCAAACAGGCGGTATTCAAGCGCCGTAAGCACAATCGGATTGCCGTTTTTGCAAACCTGTTTTTTGTCAAAATCAATGCTGATGTCACCAAAATTCATAGCCATAGTTTTGTCGAGCTTTTTGGTAATTCGTTTAATTCTTGCGAGTAGCTCACGGCTTGAGAACGGTTTTGTTATGTAGTCCTCCGCTCCGAGGTCAAAGCCTTTTACAATGCTGTCCTCATCGTCAAGTGCTGTGAGAAAAATCACGGGAGTTTCGCACACTCTTTTTATCTCGTCACAAAGTTCAAAACCGTTGCCGTCGGGAAGCGACACATCAACAATAAAAAGGTCAAAGTCACCGCCGAGAGAGTTAAGGGTTGATTCGGCATTTTCACACAACGCAACCTCAAAGCCGTTTTGTTCAAGAGTGTAAACAAGTCCTTTTGAAATTGCACGGTTGTCCTCAATAAGAAGAATTTTCACAACAAGTCCTCCAAAAAATGAAATTCGGGCGGATTAAATCAATAATCCGCCCGTCAGCAATGAAAACATACAAAATATTGTGGTATCTGTTGTTACAACTACATTATAACAGAGTGTAAAACTATTGTCAACAAATTTCAACAAAATACAGTCTGTTGGCTGAATATGATGCTCAGATATTGTCATTTCTGATTGTTTCAATAATATTTTGTTTATTAACCTTTGAGATTGAGTATTTCATAATCAGCCATACCACAATAAATACAGCCGCAATACTAATCAAAATCGCTTTCCACGGGAATACAAAGCTCATTGGGACGCTTCCTTTTGAAAATGCCGAGAAGATTGCAAATACACCGAGAACACCGAGAGGAATACCGATAAGCAAAGATTTTATGCCGTACATAAGGCTTTCAAGGCGAATCATACGGTTAAATTCTTTCTTTGTCATACCGATAGATTTAAGCGATGCAAATTCCTTGCTCCTCAACTGCATATTGGTTGAAATCGTATTGAAGATATTCGTCATTCCGATGAGCGAGATAACACCGATGAAGCCGTAAACAAATATTCCGACAATCAGCATAACGGCATTGAACTGTCTTACAATTTCTTCATAGTCATAAATGTAAATGCTGTCGTCCACACCTTCCATAGACTCAATACGTTTTGTAAGCGAAGCGTGGTCTGATGTATTGGCGTAGAGGGTAATATAGCATTCGTGTTCGCCAAGCTGAGGTGAGATTACACCCTGTTCACCGATTATCAATCCCTGACCGAAAATTGTTCCTTCGCCGATTACAGAATCAGCCGACTTTGGAATTTCATCAAACACTGACGAAACCTTTAATTTGCCTGCTATCAGCTCATTTCCGTTATCATCATTTCCGTAAACGATAAACTTTGTCGGGGCGTCTTTGCCGTACAGCGGTACAGGCTCATCATAACTCCGGCTGTCCTCGTCGTTATCGGGCGTCACCTTTGAATACGCAAGTACACCGCCCTTAACCTTGTTGTAATCAAGTTTTAATTCCCTGCAAATCTGAACAAAGGTATCGTGTTCAAACTCAAGAAATTCCACGCTGAATGACTTTGTACCGTCAGCATTGTCATAAAGGAAATTTTCTCCGCATTCGTTAACAGGCACATCTGCCGACACATGACCGTACTGTAAACCGACTGTCAGATAATTTTCAATTTCAGGCATTTTTTCAATTGTCTGAGCCTGTTTTGTATCAATTCCGGAAACCATATAGCTGTAGTCTGTTTTGCCGTAGTAATGCTCTGTATATGTCATTCCATAGTCCATAAATGCCGAAACTGCAATGAACATTGCAACGCTTACAACGATTGAAATAACCGTTGTGCGATACTTTTTCCTACTGCGTTTAAGGCTCTTTGAGGCGATTTCACCGCCTACACCGAAAAGCTTTTTCGTAAGCTTGGATGTGCGGTACGGTTTGTTATTCTTTACCTTGATATCCTTGTTGCCTCTGATTGCAACAAGCGGTGGGATTCTTGACGCACGCAGTGCAATGAAGAATGATGAACAGAATATAGTAACAGCCGAAAGAACGATTGCACAAATAATCGGAATTGTCGGAGTTACAAATACAAATGTTGCACCGCTCAGCATATCACTGAGAACGCTGTTGAGTATTGTAATAAGAATTGCGTTTACACCGAGTCCGAGAAGTATGCCGAGAGGGATACCGATTAAGCCGAGAATGAAGCCCTCAAAAATCACATTTCTGCGGATTTGCCTTTTGGTTGCACCGACTGATGCAAGCATACCGTACATACTCGTTTTCTCGGTAATTGAAATTGCAAAGCTGTTGCGGATTACAAACACGCTTGCAAGCATTACTATAATAATGATAATAACGGCAAGGCTGAAAATCACAGTATTTGTTGCCTCATTTGAACCGTAGCCTTTCATACTGAGGAGTATGGAATTGAATTCGTATGCATTTATTCCAGAGGTCTGCTGATCTTCGGGTGAAATTTCATCGCTGATTACATTACTCATATCATCAGCTTTAAAGCCTAAAATATCCGCTGTATTTTGAAGATAATTGCTTTCGCTCTGAGGAGTATAGGCGATATACAGCTTATTCATATGCTTTGTTTTGATTGCCTCGACAGGAGCTTTTTCATCAGACACGGTATATATCATAGAAAGATTTGACGGATCATAGAGTTCGCTCGTTTTCGGTCTTTCAATAATACCCGTTACGGTATAGGTTCTTTTTACCGTGTCAATAATGCTGCACTTATTAAAATTTTTTTGCAACAAATTATGAATGCCTTCCTCATCGAGGACATTGCCGTCTTTGTCGGTAAGAACACCGACATCAAGTGTGATTTTATCGCCGACTTTCACATATTTTCCGTCCTGTGTTTTAAACGATTTTGTAACAACAGCCTCACCCGAATTTGTGGGGAACTTGCCCTTTATAAGGTCTATCTTAAAACAGTTGCCGTAGGTATTTTCGCTCATGGCAAGAACGCTGTAATCGCAGATTTCGCCGTCAGCATTTTTTGTCCTGGCATATCCGAGCCTTTCTTTATAGAAGGCATTTTCAACATTACGGTTCTGTCGGATTTTATCAATTTTTGCGGTGTCGATAATATCAAGTGCAACATCATAATTGCCCGACCAGGTTGTTTGACCGTCAATCATAGTCTGTCGTCCGCTGAGTGCCATTCCCGAAACAACCGTGATGAGTGCCGCCGAGAGCATAATTCCCACGATTGTAACAATTGTACGCACCTTGTTAAGCCGCAGGTTTTTAAGAGTAAGCTTGTTGAGAAGTTTCATAAAATCAAACCTCCTCAACAATTTTGCCGTCGCTGATTGTTATGATTCTGTCTGCCTGTTTTGCAATGTCGAGGTTGTGCGTAATCATTATAACAGTATGTCCGTAACTCTGATTGCACATTTTGAGCATACTCATAACCTCTTCGCTTGACTTTGAATCAAGGTTGCCTGTCGGTTCATCGGCAAGCACAAGAGACGGATTGTTAATGAGCGCTCTGGCAATAGATGTTCTTTGCTGCTGACCGCCCGAAAGCTGGTTTGGAAGGTGTTTTCTTCTTGCACGCAGTCCGAACGAATCAAGAATCATCTCAAGTCTTTCTCTGTCAACACCTCTGCCGTCAAGGTCACAGGGGAGCGTGATGTTTTCTTCAACAGTCAGAATCGGGATAAGATTGTAGAACTGATAGACAATGCCCACCTGTCTGCGGCGGAATACGGCAAGCTTGTCATCATTCATTTTGCTTATATCGTTGCCGTCAACAAAAATTTTTCCGCTTGTGGGACGGTCAACACCGCCGATAAGATGAAGAAGAGTTGACTTGCCGCTGCCGCTTGCACCGACAATGGCAACAAATTCGCCCTTTTCAACCGAGAACGAAACATCATCAACCGCATGGACAAGGTTTTCACCGCTTCCGTAGGTTTTTGTAAGATTTTCAACTTTCAGAATTTCCATAAAATATACCTCCAAATTCATTTTACACCCATATTATAGTGACGCAAAATGACTGTAAAGTGAATCCTGCAAACAAATTTTTCCGTAGGGCAGCCCACTTGAATACAAGCAAAACATTTTTATTGTGTTCACCATAAAGAAATAACCGCCCTGTACTGCGAATACGAGGCGGTTACCAAAAATAATCTGTCTTAAAAGCGGAACAGCTAAAGCCGTTTCCTTATCTATATATTAACATCATCATACTATCTTCACGAATTGGGAACGGCGGCACGCCGTGCGGCAAAACAAGCCCATCCGTTGTCAAGATGTTCTTCGATGATGTCAAAATACTGACTTACGGATGCCTTGACTTCCTCGGCACGAGTGTCGATGATACCGCTCATAATGTAAACGGCATCGTCCTTCATAAAGTCCTTAATGCCTTTTGAGAGAAACATAATCGCATCGGCAACAATATTGGCAAGAACAATGTCATACTTGCCCTCAACCTTGTCGGTAAAGCTGCCGCAGATAGCTGTAAAGCGGTCAGCAACGCCGTTAATTTCTGCGTTTTCAGCCGCAGTTCTAACCGCAGTTTCGTCAATGTCAACACCGACGGCACGGTCTGCACCCAAAAGCAATGTTGCAATACCGAGGATACCGCTGCCGCAGCCCACATCAAGAACAGAATCGCCCTCTTTAAGGTACTTTTCACACATTTCAAGGCAAAGCCTTGTGGTTTCATGACCGCCCGTGCCGAACGCAAGGCCCGGATCAATGTTGAGAACTTTGCGGTTGCCGGCATCGTAATCATCTCGCCAGCTCGGACGGATAAGAAGTTTTTCACCGACTTCAATCGGGTTGAAATATTTCTTCCAGTTGTTTCTCCAATCCTCTTCAAGGCAGTCAAGAAGTTCAATTGAATGCTTTATACCCTCCGCATTGTAGCGTTCCGAAAGGAATGCAACCGCCTCTGACGGTGAAACATCGGGTTCAAGATAAATGTGAACAAAAGCCTTGTTTCTGTCCTTTGCAAGCAAATCCTCGTCAATAAGGTCAATATGGGCAATGTCCTCAACATCTTGCTCAAGGTTTGTGTAATCTTCAATATAGATGCCGTAGGGAACTACGACATTTGCAATATCACTTGCTCTGTCAATATCCTTTGCGTCAACGGATATTTTTATTTCTGTCCAGGATTCCATTTTAACCTCTGATTCACGGGCATTTTATGCCGATATTTTTGTTTGTAATGCAGTGGCGGATATTATCCGCCGACTTTGATGATATTATTTGTTTAAATCAAATTTTTTGATTTAAAGAAAACTGTCTGTTCATTTTGAACGCATAGCGTTCAATCGTGTGCAATGCACACGGCAGGCGAACACGGTTCGCCCCTAAGTGCTTATCTTCACGAATTTGGAACGGCGGCACGCCGGATAAAAAATTTGTGGGGACAAATGCCCC
>ERZ1027066.980-NODE-980-length-12588-cov-6.832363_pt1 | contig 12588 bp, 8 predicted proteins | sample MGYA00519282_ERZ1027066 | MGnify/ENA primary metagenome ERZ1027066 (study PRJEB26926, sample SAMN06164494) | human gut metagenome | biome: ENVO:00009003; feature: ENVO:2100002; material: ENVO:00002003 | host: Homo sapiens | place: USA | collected 2012 ... | reverse complement strand
GAGAACGGCAAGACGGTGGACAATGACCTGTTGTTCACCCGCTGGAATGGCCAGCCGTTCGACCCCAACGCGGTTACAAGCTGGTTTCCGGGCTTTCTGGCCGCCCATGATCTCCCGGCGGTTCACTTCCACAGCCTGCGCCACACCAACGCCAGCTTGCTGATAGCTGCCCATGTGCCTGTCACAACGGTTTCGGGCAGACTTGGTCACGCAAAGACCAGCACCACCACGGATATTTACGCTGGGTTCATCCGTTCCAGCGATGCGGCAGCAGCGGACGCGCTGACGGACGTTTTTAGCCGTATCAAGGAAAAGTCACACGCATAACAAAAGACGGCTCACAGGGGCATTTCTGCCGCCCTCGTGAGCCGTCTGCTTTTTGCTTTTTTCATGGTGTCCGTTTTATGGGATTATATACCCTCTGGAAAGTGCCTTATTTTTGCCTTATCGAATCGAAAAGAAGTAAAACGACCATGCACGAACAAACACAAAAACAACGATGAATCTATATAAACTTCAATGACCGAAAACGGCGAAACTCATATAAAGGCCCTCTACGAATCAGTAGGCCGGGGGTTCGAGTCCCTTCCATCGCACCAAACAATGAAAATCCGAACCTTTTCTCGATAGGAGAAGGGTTCGGATTTTTTGTTTTCTTCGGAAAGCAGAATGAAGGCTCCATCCAGCTGAGCTACGATCGCACATACTGATGCTGTCAGTATAAAACGGTATAGCACAGCCGCGCTAAAAATGCAAACGGAAATGTTCGCCCTGTTTTTCCGTTCTTCCTTTTGCTATAATAAGGACAGATATCGGGACAAGGAGGGAGCCTTTTCATGGAACTATTCACCCCGCAGCAGATCAAAAATCTGAACGAGTTGGAACTGCTGGTCTACCAGTACATCATCGAGCATCCGAACACGGTGCCCTTCATGCGCATCCGGGAGTTGGCAGCGGAAGCGCACGTTTCCACCACCACAGTGCTGCACTTCTGCAAAAAGGTGGGCTGTGACGGTTATGCGCAATTCAAATGGAAGCTGAAGGAGCAGGCCGGTTCCGCGCAGGGATCCCGTCTGCCGGACACGCTGGGCGAGTTGCAGAACTTTCTGTGGAAAGTCGGCACGCCGGAATACGATGCAGCGCTGGACGAAGCCGCCGGTATGATCGCACGGGCAGAGCGGGTGTTTCTGGTGGGCATCGGCAATTCCGGCAGCATAGCCGAGTATGGTGCACGGTATCTGTCCAATCTGGGCAAATTCGCGCTGGGCGTGACCGACCCGTTCTATCCCATCACCGTCACGCCCAACACCACCATCGCAGCCGTCATTCTTTCGGTATCCGGCGAAACGAAGCAGGTGCTGCATCTGGCCCGGCAGCTGAAGGAGAAAAACGCCGGACTGATCGCCATTACCTGTTCCGACCAGAGTTCTGCGGCAAAGCTTTCCGACATCACCCTGCCGTACTACAGTTCCGTGCACCGCGTGACCACCGAAAGCTACGACCTGACCAGTCAGATGCCTGCACTTTACCTGCTGGAAGCACTGGCCCGCCGGGTGTACAACCGCCTGCTGGAGTGACCGCAGAAACGCTCCGTCAATTTGTACAGATGTTTGTATCCATGTGCAGAAAAAACAAGCTGTTTTTTCTGCACATTTTTGTTTTTTGGCGCATCAAATCAGCTGACAATGCGGTTTTTCCTCTGTATAATGAGGACACAAGGCAAACCCGTGATCTGATGAAAAGGAGAGAACATCATGGCAAACAAAATCCGCGATTACACAAAGCTTGCCGCCGACATCTGTGCCGCCGTCGGCAAGGACAATATCCTCAGCGCGACCCACTGTGCCACCCGCCTGCGTCTGGTGCTGAGGGAAACACCCTCGGACGAAGTGACCAAACAGATCTCCGAGATGCCCGCCGTCATCAAGGTGATGGAAAGCGGCGGCCAGTATCAGGTGGTCATCGGCACCCATGCCAAGGACGTGTACGAAGCACTGGCCCAGCTGCTGGATCTGGACAACAGCACCGCTGCCGCGCCGGAAGTCAAGCAGGGCCTCGGCAGCCGCATCATCGCCACCATGTCCGCCGTGTTCGCACCCTTTGTGTACATTCTGGCCGCAGCCGGTCTGGTGCAAGGCGCACTGATCATCATTACCCACTTCTTCCCCGCTTTTGCGGCCACCGGTACGTATTCCGTGCTCAGCTTCATCAGCTGGACGCCCTTCACCTTCCTGCCGGTCATGATCGCCGTCACTGCTTCCAAGCACTTCAAGTGTAACACCTTCATTGCCATGTGGTGCTGCATGGCGCTGGTCAACCCGGACTGGGCTTCCATCGCTGCCCGCATCGCAGACGGTGAGGTCATCAAGTTCCTGGCCTTCCCCATGAGCCAGACCACCTACACCTCCACCGTGCTGCCGCCGCTGTTCCTGGTGCTGGTGCTCAGCTGGCTGGAGCACTGGCTGGACGAGCATCTGCCCGACATCATCAAGGCGCTGGCTGTGCCCTTTATCTGCACCATTGTTATGGTTCCCCTGACTATTCTGGTCATCGGCCCGGTGTCCAATGTGCTGGCAAACGCCATTGCTGCTGCCTACAACTTCCTTGCCAACAACGTTCCCGCACTGGCCGCCATTCTGGTGGGCGGCATCTGGCAGGTGTTCGTCATCTTCGGCGTGCACTGGGGCGTCACTCCCATGTGCCTTGCCAACTTTGCCAACTACGGCTGCGATTCCTTTCAGGCATTCCAGACCTGCGCCGTCATCGCACAGGCTGCTGCCTGCTTCGGCGTGTTCCTCAAGACCAAAAAGGCCGACATCAAGAACGTTTCCCTGTCCGCTGGCCTGACCGGCATCTTCGGCATCACCGAGCCCGCCATCTACGGCGTGACCCTACGCCTGAAGAAGCCCTTCGTCTGCGGCTGCATCGGCGGTGCCATCGGTGCGCTGATCATCAGCTTCTTCAACACCAAGTACTATGTATACGCTGGTCTGCCCGGCCTGTTGACCACCGTCAACGCCATGAGCGACGCCAATCCCTCTTCCTTTACCGGCATGATGATCGGCGTGCTGGCCACCATTATCATCACCATTGTTCTGGTGCAGGTGGTGGGCTGCGACGAAAAAGAATCCCAGAAAAACTGATATACATTTGACCAAGGAGAAAGAATATGCTTCCTGAAAACTTTTTGTGGGGCGGTGCCGTTGCTGCCCATCAGCTGGAAGGCGGCTGGAACGCCGATGGCCGCGGCCCGTCCGTCAGCGACGTGATGACCGGCGGTGCCAACGGTGTGGCCCGCCGCATCACCGATGGCATTGTGCCCGGCGAATTTTACCCCAACCACGAGGGCATCGACTTCTACCACACCTACAAGGAAGATGTGAAGCTGTTTGCCGAACTGGGCTTCAAGTGTTTCCGCACCTCCATCTCGTGGAGCCGCATCTTCCCCCGCGGGGACGAGCAGCAGCCCAACGAGGCCGGTCTGCAGTTCTACGACGATCTGTTTGACGAACTGCTCAAGTACGGCATCCAGCCGGTGATCACCCTGAGCCATTTTGAGATGCCCTACGCCCTTGCCAAGGAGTACGGCGGCTGGTACAACCGCAAGTGCATCGACTTCTTCGTGCACTACGCCGTCACTGTGATGGAGCGCTACAAACACAAGGTCAGGTACTGGATGACCTTCAACGAGATCAACAACCAGAGCAACACCACCAACGACATCTTTGGCTGGACCAACTCCGGCGTGCGGTTCTCCCAGTTCGAGAACAAGAAGAAGGCCCTGTATCAGGTGGTACACCACGAACTGGTGGCCTCGGCCCTCGTGGTCAAAAAGGGCCATGCCATCAACCCGGACTTCCAGATCGGTTGCATGTGCTCCTTTGTGCCGTACTATCCCTACTCCTGCAACCCGGACGACGTGATGCTGGCGCTGGAATCCATGCACGAGCGCTACTACTTTGCGGATGTGCACTGCCGCGGTCACTACCCCGCCTACGCTAAGAAGGAATGGGAGCGCGAGGGCACTGCCCCGGTGATGGAGCCGGGCGACGAGGCCATTCTGGCCGAGGGTGCTGTGGACTATCTGGGCTTCAGCTACTACATGAGCAACGCGGTGCGTTCGGACGTGGCCGTGGAGAGCGACGGCATCAGCGGCGGCAATGCCCACACCGTGCCGAACCCCTACGTCAAGGCCAGCGACTGGGGCTGGCAGATCGACCCGGTGGGCCTGCGCTACGCACTGGCCACCCTGTACGAGCGGTACGAGAAGCCGCTGTTTATCGTGGAGAACGGCTTCGGCGCCATCGACAAACTCCAGCCCGACCACACCTGTGACGACAGCTACCGCATCGACTACCTGCGCGCCCACATCGAGGAGATGAAAAAGGCCGTGGAGTTGGACGGCGTGGACCTGCTGGGCTACACCCCGTGGGGCTGCATCGACGTGGTGTCCTTTACCACCGGCGAACTACGCAAGCGGTACGGCTTTATCTACGTGGACCGCAACGACGACGGCTCCGGCACCGGGAACCGCTATAAGAAAAAGAGTTTTGACTGGTACAAGCAGGTCATTGCCACCAACGGTGAGGACCTGGGCTGAGATATTTTCCGCAAAAAACACGACGCCCCGCCGGGTGCCGTGTTTTTTTTGCGCCATTTTGCCGTTTCCATCTTGCAAAAGTAGCGTAGTGCCTTATAAAAGAGGCTGTGCCCCGGTGTGCGCGGGCACGGTTTAGGGATATATAGGATAAAGGGAAAAAGAGTATGAGTTCTCAAACGAATACGCTGACGGAAGGCCCTCTGGCCAAGCAGATCTTTCTGGTCAGTCTGCCGCTGGCGCTTTCCAACCTGCTGGTGGCGCGTTTTTACGGCGCGCGCCACCCCAAGGACGTGGAAAAGACCGTCCACTCGGCGGCCATCATCAGCGCTGTTGCCGGTGTGGCGTTGCTGCTCATCGGCCTGCTGGGCTCCCCCGCCATGCTGCGGCTGCTGAACACCAAGGAGGATCTGCTGCCCGGCGCGATCTTGTATCTGCGGGTGTATTTTCTGGGTATGCCGGCGCTGGCGCTGTACAACTTCGGCAACGCGGTGTTCAGCTCCATCGGCGACACCAAAAAGCCGCTGCTCTACCTTTCTATTGCCGGTGCCCTGAACATTGCGCTGAACCTGTTCTTTGTCATCGTGTGCGATCTGAGCGTGGTGGGCGTGGCGCTGGCCAGTGCCATCAGCCAGTGCGTTTCCGCGTTTCTGATCCTGCGGGCGCTGACCCGGGTGCAGGACTGCTACGCGCTGGACCTACATAAATTACAGCTGGACCCGGTGCAGGCCAAGAGCATCCTTGCGCTGGGCGTGCCCGCCGGATTGCAGAATGCTATTTTTGCCATTGCCAACCTGTTCATTCAGGCGGGCGTCAACTCCTTTGACTCTTTGATGGTCAAGGGCAACAGCGCCGCCGCCAACGCGGATGGGCTGATCTACGACTGCATGGCGGCCTTCTACATGGCCTGCGCCAGCTTTATGAGCCAGAACTACGGCGCGGGACGGCCTGACCGGGTGAAGAAGAGCTACTTCATCAGTCTGGGCTACTCCTTCGGCGTGGGGCTTGTGCTGGGCGCGGCGCTGTTCTTCTGCGGGCCGGCCTTCCTTGCGCTGTTCACCACCGAAGCGGCGGTCATTGATGCCGGCATGAAGCGTGTAGCCGTGATGGCCTTTGCCTACGGCATCTCGGCCTTTATGGACTGCACCATCGCCGCCTCCCGCGGGCTGGGCAAGACGGTGGTGCCCACCGTCATCGTGGTGCTGGGCTCGTGCGTATTCCGGGTGATCTGGGTGTACACCATCTTTGCCCACTTCCACACCATCCCGGCGCTGTACCTGCTGTACCCGTGCAGCTGGATCCTGACCGCACTGGCGGAGATCGCCTATTTTGCCAGCTGCTACAAGCGTGCAATGGCCATCTTCCGCAAGCCCGCGGCGGCGTAAAAGGAAATATGATATAAAAAGGGCTGCTGCACGGTTTGTGCAGCAGCCCTTTATTTATGCTTTTGTCAGGGGGTCAGAGCGCAGCTCAGATCTCCTTCTTCAGGGTCTCGCCCATGATGTAGCCGTAGGTCAGAGCGGCGTCGAAGCCCATGCCGTACTGCTTGGCGTCCTTCTCCTCGATGGAGCCGCAGACGTCGCCGGCAGCGTACAGGCCGGGGATGGCCTTCTTGTCCTCGGTCAGGACGTGGCAATCGGTGTCGATGGCCAGACCTGCGGTGGTCAGGTAGAAGGTGGGGTCAACGCGGATGGCCCACAGACCGTCGCGGGTCTCGATGTAGGGGCAGTTGCGGCGGCCGAACTCATCGGGCTCGCCAGCCAGAGCGGCGGCGTTGTTTGCCTCGATGGCGTCTGCCAGATTGGGCAGGTTCAGCTCCTCAGAGGCCTTCTCCACGCTGTCGTAGTGCACAGCCTCGCCCTTCTCGAACATAGCAACGTAACCGTTGAAGCCGTAGGACTCGCTGTCGCGCAGCTTGACGGCAGAGGACTCGTCGAACACATAGTAGAAGGTGTCGCCGTTGTCTTTATTCAGCTTTGCCTTGGCCATGGTGTAGTGGTTATCGGAGACGATGTTGCCGATGTTGTCGCCCTTGATGTTGACCATGATGCCGGGGGCAGACTGGTGGATGAAGGCCAGCTCGAACTTGCTCTTGTAGCTGGACAGGAAGGCGGGCAGAGCGCGGTTTTCGCACTCCACATAGCCGCCGGCGTCAATACCCATCTGGATGCCCTCGCCGGTCATGCTGGAGGCGCAGTTGAAGAAGAAGTCGGCGTAGTCGGGGCTGTACTTCTTCAGCATTTCGGGGTTCTTGGCAAAGCCGCCGGAGGCAAGGCAGACCGCCTTGCCGCGCAGGGTATAGCTTGCGCCGTTTTCGCCCTTGGCGTGGAAGCCCACAACACGGCCGCTCTCGTCCTTGATCAGGTCGGTGACGCTGGTGGAGTAGATGATCTTGCCCTTCTCGTACTTCTCCACGCGCTGTGCCATGAACATCATGGCGTAGCCTGCGCCGCCCTCGTAGCAGCCGGGTGCCAGATACGGGGTGGAAGCGCCGTACTGGGTAGCGCTTTCGTAGTTGCCCATGGTGTTGAAGCCGATGCCGATGCCTGCCATCCAGTCCACCAGATCGCCGGCGACGGTGTACTGCTTGGTCATGTAGGGCATTTCACCGTTGAAGAACTCGGTGCGGTGGTACTTCTCCATGGTCTGCCAGAAGTTCATCATGCCCTCCAGCGTGCCCATGGCAGAGCTGCGGAAGCTGCCGTCCACATCGTAGTTGTACTGCAGCTTGGAGCCTGCGGTGGCAACGCCGCCGTAGGTCATGGACATGGAGCCGCCGGGGATATCGCGCTTCTCCACCAGAATGACGCTGTAGCCGGCCTCCAGCAGGCGGCAGGCGCAGGTCAGGCCGGAGGTGCCGGCACCCATGATGACGACATCAGCCTCTTCCTCGATGACCTCGTTGGAAGCAGCGATGGTGACCTCCTTGGAGAAGTCGTCCACGTTATAACCGGCCAGCTCGATGGCCTCCTTCACAGCTGCCTTGACAGCCATGGAGGTGATGGAGGAGCCGCGCAGGTTGGGCACGTTGACGCTCTGGTGCTCGACGATGGCGGCGGGGATGCGGGAGCAGGCATAGTTGCCGATGCCGATGGTCTCCTCGTGAGACAGCACCTCACAGGCAGTGATCTTGCCATCAAAGAAGGTGGTGGCAACGTGCACCCAGCTTTCGTGACCCATTGCCTTGGTGACGTACTTGCCGTCCACCGGGGAGGAGGGCTTGGTCACAGCGGAGGAAGCAGCAGAGGAAGCTGCGGAGGAAGCGGGAGCACTGGTGGTGCTGGAAGCGGAGTTGCCGCAGGCGGTCAGCAGACCGGCAGCAGCTGCGCCCATGGTGCCCACAGCGGCACCGCGCATAAAGTTGCGACGAGAGATCTTAGCCATAAGGTTCGCCTTTCTTTTTCTTTTCTCTTCTTTTTTGCGTTTTTCCTGTTCCTTCGTGCATTTTGAACATTGATACGATTATAGCAAAGTTTTGTCCCGGTGTGAAATACAAATTTGTACCATAATTTATCAAATCTCTTTATAAATCGTTTTCCCTTTACGGCCTGTGCGGAATCCTGTATAATAAAGATGACCAGCTTTTTACACAAGGAGGTGCGCCATTCTATGACGATTTACCAGTTAGAGTGCTTTATTGCCGTAGCAGAGGAGCTGAATTTCAGCGCCGCCGCCGAGCGGCTGTTCACCACCCAGCCCGCCATCACCTACCAGATCAACGCGCTGGAAAAGGAGACCGGGCTGCACCTGTTTGAGCGCACCACCCGCCGCACCAAGCTGACCGCTGCCGGGCAGTCCTTTTATCTGGACATGGTGCAGATGACCAGCTTTGGGCGGCAGGCGCTGAAGAAGGCGCAGGATATTCAGGACGCCGACCGCTCCCACCTGACCGTCGGGCTGCGGCAGCTGTTCGATTACAGCACCTTTTCCAGCATTCTGGCCCAGTTCCAGCACCAGTTTCCCAACGCCCGCGTAGACGTTGTGCCGCAGGACAACCGCCGCCCACTGGAACAGCTGCGCTCCGGGCAGCTGGATATCGGCTTTTTCTACGCCACCGAGCACTCCCGCGACCGGGACATCTCCTTTACGCCCCTGTTCGCCCTGGGCTACCATGTGCTGATGAACCCCAACTCTCCCCTTGCCGACCGGCGGGCGCTGCATCTGGCAGACCTGAAGGGGCAGAGCGTGGTGTCCTCCGGCGCGTTCGACAGCTTTCTGTCCGCCTGTCAGGGACCTTCGCTGGAGCAGCTGGCGCAGGTGGGGGTGGATTGCAGCAAGATCACCCCCAGCTTTGAGGGTGCGCTGATCATGATCCAGATGGGCACCGCCATGTCTATCGTGCCCTGCCTTTCCACGGCGGTGATCCCGGGCATCGTCAAGGTGCCGCTGCTGGATTTTCCCCCGGTGACGGTGGAGATCGCCGCCATGCGCCACGCACCCCGGCTGGAGGTACAGTCCTTTATCGAGATCGCCAAGCAGAAATACGCCCATCACCCCGACCCGCTGCGGATGGAGGCGCTGATCTGAGGCACAGCTGCTACTGTTCAAAAGTCCCCTATGACCCATAGAGTTTTGAATAGTTACTTTTTCTGCGCCAAAACACGCAGAACACTGTGCTTTTTTCCCTACTGTTCAAAAGTAGCCAGAAGTTTTGAACAGTAGGGAGCAGCCACAAATATAACGAAAGTACGATACTTTCAAATACTATCCAATATTCAAAAGTGGTAATAATGAGCTACTGTTCAAAAGTCCCCTTGTGTCATAGGGCTTCGCCGCCTGTTCTGAACAGCAGCTCCTGCCCTGTAAAAGCAGAAAACCGGACAGCCTGCGGGCTGTCCGGTTTTTTGTGCTATCGAAAGGTTTTACTGATAATCGTGGTTGAGGAACAGGGCCTTGATGACCACCACCTCGTCATATTCCTCCTGCTCCACCTCCACGTCCGCGTTCAAGGATTTCAGGCGTGCCTTGACTGCATCCAGTGCCTCGGGCACGGTGACGGCGCGGCCCTCCTCCACGGCGTCCATCATCTGCTTGAGCACGATGGGGTGGGCGTACCAGCTTTTCACCGGGAAAGCCCCGTGGGGGTAGTGCTTGACATACTCTGCCATGGCTGCCTCGGCCTTTTCTGCACGCTTCATGATGGCGTTGTTGTTATTGTGGGCGGTGGGCAGCATATTGTAGCTGGAAAACAGGAAGATGGCGGCAAAGCCGAACAGCGCAAAGTACACGCCGTAGCTGCCGGTGTGGCTGAACACGGAGTACAGGCCGTAGGCCGCAGCCGCAATACCCAGCACAAAGATGGCCAGCGCCACATAGCGGTACACCGGTTTGCTTTGCAGCTGCGCACGCTTGCGGCGCTGGGCAGCGCTCAGCTCGGCGGAAAGCTCCGGCTTTGCGTCCAGATACTCCTTTGCCCGACGCAGCACGGTAAGGCTGTGCTGCGCGTCCTCGGAAAGCTCCGGCAGCTTGCGGGCGGCCTTTTCGGCAGCCTTTTTCTCCAGCGCCTGCTCTCCGGCGGCGCTCAGCAGATGCAGCTGCGGCTGCTCCTTGGCAAGCACTTCCAGCAGGGCGTCCACGTCCCGCTCGTCCTTGAAGTTGCACTGCTTCTGCTTGCCGCCGTCGTACTCCACCACAAGATAGGCCATGGAGGCAAACACGCCCTTGCCGGAAAAGCCGCCGGAGCTCATAGCCACCCGCTTGAACACCCGGGTGATGCTGCCGTAGGGCAGATAATAGCGGCGGTCGATGTAAAAGCTGTTCAGGTACAGCGCCTTTTTGCCTACGCCGCAGGGGCCGATCTTCCGGCAGGCTTTTTTGTCTGCCTCCAGCTCCTGCGGGTCAAGCTTTGCCATGCCCAGCTGTGCGGGTTTGAAAATCATGGGTAGTTCCCTTCTTTGCTTTAAATTCTACGCCCCTATTTTCCCACGGGACGGGGGCAATTGCAAGCCCTGATTTTTTCAAAAAACAGCGCCCGCCGCTGTACGGTCAGGCAGCGGCGGGCGCAAGTTACTTACGGAAATATGGAGCCGTCAGTTCCTTATGCCTTGGAAGTAGAGCTCTTCTTGGTAGCATGGAGGAACAGAGCCAGCATTGCGATGGCAAAGACGATGCCGATGGGGTAAGCAACGGCGGTGTTGTAAGCCACCAGCTTGCCGTCCGCATAGGTGTTGATCATCTTGCCCAGGCACTCGGGAGCCAGCACGAAGTAGGTGCAGGACACAGCGCTCATGAAGGTTGCAGGCACGGCGGTGATCCAGAAGTTCTTCTTCTCCTTGAACAGGTACATGGAAGCAGCCCACAGGACGATCATAGCCAGCGTCTGGTTGGTCCAGCTGAAGTAACGCCAGATGACGGTGTAGTTGATGAAGCCCAGTGCGTTGCCGATGCCAAGGAAAGCACCAACGCCCAGCACGGGGACACACAGCTTCAGGCGGTTTGCGTAGCTGTCCTGATCGATCTTGAGCCAGTCGGCCAGAGTCAGACGAGCGGAACGGAATGCAGTATCACCAGAGGTGATGGGGCAGATAACGACACCGATCATAGCCAGTGCCACGCCGACATTACCCATGGTCTTGAGACAGACGTCGTAGATAGCAGCAGACTGACCGGCAGCCAGAGCCTCGGCCAGACCGACCATCTTGCCATCGGTGATGGTGTACAGTGCGCAGCCGGCAGCAGCCCAGATCAGAGCGATGATGCCCTCGCTGACCATTGCACCGTAGAATACGAAGTGACCCTGCTTCTCACTCTTCATGCAGCGAGCCATCAAAGGCGACTGGGTGGAGTGGAAACCGGAAATAGCACCACAGGCAACGGTGATGAACATGAAGCTCCAGATAGGAGTGTTGGAGGGGTGCATATTGCTGAAGTTTGCCCAGATCTCGGGGATGGTGTAGGCGGGGTTGGTGAAGATACCAAAAATAACGCCCACAGCCATGATGATCAGGCAGATGCCGAACACGGGATAGATCTTACCGATGATCTTATCAATGGACAGGAAGGTGGCGATGAAGTAGTACACAAGGATCAGCACCAGCCAGAACAGCTTGTTGGTGAGGATACCGGTGCTGCCGCCGTTGGAGAACAGGAGCTGGATCAGACCAGCAGGGCCCACGGCGAACACGGTACCGACCATGATCAGCAGCACAACGCTGAACACACGCATGACATTCTTCATGGTGCCGCCCAGGTAGATGCCGGAGATCTCGGAGATAGAGGCGCCCTCGTTACGCTCGCTGAGCATACCGGAGAAATAATCGTGGACAGCACCGGCGAAAATGGTACCGAAGGTGATCCACAGGAACACAACAGGACCCCACAGAGCGCCGCTCAAAGCGCCGAAGATGGGACCCAGGCCTGCAATGTTCAGCAGCTGGATCATAAACAGCTTCCACTGGGGCAGAACCATGTAGTCCACGCCGTCATTGATCTTGACAGCAGGAGTCTCACGGTCATCGGGCCCGAAGGTCCGATCCACCAGGGAGCCATAGGTGAAATAGCCGCCGATCAGCAGTGCCAGGCAAATGAAAAAGCTAATCATCTTGAACTCTCCTTCCAAAAACACGTTTTTTCTTCTGAAGCAGGCGCAAAAACGTTTACTCGCCTGTTTTCGCTTACATATTAGCACTCTAACTCAGAAGTTCAAGTGCTGAAATTCACAAGAATCGTATAGAATCTTTGTTAGTTTTAACAATAGATTTACGGAAATCGCACAATATCATTCACTTTAACCGGAAACCGGTTTGTAGATTTCTCTATAATTTCTTCGCATTCCAAAAGATTTCCTTCTGCAAGGCGCCCATGTTATGCAGACAAATGTCCTCTATCCAACGCACCATTCCACCGGGATCTGGATTTTCTCTTTATGTGTAGAATGAGCTGCTCCAGAACGCTGATTATTTTGTAAAAAAGAGCAGGCTATCCGCCACTCAACCCATCACAAGCAGGGCGGAGCGGCAGCAAATCTGTCTCTTATACACATCTCCGAGCCC
>ERZ1027066.968-NODE-968-length-12756-cov-5.429494_pt1 | contig 12756 bp, 9 predicted proteins | sample MGYA00519282_ERZ1027066 | MGnify/ENA primary metagenome ERZ1027066 (study PRJEB26926, sample SAMN06164494) | human gut metagenome | biome: ENVO:00009003; feature: ENVO:2100002; material: ENVO:00002003 | host: Homo sapiens | place: USA | collected 2012 ... | reverse complement strand
GACGGAGAGATAGATCATCACTGCGCTCCGTCCATACGCAATGAAATAAATCTGGCGGTGGAAAGCTGTCGTCCCGAAAACCTTATCCTTGATTTCGGCGAAGTGACGTTTATGGACAGCTCGGGCATAGGTCTTGTTATGGGACGCTATCAGGTGATGAAGAACATAGGCGGACGGGTGAGCCTGCAAAATACCCCTGTTCATATCAGGAAAGTGATGCGGCTTGCGGGTCTGGACAGATTTGCCACTATAAACTGAATTGGAGGAATTATATAAAATGGCACATATAGAAAATGAGATGCGTGTTACACTTGCTTCCCACAGCAGCAATGAAGCTGTTGCGAGAAGCGTGGTGACAGCATTTATAATGCAGATGGACCCTTCTGTGGGAGAGCTTGCGGATATAAAGACAGCAGTTTCCGAGGCAGTCACCAATGCCATAGTTCACGGCTACCGGAACAGCAGCGGAAATGTGGAGATACTTTGCAGGATACTTGAGCGGGACGTGCTATACATACGTGTAAGGGACAAGGGCTGCGGCATACCCGATGTAAAGAAAGCAATGGAGCCGCTTTTTACCACCGTTCCCGAGGAGGAGCGTGCGGGGCTTGGCTTTGCGGTCATGGAAAGCTTTATGGACAGCGTTTCCGTCAAAAGCGCAGTGGGAAAGGGGACAAGCTTTACTATGAAAAAGCGCATCCTTTCCGCAAGCCTTATACGTGCCGGAGCTAACGAAAATGAGTGCCGCTGACATCGCTTCCGCAGCTTCCGCAACGGACGAAAAGCTCCGCAGAGACAAGCTTGTTACGGAAAATCTGGGGCTTGTACATCTGTGTGCAAATCGTTTCAGGGGCAGGGGAGTGGAATATGAGGAGCTTTACAGCTCAGGCTGTGTTGGTCTGGTAAAGGCGGCAGGAGCATTTGATGAAGAAAGGGGCGTGAAATTTTCCACCTATGCTGTTCCTGTTATTCTTGGCGAGATAAAGCGTGTTTTCAGGGATGGCGGAACGGTCAAGGTGAGCCGGAGTCTTAAAGAACTTTCAATGAAGGTCACACGGGAAAAGGCTGATTTTATCCTAAAAAACGGCAGAGAACCGACTGTGTGCGAGCTTGCGGACATAATGGGCGAATCGGCTGAGAATATTGCCGAAGCACTTTCGGCGGCATTGCCCTGCATTTCCCTTACGGGCGGTGAGGACGAGGACGGCAGGCAGCAGGATATCCCCCAGCGCCTCGCGCTTGAGGGCAAGCCCCATCAGGCTGCCCAGATAGTCCTTGTGCGCCGGAAGCGCCGCACCGGGCAGCGCCCGGCACTGCAGCTGTACGCAGCGCACCGGACACTCGCCGTAGCTGTACTCCGGTTCCAGACAAAGCACCCGGCGCTCGGCTTCGGGCCAGCCGCCGTCAAAACGCCAGCCGTCCCGCACACCGGCACGCCCCAGTGCCGCCCGGGCAAGATCCTGTTCCCGGTCGCTGAGGAATGCAGAGCACCGGGCTATGCCGCGGGAAAAAGCCGCATCGGCAAGATCCTCGATATGCCGCATAAGGTAGCGTTCCTCATCATTGCGGGCGGGCACAAAACCCCGCACCGCACCGGTTGCCGGATCAATAGAATGCGCCATTGTTCTCCAGCTCGTCCAGCAGATCGCCCATGATATCTACGTTGTACGGGGTAATGATAAAGGTGCTGTTGGCTACGCGCTTGATCTGGCCGTTGTTGGCATAGGCCACGCCGGACAAAAAGTCTACCAGACGGCGGGAGACCTCCTTGTTGGTGGACTCCAGGTTCAGCACCACGGTACGCTTGTTGTTCAGATGGTCGGCAATGGTGCTGGCATCCTCGAACCGCTCGGGCTTGACCAGAACCACCTTGAGCTGGGTGGTGGCATGGATGTTGACCACCTTGTTCTTCTTGCTGGTGCCCTCGGCAGGCTCCTCGGTCTCTTCGTCCATCCCGATGCCAACGCCGCTGTTGTTGTTCACCATCTGGGGGCCGTCATCGATGTACTGGTCCTCGTACTCGTCCCCTTCGCCCATCAGGCCCTTCTTAATGCTATCCAGCAAAGACATAATTATCTGCTCCTTTCATTCGGGCAGCGCCCGGCTGCCTGGCGTTCTTTGCAAAAAGAATGCAAATAGCTTTTACTATTATCTGATTTTTTTCAGCAGATGTCAATAACTACAAAAGTTTTCCGTCATATAAATTTTGTCCGGAGACGATTATTTCGTCATAAAGCCTTACCTGACTGACAGAACCGTCCGTTCCCTTGGGCAAAACAAGGATGTAATCGTCTTCCGAGATCAGCGGATGGTCGGCATCCACCGGGTCAATCTTGCAGAAACGGGCGATGTTGCCGTACTTGACGTACACGCCGGGAATATAGTTTTCGCCCTGCGTCTCGGCCTCGGTGCCGTCCTCCTTGAGGTAGTGCACCGCTGCGGCGGGAACCCGCAGGCCGGTGCTCTCGCCGGTGCTGATGCGTGCGCGGGCGTGGTTGAGGCACAGCACATCGCCGTTGATGGAGTTGCATTGCAGCACAAAGCGGGCAATATCCTGCTCTGCATCAATGGTCACCTCGGCGACAGTGGCGCGCAAGGCAGCATCGCTCTGGCCGGGGAAGCTGATTTCCACCGCCGTGCGCAGGGGCTTACCGTCCGCGCCCAGCAGCTTTTCGGCCTGCTTTGCGGAGCACACCCCGGCGTACTGCCAGCTGAACCCGGCCACCAGCTTACCTACACAGCCATCCAGCGGCATCTCGGGGTCAGAGTCCAGATAGGCTTTAAGCTGCTCCGGGCTCTGCGCCAGAATGTCCGCAGCACCGGCATTCAGCCGTCCGCTGCTGGCAGCTCGGACAAAGTAGCCGGTAGTGGGGGCGGCGATCTGGGTGGGGTTGCCCAGCTGTGCCTGCACGGTCTGTGCCTGCTGGGCAAGCAGCGCGATCTGATCCGCAAAGCCGGCGGTATCGCCGGTGGTGATCCACAGCTTGTTCTGCGCCAGCAAATAGGCATCGGTGCTTTCGTCCACATCGCTGTATTGGGCGGTGTCCAGTGCGTCCAGCAGGTCATACAGCGCACCGGAGCGCTCCTTGAGCAAGCCGTCCAGCTGGGTGGCTGCGGTGTTCTGGGAGCGCTGCAACAGGTCGATCTGGCTGGTGAGCTGGGTCAGCTGCTGGCGCAACACTGCCTGATTGGCATCGGTGTACAGCTCTGCAACGGCAGTGCCTGCCGACACCCGCTCGCCGTCCAAGACAAGGTAGCCCAGATTGCCACTGCCGGAAATGCAGGTTTCGTCAAACAGCAGCACGCCGTCCGCTTCAATGGTATCGGAGATGGTGATGGGCAGCGCCGTTTCGTAGACGTTCTGGGGGAAAAGGATGTGCGCCGCCTGCCAGCAGACATACGCTGCCGCCGCCAGCAAAAAGGTGGCCAGCACAGCCGCCAGCGTGGTAAGCGCAGAAAACTTGTGGCGCGGTTCCTGAGGGGTTTCCGGCATAAGGATCATCCTTTCAATAAAAAGTCTTGGGTCAGGCGCAAAGCGGTCTGTCGCACGTCCGCCGCCCCGGCGTCCAGCCATGTAACCCCGTCCATGTGGCGGAACCATGTCAGCTGGCGCTTGGCGTAGTTGCGGGAGGCCTGTTTGAGTTTTTCAGTACAGGCATCCAGCGCGGCGGTCTGTTCAAAATACGGGAAAAATTCTTTATAGCCGATGGCCTGTGCGGCGGTGCGAAAGGCTTCGCGGTTGCGCCAGACGTATTCCGCTTCAGCTAAAAGCCCGGCCTCCAGCATTTTATCCACCCGCAGGTCGATGCGGCGGTACAGCGCTGCGCGGTCCGGGAAATCCAGCCCCAGCACAAGGCTGCGGTAGGGGCGCTCCGGCGGCAGCGAATCGGCCTTTTGTTCGCTGAGACGCTTGCCAGTGGCGCGGTAGTGTTCCAGCGCCCGCAGCACCCGTACCTTATTATTGGGGTGGATGGCAGCGGCGGCTTCCGGGTCCACGGCTTGCAGTTTTGCGTACATGGCTTCCGGGCCGTTGGCTTCCAGTTCAGCGGTCAGCTGCTCGCGCAGACCATCCGGGGCTTTTTCGGCGGTGAAGCGCACCCCGTACAAAAGGCTCTGCACATACAGTCCGGTGCCGCCTACCAGCAGCGGCAGATGCCCCCGGGCAGTGATATCCTGGATATACTCCCCTGCCAGCGCGGTGAAATCCGCCACGCTGAAGGTCTTTTCCGGGGTGAGGATGTCCACGCCGTGGTGCGGGATGCCGCAGGTCTCCTGCGGGGTGACCTTAGCGGTGCCCACATCCAGACCTTTGTAGATCTGCATGGAGTCGGCACTGATGACCTCGCCGGAGAACTGCTGCGCCAGCGCAACGCCCAGCGCGGTCTTGCCGGTGGCGGTGGGGCCTACCACAGCCACCACGGCAGGTTTTGCATTATACGATGCGTCCAAACTGCTTTTCCAACTCCTTTCGGGTAAGCTTGAGCACGCAGGGACGGCCATGGGGGCAGAAGGGCGGCACCTCGCCGGAGAGAATCTTCTCGGCCAGTGCCATCAGCTCCTGCGGGGAGGACTTATCCCCCGCCTTGATGGCGGCGCGGCAGGAGATGGAGTGCAGCACCCACTCGGTGTGCTCGTTCAGCGCGTCCCGGCTGCCCTTGAGCAGGCGGTCGGCGATCTCTACCAATAGATCCTCGGCATTCTGCGGCTCTACGTCCGCAGGCACAGCGCGCAATAGCACCGTACTGCCGCCAAAGTCCGCCACATCCAGCCCGGCGTTTTCCAGCAGGGGCTGATTTTCCAGCAGCGCCTGCTTTTCCTCTGCAGAGAGGTCGATGGCGGCGGGCTGCAGCAGCAGCTGGCTGGGCACGTTGCCGTAGTTCGCGGCCAGCTTTTCGTACAGCTGACGCTCGTGGGCGGCGTGCTTATCGATCAGACACAGCTCGTCTCCCCGCTCCGCCAGAATATAGGTGCGGAAAACCTCGCCCACATACCGCAGCGGCTCTTCCCCCTGCGGTACATCAAAGCCCAGCTGTTCCGGCTGCTCGGACTGCACCGGCTCCTCCGGCTGATAGGGCACCGTTGCAGCTTCGATCTCCGGGGCGGCAGGCACGGTGTTCCATGCTGCCATATGATCCAGCGGCGGGTCGGCTGCGGCGTCCGTCTCCGGGCGCACATCCAGCTGTGTTTCAGCAGCAGCAGCCCGGAAGGGCTGCGGTGCGGTCTGGACTTTTGTTGCATCTGCTTTTTCCGGGCTGTGGAGGGTGACCACCGGGTCCAGAATGTCCTCTGCGGGGGCAGACTGCCGCCACGAAGGCACAGCCGCCGCGCGGGCAGGCGGTGCGGGCTGTACCGGCGGGGTGTCTGCCGTAAAAGACGGGGTTTTCACCGGTGCAGCGGCAGGGCGCGGCGGCTGCGGGGCTTCCCAGCGCTGCGCGGGCAGCGTGCCGGGGTCTGCCTGACCCGGAATGACGGCGGAAAGTCCTGTAAAGTGATTATTCTTTACAGCATTTTCACTCTGAGTATCGTTTTCTTTTTCAGTTTTCTCTTTTTCGTCCGCTTCAAAGGTAAAGCGGCGTTCCCCGGTGCCGGGCTGTGCCAGCGCCAGCTTGACCGCATGGTAAACAACATCGAACACGTCATTTTCCCGGGCAAAGCGGGCTTCGATCTTTGCAGGGTGGACATTGACGTCCACAAGGTCGGTGGGCATTTCCAGCAGCAAGATGCCGCCCGGGAACTTGCCCTGCATGGTCGTTCCCTTAAAGGCCATCTCCATGCCCGCCATGATGGTGCGGTTGCGCACATAGCGGCCATTGATGTAGAAATGCTGCATACTGCGGCTGGCGCGGCAGCTCTTGGGCGGGGTGATCAAGCCAGTAACCCGGTACAGCCCTTCCTCGAAGTGCACCTCGATGAGGTCGCGGCTGAACTCCCGCCCCAGCACCGCGTAGGCGGCGCTGCGCAGCTGACCATCGCCGGGGGTGACGTATTGCAGCTTGCCTTCCCGGATGAACTTGACACTGACCTCCGGGTGGCTGAGCGCCACATGACCCACGTTATCTGCCACAAAGGTGCCCTCGCTGGAGTCCTTTTTGAGGAACTTCATGCGGGCGGGGGTGTTGTAGAACAGGTCCTGCACCCGGATGGTGGTGCCCACAGCACGGGCGGCAGGCTCCCTGCCCTGCTCCTCACCGCCGGAGATGCGGTAGCAGGTGGCAAACTCGTCCACCTCGGTGCGGGTGAGCAGCTCTACCCGCGCCACGCTGGCAATGGAAGCCAGTGCTTCACCCCTGAAGCCCAGTGTGTGGATGCTGTTCAGGTCATCCGGCTTTTCAATTTTGCTGGTGGCGTGGCGGATGAAAGCCGTTGGGATATACTCAGCATCAATACCGGTGCCGTTATCGCTGATCTCGATCAGCTTTACGCCGCCGGACTCGATGCTTACGGTGACCTGCGTTGCACCGGCGTCGATGGAGTTTTCCAAAAGCTCCTTGACCACCGATGCGGGGCGCTCCACCACCTCACCGGCGGCGATCAGCTCCGCGGTATGCTTATCCAGAACATGGATGACTGCCATGGTCTTTTCCCTCCCCTGTGGTTGATTTTTGCGGTCAGCCGTTCAGGCTGCCCTTGAGGGTCTTTTTCAGCTCGTACAAAAAGTTCAGCGCTTCAATGGGAGTAAGCGTTTCCACATCCACAGCCTCCAGTTTTTCCATCATTTCGCTGGGCACTGCCGGGGAATTGTACTCCTGCAAGGCGTCAAAATCCATCTGCTCTACCTTGTTTTTGGGCGCAGAGGCCTCCAGCGTACGCAGCACTTCGTGGGCGCGGCGGGTCACGCTGCCGGGCAGACCGGCCAGCTTTGCCACCTCGATGCCGTAGCTGTCGTCGGCGGGGCCGCGCACGATGCGCCGCAGGAAGGTGATGTCCTCGCCGCGCTTTTTGACCGCAATATTGTAGTTTTTTACGCCCTCTACGGTGCCTTCCAGCTCGGTCAGCTCGTGGTAATGGGTGGCGAACAGGGTCTTGCAGCCCAGCCCCTTGGCGGGGTCTGCGATATGCTCCACCACGGCGCGGGCGATGCTCATGCCGTCAAAGGTGGAGGTGCCACGACCGATCTCGTCCAGCACCACAAGGCTTTTGGCGGTGGCGTTTTTCAGAATTTCGGCCACCTCGGTCATCTCCACCATAAAGGTGGACTGACCTGCGGCAAGGTCGTCCGAGGCGCCGATGCGAGTGAAGATGGCGTCCACCACGCCCACATGGCAGCTGGCGGCCGGCACAAAGGAGCCGATCTGCGCCATCAGCGCGATGAGCGCATTCTGACGCATGTAGGTCGATTTGCCCGCCATGTTGGGGCCGGTGATGATCAGGCAGCGGTCGGTGGTGCAGTTGAGGGTGGTATCGTTGGGCACGAACATACTGCCCTTGAGCACCTGCTCCACCACCGGGTGACGCCCCTCGGTGATGGTCAGCACATCGCTGTCGTCCACCACGGGGCGGCAGTAGTTGTTTTCCGCAGCCACCTGCGCCAGCGCAGCCAGCACATCCAGCTGTGCAATAGCGTTGGCGGTGCGCTGGATGCGGTCCAGTTGGGCACCGATGCTCTCCAGCAACTCATCAAACAGGCGGCGCTCCAGCGAGATGAGCCGCTCGTGCGCGCCAAGGATCTTGCTTTCCAGCTCCTTCAGCTCCTGCGTGATGTAACGCTCGCCGGAGGTGAGGGTCTGCTTGCGGATGTAAGTCTCCGGCACAAGGTTTTTGTAGGAGTTGCTCACCTCGATGAAGTAGCCGAACACATGGTTATAGCCTATTTTCAGCTTGGGGATGCCGGTCTCCTGCCGCAGACGGGCTTCCAGCTGCGCCAGCACGCCCTTGGTGTTATCGCGGATGGAGCGTAGCTCGTCCACCTCGGCATGGTAACCCTTGGCGATGACGCCGCCATCCTTGAGGGTGGAGGGTGCCTCCGGGTCTACTGCGGCATAAATGCGCGCCTTGATATCCTCCAGCGGATCGATACTTGCGGCCAGCTCGGCAAGCTCCGGGCAGCTGCAGCCCTCAGCCTGCTTGCGCAGGCCGGGCAGACGATCGCAGGTCTGGGCAAGGGTGTAGATCTCCTTGGGGGTTGCAGAGCCGTACACCGTGCGGGTCATCAGGCGCTCCATGTCCGCGATGTAGTGCAGTTCTTCGGTCAGGTCGCCGCGCACCATGGTCTGGCGCACCAGCGCCTCCACAGCGTTCAGGCGGTGGTTGATGAGCTGGCTGGAAATAAGCGGCTGCTCGATCCAGCTGCGCAGCATCCGCTTACCCATGGCGGTGCTGGTCTTATCCAGCACCCACAGCAGGGTGCCGCGCTTTTCGCGGCCGCGCAGGGTCTCGGTCAGCTCAAGGTTTGCCCGGGTGACAGGCGAAAGCCGCATGAACTGGGCTTCGTTGTAAGTAATGACGGTCTTTAACCGCTCCACACCCTTGATCTGGGTATCGTGCAGGTATTCCAGCAGCGCAGCCATGGCAAAGCGCACAAGGCCCTCGGCGACCATGCCGGTGGTCTGCGGCCAGTCGCGGCCAAACTGTTCTTCCAGTGCAGAAGCCACCAGCCCCGGCGCATAGCGCTCGTCCTCGACCAGTTCCACCGAGCAGCTCATGTTCTTTTTGATGTAGGCGGTCACCTCGCGGCAGTCCAGCAGGCCGGGGTTCAGCAGCACCTCGCTGGGGTGGTAGCGGCACAGCTCGGTAATGACCGCCGGGGCGATCTTATCCGCCGTCAGTTCGGTGATATGCGCCGTACCGGTGGAAACGTCCGCAAAGCACAAGCCCGCCTTTTTGCCCTTGAGGTACAGGCTGGCAATGTAGTTGTTGCGGTCGTCCTGCAGCATGCTGCTTTCAATGACCGTACCGGGGGTGACCACCCGGATGATGTCCCGCTTGACAAGGCCTTTCGCCTTGGCGGGGTCCTCTACCTGCTCACAGATGGCCACCTTATAGCCCTTAGCGATCAGGCGCGCCACATAGCCCTCGTAGCTGTGGAAGGGCACGCCGCACATGGGGGCGCGCTCCGCAAGGCCGCACTGCTTGCCGGTAAGGGTAAGATCCAGCTCCCGGGACGCCGTGACGGCATCGTCGAAGAACATCTCGTAAAAATCGCCGATGCGGTAAAAAAGAATTTCGTCCTTGTGTTGATTTTTGATCTCAAGATACTGCTGCATCATGGGCGAAAGCTCTGCCATGGTTTTTCCTCTTTCCCTTGTATGGTTCCGTCAGCCGGTTTGTGGGCTGTAACCGCCGGTGCAAACAAAACGCGGTCTGTGTTGCACAGCCGCGTTCCGATGAAAACTCTGCTTAGTGGCAGCCGCCGCAGGTGGAGCAGCTGCCGGTGCAGGAGGCAGAAGGCTCCTGCACGGTCATGGGGTCGCCGCCGTTCATGGCGGTGTTGATGATGGCGTCGATATAGTTGACCAGGTTCTCGCACTCGCGCTTGGCCTCGTTGTATGCCACCATGCCCTCGTTGCCCATGATCTGGCCGTAGAGGCTGTTCACCTTCTCGTTCAGCTCAGCGATGCGGGCATCGTCGCGCTCGTTCTTGCCGATCTCGTTGTTCAGATCCATGCGGGCCAGATTGAACTCGCCGATCAGGTTCTGCAGCTCCTCATCCTTATCGTTTGCCTTGCGGGCCTGATCCAGAATGACGTAGCGGGGGTCGGTCTGCAGTGCCATAGCGGCACGCTTGAAAAGATCAATGCAATCCATGATTGGGTTCTCCTTGTTGTTTTTATTCTTTCTGGGGCAGTTTGCCCCGGAATCACTTTTTTATGCTTCCAGCTCGCCCAGCAGCACGGTGGCGCGGGCACCGGTAAGATGTACAGTCGCGTAGCTGCCCAGCAGTGCCGGGTCGGCGGCAAACTCCACGGTCAGGTTATTGTCCAACCGGCCGGAAAGGGTGCCTTCATTACGCCCGAAGCCTTCCACCAATACCCGGACGGTCTGCCCCACCTGCGCCTTGACCAGCGCCATGGCGATCTCGTCCTGCGTAGCCAGCAGGCGGGTCATGCGGTCGGTCTTTTCCTTGCGGGGGGTGGGGTCCGGCATTTCGGCAGCCTTGGTGCCGGTGCGCTTGGAGTAGATAAAGGTGAACAGCTGCATATAGCCCACTTTGCGTACCAGTTCCAGCGTTTTTACAAAGTCCTCCTCGGTCTCGCCGGGGAAACCCACGATGATATCGCTGGAGAAGGTGATGCCGGGCACGGTCTTGCGGGCGTAGTCGATGAGCTCCAGATACTGTTCCACCGTATAGTGGCGGTTCATCTGCTGCAAAAGCCGGTCGGAACCACACTGCACCGGCAGATGCAGGTGCTTGCACAGCTTCGGCTGGGCGGCGATGGTATCAATGAGCTTATGGCTGGCGTCCTTGGGGTGGCTGGTCATAAAGCGGATGTGGTAATCGCCGGGCACGGTGCACAGCAGGTTGAGCAGGTCGGAGAAATCGATCTGCTCCTCCAGCCCCTTACCGTAGCTGTTCACGTTCTGACCCAGCAGGGTGATCTCCTTATAGCCCGCTTCCACAAGGCCGCGGAACTCGGCAAGGATATCGCCGGGCTTGCGGCTCTTCTCGCGGCCGCGGACGTAGGGCACGATGCAGTAGGTGCAGAAGTTATCGCAGCCGTACATGATGGGCAGCCATGCGCGGAACTCGCTCTCGCGCCGGATGGGGATGTTCTCCACGATGACCGGACGCTGTGCGGGGTCCAGCAGCACCCGCTTATGCTTTTGCAGTTTCTGGGCGATCAGCTGCGGCAGGGTGTCGATGCCGTCCACGCCGAACACCAGATCCACATAGGGGTAGCTCTTGCGCAGCTTTTCCACAACGTGTTTCTGGTTGGCCATGCAGCCGCACAGTCCGATGATGAGGCCGGGCTTTTTTTCCTTAAGGCCCTTCAGCGCGCCCACGTTGCCGAACACCCGCTGCTCGGCGTGCTCACGCACGGCGCAGGTGTTGAACAAGATCAGGTCGGCATCCTCGGGCTTATCGCACAGGCCGTAGCCGATATCTACCAGCACGCCTTTAATGCGCTCGCCGTCGTTGACGTTCTGCTGACAGCCGTAGCTGTGCACAAAGGCCAGCGGCGGGGTGTCGTAGGTCTGCCGCACCAGCTCGGCGGCAACGGTATTATGTTCAAAGTTAATGTATTCCAAAAAAACCATCCTTCTCCGCCGGGCAGGGTAGCCCCGTGCGGCGAAACTCTATTTTCTGCCATTCTATAAAAGACACTCTTTAGTATACCCTGTTTGGCCGCTGCGGGCAAGAGGAAACACGCAAATTTTATGCCTGTTTAGCCGCTGCGGCCTCTGCATCCTGCCTGCGGCAGCACTCTTCGCACACGCCCAGCAGCACCACGGCACAATCCTGCACCCTGCCCTTCTGGTTTTTGACCAGCTCCATCACCTGTTTTCCGTCCACCTCTGCATCGGTGACGCCGCCGCAGACGGTGCAGTACAAATGGCTGTGCCACGGCAGGGTGTGGTCAAAGCGGTCCGCCTTGCCGGGAATGGACACCCGGCGCACCCGCCCGGCTTCCACCAGACTGTTCAGGTTGCGGTATACGGTGCCAAGGCTCAGATTCGGGCACTCCTGCGCGGCTTTATCGTAGATTTCTTCCGCAGTCGGGTGGTCGCACAGCTGCTGCACCGTCTGCATGACAAGCTCCCGCTGTTTTGAGTAACGCATATCCATCCTCCTTTTTCACACGGTTCAGACGTTTTCTTCCCCTTTGATCTTTGCCCAGTACGCCCGGGCGGCCTGTTCGGTCTTGTTGTCGCCAAAGGTGTAGTACTTGGTATCCTTCAGCACATCCGGCAGATACTGCTGCTGTACCCAGTGGTTGGCGTAGCTGTGGGCGTATTTGTAGTTCTGCCCCTTTACCAGCGCATCCTCGCCGTCAAAGTGTTTGTTTTGCAGCTGACGCGGGATAGGTCCGGTGCGCCCGGCCTGCACATCCGCAATGGCTGCGTTGATGGCATCGTGGGCGCTGTTGGATTTGGGGCTGGTGGCCACCAGAATGACTGCGTCCGCAAGCGGCAAACGCGCCTCCGGCAGACCCACCATGTTGGCGGCATCCACCGCCGCCTTGACGATGGGGATGATCTGCGGGTAGGCAAGCCCCACATCTTCGCAGGCGCACACCATCAGGCGGCGGCAGGCAGAGGGCAGGTCTCCCGCCTCCAGCAAGCGTGCCAGATAGTGCAGCGCCGCGTCCGGGTCTGATCCGCGCATGGACTTCTGGTAGGCAGACACGATGTCGTAGTGGTCGTCGCCCTCCCGGTCGTAGCGCATGGCGGTGCGGCGGGTGACCTGCCGGATCATATCTAAGGTAATGCGTTTTTCTCCGTTTTCCACCGGCGCTGCCGTGACCGCAAAGTCCAGACAGCCCAGTGCCTTGCGCAGATCGCCCCCGGCGCTTTCGGCCAGATAGGCGCAGGCGTCCTCGTCCATGCATACCGGCACCTGTTCCCCTTCGGAAAGGCGCTGCACGGCGTTGCGCACCCCGCGCTCCACGTCCGCTGCGGCAAGGGGCTTGAACTCAAACACCGTGCAGCGGGAAAGCAGCGCGTTATAGATGTAGAAATAGGGGTTCTCGGTGGTGGAGGCGATCAGGGTGACGCTGCCGTCCTCGATACATTCCAAAAGGCTCTGCTGCTGCTTTTTGTTCAGGTACTGGATCTCGTCCAGATACAGCAGCTGTCTCTTATACACATCTGACGCTG
>ERZ1027066.948-NODE-948-length-12976-cov-6.321802_pt1 | contig 12976 bp, 6 predicted proteins | sample MGYA00519282_ERZ1027066 | MGnify/ENA primary metagenome ERZ1027066 (study PRJEB26926, sample SAMN06164494) | human gut metagenome | biome: ENVO:00009003; feature: ENVO:2100002; material: ENVO:00002003 | host: Homo sapiens | place: USA | collected 2012 ... | reverse complement strand
CGGGTAGCGTCTGACATTCCCACGGATTTTCTGCACAAGGTCAAAGGTCTGCTGGGCGCGGCCATCACCCTCCACGCCATCTATAATCTGCTCATCGCCTACGGCGGCGCGGCGCAGTACATCGCTTACGCCCTGCCGGTGCTGCTGGTGGCGGCGGGAAAGCTGTCCGCTTTCCGCTTATCGCAGAGGAAATAACCGAACATTTACTCCCTGAGAGCTGCTTTTTGGCGGCTCTCAAATTTTTTTGAAAAATTTTGCGTTTTGGGTGAGAGTTTTTTCGATTTTTTGTACCTATATAAGTGAAGGGGTTTTTAAGCCGCATTTCAAAAAATCCAGAGAGGAGGTTCAAACGAAATGTACGATACCGCAAGACGGGTCGCACTCGTCAAGCAGCGGGTGCGGGAAAACAACCGCCGAAGGCAGCAACGCGGCATATATGGACTGAGCGCCGCGTGTATGCTGCTGTTCGCGGTGCTGATGCAGGCGGCGGGCACGGTCGTCGGGCCGGGGCAACCGGAAGCATGGGGCGTGTTCGGCGCGATGCTGCTGCGGGAGGACGCGGGCGGCTATGTGCTGGTGGCCGTCGTCTCCTTTGCCGCGGCGGCGGCGATCACCGCGCTGTGCTTCCGGCTCAGAAACAGAGAAAACCAGAAAAAAGGCGGGGCGGACAAACCGAACCGACACGAACAGGAGGAGAAAAGCCAATGAAAAAACGAATACTCAGTATCTTGCTTCTATGCTGCATGGTGCTGACCATGCTGCCGACAACTGCGTTTGCATCGGTGAGCGATTCGCTGGGCAACACACCTGAGGAAAATCAGGCGATTTTGGAGCAGCTCGCCGACCTGACTGGCGGTAGCAGCGACCAGGTGCTTTCCATGCTGAACGCTTTGGGGCTGCTGGATGAAGACGGCAATTTCAAGGTGGATCAAACCATCACGCTGGACGGCCAGGTGTTGACACTGGCGGCTGTCATGGAACTGCTGGAAAATCCCGCCACGGATCTCACCCGTATAGCCGACGTGGATGGGACTCCGGTGGCGCTGGGCGATTTGAAGACCATGATCCAAATCGAACAGGAGCTGCAGCGGATCAAGGACACCTATTTCTCCGGCAGGGAGTTTACTGGGGAAGCACTGGAGAATCTCAACAGCCTGATGGAGCAGCTGGAGCTGCAGGGTATCAGTTTGCAGTATTCCGCCTCTGCCACAAAGCCTGAGGGCGTTGAGACGGTGGATATGAGCGGCATGATGAGCCAAACACTGGAGAGACAAGCAAACAACGAATGGAAATCCGGGACTTTTACTGTATACCGCGGAAAACCGGCCGGCTTTTCCTACCGCATTCAAGGAGGCCAGCTCAGCAAGTATATCACCGATGTGGAGGTCTCGATAGGCGAGACGAGTAAGGTCGTCGAGCAAAGCGACGGGTCCTACAAGCTGACCTATGACGTAGGCGAAACTTACAGTTTAGGTGGTTGTAAAATCACTGTCAAGGTTCAAACCAATGGAGGGAACCCAGACTGGCTCAAGGATTCTTATTCCTATGGCGACCTGCTGGGGATGATCGAATTTTACGATGCGGAAAATCTGGTGTTCTATGACGGCGCCGCTTATGCCGACCACTGTCAGCTCAAGCTAAAAAAGACGGTTGACGCCCCCGCAATAAAAACATCAATGACCGCGCCGGACTATGAGAAAACATACAAAAGTGAAGGCACAATACAGGGGGATATGTATATTCCTTTGCTGGCGGATGAATACAATGCCGGCGAGGGTGCCAAAAATCCGGATTTCGTTGCACTAAGCGATACCATCGGAATTCTGGAGGGCGCCCGCAACTCGGTGCTTCCCGGCGGCTCATCCAAATTTTATCAGCCATACCAAATCGACGCCAGCATCAAGTTTGACTGGAACCCCGGCAAAGAGACCTATACCGGCCCTGCGCCGTATGGCTATGATAGTGCCACACAACCCCATGCCCCGTTCTATCTGATGGAGTACAAGTTCGATGAAGCAGATCTGACGCCCACCAGCGGCGACAGAAAGAAACCGGGGAACTGTACGATTCAAAAGGGCAGTACGGTCAAAATCTCCCTGCAGTCTACCACGCAAAACAGAGGGGATCAGAAGTACTGGCTGCCCTTCCGACTGTATATGAAGAGTGTAATTGACGACCAACCATATGCCTCCGCCACCGTCAATACCAGCAGCGTCACCGCCAGGCTGTTGGACACGGACGCCCCCATCATTCAAAGCGTCACGGCCCCGGCGGGAACCTATGCCAGCGGACAGCATGTGCCCATCACAGTTACCTTTAACGAGTTCGTGGATCTTAGAAACGCCAGCGTGACCATCAATGGCAAAGAGTATACCGCCGCTGCTCTTTCCATGAACAACTACGGTGTCACGGCAATGCTCTGGTACCCGGTGCAGGATGCGGATGCCACCACGGTCACCGTCAATGGTATGACCGGTGTGGAAGATGTTTTCGGCCATATGCTGGATACCACACTCTATCAAGGCGATTCGATTATCGACGTTACGCTGAAGAGCGTCTTGATGCGCAACGCTTCCACCGAACTGACGGCCACCTACGCCAACGGCAAGGCATCGTTCACGATGCAGGCCAACATGGCGCAGGACTACGAGACCGCATACAGCAATTATCACACCCCGGAAGGAACAGAGCCGAAGGAAGCCCCTTTCCGCCTCGAGCTGAGGTACGACTCCGCGGTTGAACCAATCCATCTGCAGGTCTATCTGGACACAGAGAAGGAAGCCTTCACCATTAGCGACTACGCAATCGCACCCGCGGCTAACACCCGCACCTATACGGTGACGCTGCAGGCCAACGAGGGCACGAAAGACGCTCCTGACTGGGTGAATGTTCTTCCCCTGACCCGGCAGTTCACGGTGCCAAAGAAAGTTTCCGCGCACACGGTGACCATCGTCCCGGAAGCGAATGACGCCGACTATACGATTTCCCTCGGCGAAACCACCCGCCCCACGCTTAGGGCCGAGGTTTTTGGGGAAGGCGGTGAGCAGGCAAGCTACACCACCGGCAAATGGAGCAGCAGTGACACGCTCATTGCCACCATCAACGAGGATACCGGCGTTGTTGCCACCACAGGAACCAAGGTGGGAGCCGTCACCTTTACCTTTACGGCGGACAACGGGACTGTGGACACTGACAATGATGATGTGTCGGGCCAGTCACAGCCCTATACCGTGACGGCAGGCGATTCCCTGGCACTGGTGATTCCCGGCGGCGCGTCCATCGTGACGCGGGTAAATCAGCCCGCCACCGTGCTGTGGAGCTCCAACGCCGCGCTGATGGCACCGGACAAAGAGTTCAATTACAGGATTGACCTGTATGAGGGCAACTACGCGAATGAGGCGGCGCTGAGCGGCCTCAATCCCGTTGCGACTTATACCGCCGGCAAGGATAAAAACAGCGTGCGGATCGAGGAGAATGTGCTCTCCAGGCTCTCCAACGGCGATACCCCTGCCTACACGGTATTGGTCTCCATGCCGCACCCCAACGCCGAGGGTGAGAACGTCCGCCTGTCGGCACTTGCCTGGATCATCGTGCAGGCACCACCTGCCACAGCCAAGCTGACACCGCCCCAGAGCATTTACCTCACGGATACCGACAGCGCCGTCAATATCGACTGGTCGGTGGAAAACGCCACTGACGGGGCCTCTCAACAGCCCACGCTGACCATTACCCGGGTCACAGAGGACAACACCACCCAAGAGGTGGCCAGAGAGAGCCTATCCGGTACCTCCGGAAGCTTCTCCCTGTCATTGCAGAGTGTGAAGGACGGCAATCTAAAGGACACCTATCAAGTGGTTTTGAGCGTGGAGAACCCTGGTGAGGAATCTCCCAGCACCGACTCCTTCCCCCTGTATGTCTACGATGCCGACGCACTGAAGGTGCAGGACGACAAAGGAGACACGATTTCTAAGCTGACCATGGACAATACCTCCAAGGTCAGCGGCAGCCTGCCCACCGATACAGCTGAAATTTTGCAGCTGCGCCAGGAGTTGGGGCTGATCGAGTACATAGGCATCAACTATGACGAGTACGGATGGAACTCCTTTAAAGACGGCATCCGGTGGCTCTCCAGCAACAACAATGCCATTTCCGTCAACTACAAGCAGGGCGGACTGTATGAGGACATCAGAAACTTCTCCTTTGATTCCTACCTTCCCGAAACCAAAATGGCGCTGTCCGGCTTGGCCAACGGTACCGCAACCGTCACGGCTACCCATGCCGCCACGGGCATGCGTGCCGATGTACAGGTGACAGCGAAAACGCTGCAAAATAAGTTCTATCTCTTCCAGCTGACGCCTGCAGCGGAAACTACGCTGCAATACACCGATGGCAAAGGTGTGTCCAAAACGGTCACGACCAACAGTGAAGGCGTGCTGGCGCTTTACGAACCCAACGGAATCGCCAGTGAGGTGTCTCTGCAGTCCGGCTCCGGCGCGGATATTTATCTGGGCACCATCTATAAAGAAAATCTGCGTTCCGGCGAGCGGGATGCCACAAAACTGCAGCTTTATCCCTTGAATACCTTCAGCCTTCGGCGAGTCGCCCGGGCATCTGTGACGCTCATCACGCCGGGCGGCGATCCGCTGGCGAACAAGACGGTGACCGTTCGCGGCGGCGTTTATAAAAACGGAGGCTACTGCCAGACAGCTCTGCTGGGCTCCAGGGCAGGAGCACTTGTCAGCGGCATCACCGGCGACACCTATACCACGGATGCGGCGGGAAATATAACCGTCTATCTGGATTCCACCCAGTTCTGGTCGGCCGAAAAGGGCGAGTGCAACACCACGGTGCTTTCCGCTCTGGATCAGCTGGAGTACATTCTGGAGATCAGCGCAATTGACGGCGACAAGTACTATCCGCTGCTGCTGACCGTCAACGGCAAGCTGGGCGTGGACGATGTAATGCGCACCGCAGAGGGCGTTGTCTCTCTGGAGCGCGTGCCGGCGGGGGAGGAAAACAAACCCTTCATTGTGGCGCAAAGCGTTGATTACGGTCTTGCCAACGGTCAGAAGGTGGATGTCCGCAACTCGACCGGGAAGATTGGCCCTAACAGCAGCTTTAAAACAGCAACCCTGCACACCACCATGTTCCTCTGGGGCGAGAAGATTGCCAACGCGAAGAATTACAGTCTCAAGCTGGCGGACGAATACGGCGTTCTTCCTGCCGCCCAGAGCAGCAGTACCAAGCAGTATCCCTTCTCATCCATCCCCGTAGCGGAAAACGATCTGACCCTCACCGAGGCCACCATGACCACCTCTGGATGGATCGCCGACGGCAAGGATGTAGGTATGAAAACGCAGCTGAGCCTGAACGGCAGCCTGCTGCAAGAGAAAATAATGCCCTTCCGGGTCGTTGATCTGACCCGAGTGCCCAAGGTGACAGAGGATGACCGCGTCACCGGTATTCTGGCGACGATGGGAGCCTCCAGTGTAGTGAAGGGAGTCGACTTTGGCGGAGTGGGCGACAGTAACATTCTCAAGGTGCTGACCGGACGGCTGGATGATCTGAGCGGTCCGGTGGACACATCCGTGTTCAAAATGATTATCACCCCTAGCGAAGATCCCTCCGTGTTCCGTGCCATGATTTGGGCCGGGTACAATACGCTGGAGATGGAGGACATGGACTATTCCGAGGACGGCGTGGCGTTGGGTGCGAATGTGCTGACGCAGAACCTGGAAGTGGGTGTGCCCGGGACCGGGGACCTGAGCCAGATGGCCCAGGGCACCTATGATCCCAAGGGGGACTACAAAACCAACTCCTTGGCCGACAATGTCACCAGCACGGATCTCAACTTGCAGTTGGAGGGCTTTTACGAAGCGGAAATCCGCTATAACGCCGAAAAAAAGGAGTGGGAGGTTTTCACCGTAGGCGGCGGCTTTACCGCCGGCGTTGGCGTGGGCTTCACCTTCAGCGTGAACGCCATGGCTGGCCCCGTACCGTTGACAGCAACCTTTGAGCTGGGTGGTGCCATTCAGCTGGATTTCCGTACCGCAGTGCGCTACGGCCGGCAGGGCGAGGGTACAGAGCTTGCCTGGAGCGATCCAACGGCCACGGCAGTGAATGACTTTTTGACCACGCTGCGTATCAACGCCTATGTCCACGCGTTTGGCGGCATTGGCTTTGACTATTCGGTCGTGGCGCTGAAGATCGGCCTATTCGGCAATTTGGATGTGGACAGTCAGAATAAGTTCCTTTCCCGCACCTATCTTGCCGACGAGACAAAGCGCCAGATCAACGGTCAGGCCCTGGGGATCCAAAGCGAAGTGGGAATCAAATTTGTGGCAACCTTCCTGTTTATCTCCTACGAGGCGGTGATCGCCTCCGGAACCCTTGGAGCCACCAGGACTTTTAATGACTGGAAAACAATCGACGACTACTGGAATAGCGCCACCAGTGGGCTGAGCCTTGCCTCGCTGCGGATGGCGGCGGCCCAGAGCGGAATGCAGGTGGCTTCTGGCAGTGCAACGCTCCAAAGCCGGGACTATCTGGAGCAATATGCCCGTACTTGGGGCCAGCCCCAGCAGCGGATGATGCTGTTCTCTCTGAACTCCACCAGTGGGCTGGAAAACATCCAGACCAATGCCAACCCCACATCCTATCCACAGCTCAGCGATGACGGGAAGGTATTGGCCTACATCAACGACGGCAACAGCAGCAGTATTTACGACAGCCGGGCGCATTTCTCCACCCTCAATGGCGGCGTCTATACTCTCTCCAGTGAAATTGACGCTTCCACAGAGTTCCCCGGCTACGGTGACACGAGCGTTTCTTTGTCTGGCACTGGCAGCTTCGCGGCGGCGGCTTGGGTTCGCATGGGCACCGACCTGCCGGGTAAAAATGCCGGTGATTCCGTGACATTGGAAGAGCAAAACCTGCTGATGAACAGCACGGAAATCGTAGTGTCCGTCTATGACGGCACAACCTGGACTTCCACCCGCCTAACCAACGACGGCACGCCGGATCTGGCCCCAGCCACGGCAGTGGGCGGCGACGGCAAGGCCATCGTGTTCTGGCGCAGCGTCTACACCCCCGATCCCGGTACGCAGGGCAGCAACAACCTGCTGAACTTCACGACCAGAGATTGTATCATGTACCGTTGCTATGACAGCAGTAACGGCACCTGGAGCGAGTCCAAAATGTTTTATAACGGTGCTACTGGCAGCGTGAAGGCGTTGCAGGCGGCCATGCTGCCCGACGGAACCGCTATGGCGGTTTACTCGCTGGACCGCAGCGGAACCGGAGATACCTCCGCCTACGAGATCGCCTATTGTACCGTGGCTGCTGACGGAACTCCCGGTACAGCCATGCTGGCGACCTGTGACAGCAATCTTGACGAAAACCCCCAGGTCGTTGCAGCCAACTTCGGCAGCGGGGATGACCGATTTGTCATCGGTTGGCATAGTGTCCGAGACGGCAGCAGCGATATCCAGCTGTTGGCTGTGGACGGCAGCGGCACCATGTCCAACAGTTTCCCCGGCTCTCTGTCTGCCCTGACCAGCAGCGGCAACGCCGTCGTGGGCGGAGACTTCCGCTTCGCTTCCCTCAGTGGGGATCATCGCAGCCTCAATGATCTTACCATCGTCTGGAATGAGACTGTCAATGATGCCAACGGCGCGGTAGATCACGGCATTTTGAAGGCGGCCAAGCTGCGCTATGCCGCAAATACCTACACGCTCTCCGCACCATTGGAACTGGCAGAGCTGCCGGATCGCACGCTGGCTGACCACTTTGATGCCTATGTCAGCGGCACCAATCAGGTGCAGGCTGCCATTCAGGCAACCCGGTATGACGATAAAAACCCAGAGGTAATCGGCGGCGTGACCGTTCCGGGGGAGGAAACGATCCTCTATACTGCTACCTCTAATTTTATCACCGATGCGGTGGCTGTGGAACAGATCGGTGTGGATTATGCAACGCTGGCATTGAACAGCCTGACACCCATTCGCTTTACCATCCGCAACACCGGGCTGAACGATGTGACAAGCTTAACGGTCAGCCTTGACAGCGGGGAAACCGTCACCCTTACGGAAACACTGCTGCCCAATGAAAGCACCACCCTTACCGTCTGGCACCATGTGAAGGATCGCGTGACCGACCCGAGCTATACCATCACCGCCGCCGGCGGCATCAACGAAAACGGCACAGTGTATCTGGATTATCCAGACATTGGCATCTCGCAAATGGAAGTGATTGCGGAGAGTGCCGGCAAACGCACGGTGCGCATGACCCTATATAATTCCTCTGCCGCCACGCTGGCCGGCGGAAAGAACCGCGAGGTGAAGCTTGCGTTCTATGCGGACGATCTGCATACCCAATCTGCAGCGGTAGACTGCGCCACAAACGGCGTATCGGTTCGCGATAATGAAATTACCATTTCCGAAGACAGCGCCCTCGCCCGCATCGATCAGGGAACCTTTACACTGGACCTGACCTATGATCTGGGCGGGTATATGACATCCATTGGCAAAACCGAGATCCCCAATGTGGGTACCTATCTGTACGCCGAGGCGTGGGTGGAAGGTCAGATCGGTGGAACAGGAAGCAATCAGCGCCTGCCGGAGTATGACGGCAGTGACAGCGAGGCCAGCGTCCATATGACCGGCGCACTGGCCCGCACCGGAGAGCGGATGACTATGGATGTGACACAGGGGAACGACGGCAACGGTCACAGCACCGCCGCCATTACCCTGCGCAACAACTGCCTGCAGTCTCAGACCAGCGCAGAGCTGGTGGCCACGCTGCTGGATGCTGCCGGGACCGTTCTGGAAACGAAAAAGACCAGTATTGGCGGTGCCATCTCCGGGGAAACCTTCCAGACGGAAACCGTCACCTTCTCCCGGCTTGGCACCCGCGTAGTGGTGCGAGCCGCAGTGCCCGGTAATGACCTTCTGACCTTTGAAGGTCTGGCAGTGGGGCTCGGCGATTTTACCGCCAACGGAACGAACTATACCTATACGCTGCAAAATGATAGCGGAGCAACATCTACGCTAGTCACAGCGGTGTCTGGAAACGGCGAGCCCGTGAGCATCAACGGACAGGCTCTGTCCACCGGCGGCAGCGCAACCGTTGCCATCCCCAACAGCGGCACAACCGACATTGTCGTGAGAATCGGTGCTAAAACCTACACGCTGACGATTCTGCGCAATAGCGGCACAGGCGGCAATGAAGGCGGTGGCGGCAGCGGCTACAGCTACTACACCATCAAGGCAACTGCCGGGGCTGGCGGCTCCATTTCTCCCTCCGGCAATGTCAGCGTCCGCGAGGGCCGGGATCAGACCTTCACCATCACCCCGGATAAGGGCTATGCTGTCGCCAACGTCAAGATCGACGGCAAGAGCATCGGCGCGGTGAAGTCCTACACCTTTGAGAATGTCCGCAGAACCCATACCATCGAGGTCATCTTTATGAAGGCCAACGGCAACCCCCAGACCGGCGTGTTTGTGGATGTAGCCACCGGCAGCTATTATGAGGACGCTGTGGATTGGGCAGTGGAAAACGGCATTACCAAGGGAACCGATGATACCCATTTCTCCCCGGACGGCATCTGCACCCGTGCGCAGGCCGTGACCTTCCTGTGGCGTGCCGCTGGCAGTCCCGAACCCGAAACCCGCGCCATGCCGTTTACCGACGTCCTCGTGGGCAGCTACTACTATGACGCTGTGCTGTGGGCGGTGGAGAATGGCATCACCAAGGGCACCAGCGACACCACGTTCAGCCCGGATGCCACCTGCTCCCGCGCCCAGATTGTCACTTTCCTGTGGCGTTATGAGAAGTCCCCGGCAGCGGGTACAGCCAATCCCTTTGCTGATGTGAAGTCCACCGCCTACTATGCAGGCGCTGTACTGTGGGCGGTCAAGGAGGACATCACCAAGGGAACCACCAACACCACATTCAGCCCCAATGCGGATTGCACCAGAGCGCAGATCGTGACCTTCCTCTGGCGCTGCAAGAAGTGACCGGCTGACATACGGCTAAACATCAAAGCCGCTGGCATGACCCCATAAGCGAACATCGGACAGCGCAGCGGACGGGCATCTCGCCCTGAAGCTGCGCTGTTCTCTTTTCGCTGCGAGAAACAAATCAATGACATTTTGAGCTGCGCCGCTATCCCAGCGCGGCAAGGAGACAGCATTATGAAAAGAATCACAAGAATCATTCGTCCGATCATCTGCATGACCGTCCTTCTCTTTGCTATGACCACGGCGGTCATGGGCTGCTATCAGAAAGAGACGGAGCCTATCGACATTCCCGGCAGAACGCCTTCCGGCACATCTGCGCCTCAGCCATCAGCGACTCCCGCGGGCGAAGTTATCCCCTCGGTGGACAGGCAGGCAGAGTTGGCGGAAGCCAGAGCGAAGAATCCCGACACCGTGGCATGGCTGTATATCCCCGGTGCGGAGGTGGACGACCCTGTGATGCAGGCGGAGGACAACGGCTATTACCTAAAGCTGGATGAAAACGGCGAGTACGCCATGTGGGGCTGCTATTATGCCCATTGTGAAAACGAAATCGGCGGCAGGGATAAGCTGGACAAAAACACCACCATTTTCGGCCACTCCGCCAGCAACTGCGACCCGGACGGTGTGCGGTTCACCAAGCTCTACCGTTATATGGACGCAGACTTTGTAAAGGAGCATCCGTATATCTATCTCTCTGTGGATGGTGAGGACATGATTTTCCAGATCACCGCTCTATTCGTCACGGATATTGGCTTTGACTATATTGAGCCTGATCCCACGGGAGATGATCTGACCAGCTTCTTTGAGACGATTGCGCGGAAAAACTGGCTGGATTTTGACGGTGTGACCTTCTCCGAGGAAGATACCGTCCTGACCCTTTCCACCTGCTGCCGGAAGTATGACAAGGCCAACAGCGGCAATCAGCGGCTGGTGGTCATGGCAAAGCTGCTGCCGGAGGGTGCAACCGCACAGGAGTTCAGCGTATCCCTTGTGGATAGTCCTGAAATGCCCTAAAAGAAATCAGAATACGACGATAACAGGACACCCATCCTTGCGGTACTGAAAAGCAGCGTATGGTATAGGGAAAACGGCGGCTGCTCTGTACGGGGCGGCCGTTGTTTTTGCTGTCCCAACATTTTTCAGATGAAAGGGACCTATGCGTATGACAGGAGAGCACAGGAGGTGCCGCTAATGCTGCGGCGACGAGCCGCGCCGGGAGCATAGCCGGACGATACCCGGACGCCGTAGGATACCTATGCCCTCCGGCAGCTACCGACAATTTCCATACTGAACCGCACCGAAGCGCCCATGCAGGCTTTTATGCCTGTGTAGGCGCTTTTTGTCGTTCCCGGCACTTTTTCGCCGTGGGCTGCCGCTCCCCGCCGCCCTTCGTTCTGGAAGGAACATCCACCCGAACAGGACGAAAGGAGCGCAGCATGAGCCGCGAAAAAAATATTTTTGAGAAATTTCCGAAAAAATGGCCAAAAGGGGCATTTGGAAAACCAGTAAGGGGTGAAAGGGGAAACCACGACCTGCCTTCCGGCGCGAAGGGAGGTGAGAATATGAAAGACTCCTATGAGCAACGCATTCAAAATCAGTTTGGCGCCTTCTGCGTCAGGGTTTTGAAGAATGAGGCCCGGCATATCCAGCGTGACTATGCCAGCCTTCTGGACCAGGAAAAGCCTTTAGACGAGCTGACAGCCTCCGAGCTGGAGCAGACCGCCGTGTTGGACGATTACTTTATGGACGAGCATGTCTTTGAAGTATTGGGACTTCCGGTAGTCGTAACTGGCAATGTCCTGGCCGATGCGTTAGCGCAGTTGCCGGAGGGCAAGCGGGATGTGATCCTGCTGTCCTATTTCCTGGGTATGACGGATCGGGAAATCAGCAAAAAGCTGCATATCGTCCATCAGACCGTATCCAAGCGGCGGCTCGTTACGCTGAAAGAACTGTACGAATATCTGGTAAAGGAGGGATTTGAATGGCCGGACATGTAAAGCCTATTCCGGCGCCTGTGATTCTGGCAGCCGTGAACGGTGACGAGAATGCTCTTGCTGCTGTCGTCGCTCATTATCAGAAGTACATTCGGGCTCTTGCCACCAGACCGGTGAGGGACGAGTACGGTAACGAATACCTGTATGTGGACGAAGATATGCGGCTCAGGCTGGAAACAAAGCTGATACATAGCATTGTGACGAGCTTCAAGGTGCTGCCGGTCTAAAGGTGTTCGGGGCAAGTTTCGCTCCCTTTCCTTGCCCCAACAATCCAGCAGCGGAGTCCATGATCCTTGACAAAGAAAGCCTTCGGGCAGCATAAGGCAGACGGATACGATCTGTCTGTGTGGAGCCGGTCGGCCGGTGCGCCATGACCCTGTTGCAAGTCCGCAGGACGGGACCCCTACTAAACAGGTGAGCGACAAAACCAGGCCGCGAAACAGGTGTGGCAGCCTGTGGGCGAGGATACACAGACAGGATAATGAGACTCCCGCGTTGAACGCCCTCAAAGCATTGCGCGGCGCACCCATCAGCATGGGCCGGGGTGAGATTCCCGTGGAGCTGCGGCCAGCAGCCATCCGTTTTCTGCCTCTTTTATGGTTTTAATGTAATGGCATGAAAGGGGCTTTATCATGCAGAAAAATCAATCTGAAAATAAATATGCCCCGCCTATGCGGAGCAAAAAGAAGATCGGCAACACGACCTTTATCGTCAATTCCTTTTTTCCTCAAACGGGAAATCAGACGATAGCCTCCAAACTGGAGAACCTGATAAAAGCCGATGTTCAGAAACAAACTGTGACTTGAAAACCTCCTAACAGGCAGACAGGGAAAAGAAAGCGCGGTATAATGAAGTTGGACTTCAATATCGTGTTTGACTGCCAGATAGGAGGTATTTATGTATTATCAGTCAAACACCGCTGCCGCGCTTCAACTCCCTTCGCTTATGCGAAAGCTCCTTTTC
>ERZ1027066.941-NODE-941-length-13069-cov-9.024435_pt1 | contig 13069 bp, 8 predicted proteins | sample MGYA00519282_ERZ1027066 | MGnify/ENA primary metagenome ERZ1027066 (study PRJEB26926, sample SAMN06164494) | human gut metagenome | biome: ENVO:00009003; feature: ENVO:2100002; material: ENVO:00002003 | host: Homo sapiens | place: USA | collected 2012 ... | reverse complement strand
TCTTGTCTCGTGGGCTCGGAGATGTGTATAAGAGACAGGTATATTTATACATGAATAATGTATATTTTTTCACTTGCAATATGTAAAGAACTGGTATATATTTATTCTAAAGTAATTATTCAAGGCTTTTAGACACAAAAGCAGTTAATGGTTACCATCATAAAGAATAAACGAAAAGAGGACACGCACTTATGAAAGACAAAGTTGTATTAGCTTATTCAGGCGGACTTGATACCACTGCTATCATTCCATGGCTTAAAGAGACTTATGACTATGACGTAATCTGCTGCTGCATCAACTGCGGACAGGGAGAGGAGCTTGACGGACTCGATGAGAGAGCTAAATTATCCGGAGCTTCAAAGCTTTACATAGAGGATATCTGTGATGAGTTCAGTGAGGACTACATCGTACCTTGTGTACAGGCCGGCGCAGTTTATGAGCACAAATACCTCCTTGGAACAGCAATGGCAAGACCTGGCATCGCAAAGAAGCTTGTAGAGATTGCAAGAAAAGAAGGCGCTGTAGCCATCTGCCACGGTGCAACAGGAAAAGGAAACGACCAGATCCGTTTCGAGCTCGGTATCAAGGCTCTCGCTCCTGATATCAAGGTAATCGCTCCATGGCGTCAGGACAACTGGAAAATGGATTCACGTGAGGCTGAGATCGAGTACTGTAAAGCACACGGAATCGACCTTCCGTTCGGCACAGATTCAAGCTACAGCCGTGACCGTAACCTCTGGCACATCAGCCACGAGGGACTTGAGCTTGAGGATCCTTCACAGGAGCCAAACTATGACCATCTGCTCGTATTAAGTGTCACACCTGAGCATGCTCCTGACGAAGGTGAGTATGTTACAATGACATTTGAGAAGGGTGTTCCTACATCTGTCAACGGAAAAAAGATGAAGGTAGCAGACATCATCAGAGAGCTCAACCGTCTCGGTGGCAAGCACGGCATCGGCATCATCGATATCGTTGAGAACCGTGTAGTAGGTATGAAATCACGTGGTGTATATGAGACTCCTGGTGGAACAATCCTCATGGAGGCACATGACCAGCTCGAGGAGCTCTGCCTTGACCGTGCCACAATGGAGGTCAAAAAAGAAATGGGCAACAAGCTCGCTCAGGTAGTATACGAAGGAAAATGGTTCACACCACTTCGTGAAGCAATCCAGGCTTTCGTAGAGTCAACACAGGAATATGTAACCGGAGAAGTTAAATTCAAATTATATAAAGGCAATATCATCAAGGCCGGCACTACTTCACCATATTCACTCTACAGTGAGTCACTTGCAAGCTTTACTACAGGAGATTTATATGACCACCATGATGCAGACGGTTTCATCACACTGTTTGGTCTGCCACTCAAGGTGCGTGCAATGAAGCTTCTTGAGCTTGAGAACAAGAAGAACAATTAATTGTTACAGCAAATAAAAGAAAAAGAGATGTGAAATAACAGCAATTATTTCACATCTCTTATTTTTTTAATAATTTCATTCTTTAAATCAAGTGCCTTATCCTTAATGTGTCTAGAAGCACTTTTTGATATAAGCACCCTTGCAATGAGCTTTGAAGCCACATCCCAATGGTCAAGCTTATAATTCATCTGAGCCAAAAGCAAATCAACCGTATCCTGATTCATACCACATATAGGGAAATGCTCAGTCGCAACCGCTCTTGTCATTCCATCAAGAGCCTGCTTATAATAATATTTTTCTGCCTTTTGTGCACTTACAAGCTCTTCACTTTCCGTTGAGATACCATCAGCCGTAAGCTGTTCGATCAAGCCGCGATAAAGCCAGGATAGCTTAAGACAAATATATGCCTTTTCACTATACATAGCCCTTTTAACAATCGCTGAAAAAAGTGCCAGCTTAAATCTGTCTATTGCCTCATCATACGAATATAACAAAGGCACCGACTTGCTGCCGGGCTTAAATTTGGCAGCAACCTGCTCCTTAAGCAGCCTTATCTGTGTACTCGATACATGTACAAAGTCGCCATTCATCGCACTATAACCACAATGCGGACACGATGTGACACCATACTTTATTGTATCAATTCCCTTGTAAACCGGTCTGAAATCATCATCAGAGCCAGCAAACCTGATCTTTGATGTCCGTACCGTCAGTGTTTGAAAACTCTGATCACACACCGGACATGTTATATTCTTTGCAAAAACAAAATCCGTTTCATCCTCTGTCTGAACAGCAGCTGCCACCGGAGCATCCCCGGTGGCAGCTGCTTTATCCTCATCATACAGATCATTTATGTCTTCAGGATTTAAACCGAATTTGTCAATACCTGACTTTAAATCCATATTTTACCTCTATTCTTCTCTTCTGTTTATTTTTAGTCAAAAACTATTTAGCTGTCGGAAGCTTGAATGAGCTCTTTAATGAGACGATTCTGTTAAATACAGGCTGTCCATCCTTTGAGTCCTTGCAATCCGCGCAGAAGAAGCCATTTCTGACAAACTGGAAGCTGTCATAAGCCTTGGCACTCATAAGCTCCGGCTCCACTACACAGTTATCAAGCACTGTGAGTGAATTAGGATTAAGATTTAAGCTTCCGTCCTCATTGTACACTCCAAGCTCTTCATTAACGATATTCTCGTAAAGACGTACAGTTACCTGCTTTCCATACTCGGCTGAAACCCAGTGGATAGTTCCCTTGACCTTTCTGCCATCAGGACTGTTGCCACCCTTTGATGCCGGGTCATATGTACAGTGAATCTCTGTAACATTGCCGTTTTCGTCCTTCACACAGCTATTGCACTTCACAAAATAAGCATTCATGAAACGCACCTCATTGCCAGGGAACATACGGAAATACTTCTTCGGTGGCTCCTCCATGAAGTCCTCTCTCTCCACATAAAGCTCTCTGGTGAAAGGAACCTTTCTCTTTCCAAGCTCAGGATTCTCCACGTTATTGTCCACTTCAAGATACTCAACCTGTCCCTCAGGGTAATTGTCGATAATCACCTTGACCGGATCAAGCACAGCCATCATACGAGGACGCTTAGCCTTTAAATCCTCTCGGATACAATACTCAAGCATAGCGTAGTCAACAGAGCTGTTAGCCTTTGATATACCACACAGATCAACAAAATTCTGGATAGACTCCGGTGTGAAGCCCCTGCGTCTGAGCGCTGCTATAGAAACAAGCCTTGGGTCATCCCAGCCATCAACGATGCCGTCCTCCACAAGACGCTTGATATATCTCTTTCCTGTTACAACATTTGTCAGATAGAGCTTTGCAAACTCAATCTGCTTTGGCGACTCCTCAGGAGAATTCTTAAATCCACATTCAATAACCACCCAGTCATACAGTGGTCTGTGGTCTTCAAACTCAAGAGTACATATAGAATGTGTGATACCCTCGATAGCATCCTCTATAGGATGAGCAAAATCATACATAGGATATACACACCATTTATCACCTGTATTGTGATGTGTCATATGAGCCACACGGTAAAGAATCGGATCTCTCATATTGATGTTTGAAGAGCTCATGTCAATTCTCGCACGAAGCACCTTTGTGCCATCCTCGAACTCACCGTTTTTCATGCGCTCAAAAAGGTCTAAGTTTTCATCAACACTTCTCTTTGAGTATGGATCCTCCTTGCCGGCCTCTGTGAGTGTACCTCTGTACTCTCTTATCTCATCAGGTGTCAGATCAGATACATATGCCTTTCCCTTCTTTATCAGTCCTACTGCACACTCATACATCTTGTCGAAATAATTGGATGCAAAAAACTTCCTGTCAGCCCAGTCAGCACCAAGCCACTTAACATCGGTCTCGATAGACTCTACAAACTCCAGACGCTCCTTGGTAGGGTTTGTATCATCAAACCTGAGATTGAACTGTCCGTCATACTTCTTTGCCAGTCCATAGTTTAAAAGAATAGACTTTGCATGACCTATATGCAAATAACCGTTTGGCTCCGGTGGGAATCTGGTCTTTACTGTCTTGCAATGACCCTCTGCCAAGTCCTTCTCAATAATCTGTTCAATAAAATTTTTCGAAACTGTTGCCTCGTTCTCCATAAATGTTCCTCCGAAAATAATACTGTGTCCATTATAAATTCATCAGTTTACTTTGTCAATGAATTAGAAAAAGTAGTGCATGTATATTATACGTGCGTATGTGTAAACAGATGATCCTGACAGTATTCCTTGTTGCCGGTGCACTTCGAGCAGTATCTGAATGTTAATTCAGGATTTGACAATTCCGTTCTGCCGCATATATAGCACTTATGACGTGAGATGCCACTGCCCGGGCGAGGTTCGGAAAACTGGGCTTTAAACTGTGCCTTTCTCCTCTTCTGGTGCATATTCTGTCTGAATGAGAGCCTGTGCTTGCAGCCATAAATGAATACCAACAGATTTATAAGTGCAAGTACGATTTCTGAGCCGTATGCCAATCCAATCTGCCATCCAAAGCTCATATAGGTATACACATCATATGCAAACATCACGAAGTAAACAAGCACCATCCACTTCATCTTTATAGGAAGCACAAAGTAAAGCCTCACCTCTGCCTCCGGCATCAAAAGACCAAGCATCAGATACATAGCTATAAGTATATAGTACATAGTCAGATTGATGGATACATGTGTCACTGCAAATGCAAGCATTCCTACTATATCATACAGCAAAAAGCCTCCGAAAAAGTACACATTCATCCTAAAAGAGCCAAGATATGACTCCATGCTGTCTCCAAGCGTCCACAGACAGAATATAAATAAAAGCTGTAAAAATGATATGCTGCCGCTCGGCACAAAAATCCAGCTTATAAGACGCCATACCTGTCCGTGCAAAATAGCAGAGGCTGAAAACTGCAGATAATAAAGGACAACATCTCCCTTTGTCAAAAGCAGCACACTGCCTATCAGATTCGCAGCGATAAATATTCTAGTGATATTCGGAATCGCTTTACTTCCATATTTTTGTTCTAGTTTGTTAAGCCAGTTCATACATTTTAGCAGACATGGTTCATTTCACTGCTGCTCACACCATTATGTGACAAGCAGTGGTTACATCACGATGCAATAAAACCACGTATCTGCATCCTCCTGTCATATTATTGCTGCCTTTTACACTATAGTGCAAAGGGCAGCGGTTATTACAAAATTTATTATGATAGTTAAATCATACTTTGTCAACGAGACTGCGAATTATTCACAAATTCTTTATAATTATAGTCATTGTAATTTGTCGATATCTGTCGTATAATAATCTCTGTTTTGATAATAGAACAATTATATATTTTAATAAGAAGAAAGATATATAAAAACATATAAGTAATACATTATGGAGGAACCACTATGGAAAATAACAGCTTACATAAGTTGGGCATTGATATCGGCTCAACAACCGTCAAGATTGCACTTCTTGACGCCGATGACAATATCCTCTTTTCCGATTATGAGCGTCATTTTGCAAATATCCAGGAGACACTTGAGTCCCTTATCAGAAAGGCCTACGACAAGACAGGTGACCTTTCAGTTTGTCCTATGATAACAGGCTCCGGCGGACTCACTCTTGCAAAGCACCTTGAGGTGCCATTCGTACAGGAGGTTATAGCTGTATCTACCGCACTCACACACTATGCTCCACAGACCGATGTGGCAATAGAGCTAGGTGGCGAGGATGCCAAAATCATATACTTCGAGGGCGGCAACGTGGAACAGCGTATGAACGGCATATGTGCCGGCGGTACAGGCTCATTTATCGACCAGATGGCTTCTCTCATCCAGACAGACGCTACAGGACTAAATGAATACGCAAAAAGCTACAAGGCCATCTACCCTATCGCAGCCCGCTGTGGAGTATTTGCCAAAACAGATATCCAGCCTCTCATCAATGAGGGAGCCACACGCGAGGATTTATCCGCTTCAATCTTTCAGGCCGTGGTAAACCAGACCATCAGTGGTCTCGCCTGCGGTAAGCCAATCAAGGGACATGTTGCTTTCCTTGGCGGTCCTCTGCACTTTTTGTCAGAACTTAAATCAGCATTTATCAGAACCTTAAATCTCGATGACGAGCACACTATCGTTCCTGAGAACTCTCATCTGTTTGCAGCAATAGGCTCTGCATTAAACTATAAAGACAACTCTGTCACCACACTCTCATCCTTAATCGACCGCCTCTCAAACGGCATAAAGATGGAATTTGAGGTGGCACGTATGGAGCCTCTTTTTAAGGATCAGGCTGATTACGATGAATTTACAACGCGTCACGGCAACAATCACGTAAAGACCGGTTACCTTTCTACATACAAGGGCAACTGCTATCTCGGAATAGATGCGGGCTCAACCACCACTAAAATCGCTCTCGTAAGCGAGGACGGAGACCTTTTATACTCATTCTACAGCAACAACAACGGAAGCCCTCTCGCGACAGCCATCCGTTCTATCCAGGAGATTTACGCAAAGCTTCCTGAGGATGCACACATCGTACACTCCTGCTCTACAGGCTACGGAGAGGCTTTATTAAAGGCAGCTTTAAAATTGGACGACGGCGAAGTTGAGACTGTAGCCCACTACTACGCAGCAGCATTCTTCGACCCAAAGGTAGACTGTATCCTCGATATCGGTGGACAGGACATGAAGTGCATCAAGATAAAGAACCAGACAGTCGACTCAGTACAGCTCAACGAGGCCTGCTCTTCAGGCTGCGGCTCATTTATTGAGACCTTCGCAAAGTCCTTAAACTACTCAGTACAGGATTTTGCAAAGGAAGCCCTTTTTGCAAAGAACCCTATCGACCTCGGAACCAGATGTACGGTTTTCATGAACTCAAAGGTAAAGCAGGCCCAGAAGGAGGGCGCATCTGTCGCAGATATATCAGCAGGACTTGCCTACTCAGTAATAAAGAATGCACTTTTCAAGGTTATCAAGCTGTCTGATGCAAGCGACCTCGGTGAAAATATCGTAGTCCAGGGCGGTACATTCTACAATGATGCCGTTCTTAGAAGCTTTGAAAAAATAGCAGGTGTACATGCCACAAGGCCTGATATCGCAGGTATCATGGGTGCCTTTGGTGCCGCACTCATCGCACGTGAGCGCCATGAGGCTGATTACAAGACAACAATGCTCACAATCGACCAGATAAACGAGCTCACCTACACCACAAAGCTTGCACGCTGTCAGGGCTGTACAAACCACTGTCTTTTAACTATAAACAAATTCTCCGACAACAGACAGTACATCACCGGAAATCGCTGTGAAAAGGGTCTGGGCAAGGAGAAGAACAAGGATAACATCCCAAATCTTTTTGAATACAAGAACAAGCGTATATTTGACTATGAGCCACTTGACCCAAAGGATGCTCCACACGGTACAGTCGGCATCCCAAGAGCCTTGAATATGTACGAGAACTATCCGTTCTGGGCTACATTTTTCAAACGTCTCGGCTTTTCTGTAGTACTGTCACCGCAGTCTACCAGAAAGATTTATGAGATGGGTATCGACTCCATCCCAAGTGAGTCAGAGTGCTACCCTGCAAAGCTCACACATGGTCATATAAGCTGGCTCATAAAACAAAATGTAGATTTTATTTTCTACCCGGCAGTGCCATATGAGCGCAAGGAGTTTCCTGATGCAAACAATCACTACAACTGTCCTATTGTCACATCATACTCTGAGAATATCAAAAACAACGTGGACGAGATTACCTCAGGCGAGGTTAAATTCATAAATCCGTTTATGTCATTTGAGAGTGAGGAAACTATCTCACAGCAGCTTGTTGCCACCTTCTCAAAGGGTGATTTCAACCTGCCTGAGTCACAGATTCGTGATGCAGTTGCCGCAGGCTGGAAGGAGCTTGCCATGACAAGGCTTGAGATACAACGAAAGGGCGAGGAAGTGCTCGACTACATGGAGGACACCGGACGTCGCGGAATCGTGCTCGCAGGCCGTCCGTACCATGTGGACCCGGAAATCAACCACGGTATCCCTGAGCTCATCACAAGCTATGGCATCTGTGTGCTGACAGAGGACTCAGTATCCCATCTGGGCGAGCTTGAGAGACCTCTCATCGTCATGGATCAGTGGATGTACCACACCAGACTGTACTCAGCAGCCAACTTTGTAAAGACCCGTGATGACCTTGACTTAATCCAGCTCAACTCGTTTGGCTGCGGTCTCGATGCTGTCACAACCGACTGCGTAAACGATATACTGACAGGCTCAGGCAAGATATACACCTGCCTGAAGATCGATGAGGTAAACAACCTGGGCGCAGCAAGAATCCGTATCCGCTCGCTCCTTGCCGCCATAAGAGTCAAGGAAACCAAGCATGAAAAGCGTGACTTAAAACCGTCTAACTACGAGCGTGTTGTATTCACCGAGCAGATGAAAAAGGACAACTACACCATCATCTGCCCTCAGATGTCACCTATACACTTTGACCTTCTCGTGCCAGCCTTTAAGGCAGCCGGCTACAATATGGTCATACCGGATATCCCTGCAAGGGAATGTGTGGACGTGGGACTTAAGTTCGTAAACAACGATGCCTGCTACCCTTCACTCATTGTCGTGGGACAGATTATGGCAGCCGTCAAATCAGGTAACTATGATATGACACACACAGCCATCCTCATCTCACAGACAGGTGGCGGATGCCGTGCAACAAACTACATCGGCTTTATCCGTAGAGCCCTCGAAAAGGCCGGATATCCTGATGTGCCTGTTATCTCAATCAACATGGTTGGTCTCGAGAAAAACCCGGGCTTTAAGTTTACTCCAAGCCTCATCCAGCACGGACTGTATGCACTTGAGTTTGGCGATATCTTTATGCGCTGTCTCTACAGGGTACGTCCTTATGAGAAAGAGCCTGGAAGTGCCAATGCACTCCATGAGAAGTGGAAAAAGAGAGTCATCGACTTTGTCGGCAACACAAAGATGCTCTCTCACAAGAAATACAAAAAGATGTGCCGCGAAATCATAAGGGATTTCGACAATCTGCCTATGACAGATGAGGTTAAGCCGCGTGTCGGCGTGGTCGGTGAGATTCTCGTCAAATTCCTGCCTGCAGCAAACAACTATGTGGTTGACCTGCTCGAAGCTGAAGGAGCCGAGGCTGTAGTGCCTGATCTGACTGATTTCTTACTCTACTGCTGCTACAACACGAATTTCAAGGCTGACTATCTTGGTGCTTCTAAGAAAGCCAAGTTTATGAACAACCGACTTATCGCCTTCTTCGAGTGGCTCAGAAAGGATGCTAGGGATGAGCTGGCTAAGAGTAAGCACTTTGAACCAACCGCTCACGTGCAGGATCTCGCAGAGTATGCTTCTCCTATCGTTTCTTGCGGTAATCAGACCGGTGAGGGCTGGTTTTTGACAGGTGAGATGCTTGAGCTCATCAATGAGGGCGTCACAAACATCATCTGTGCACAGCCATTTGCCTGCTTACCGAACCATATTGTGGGTAAGGGAGTTATAAAGAGAATCAGACATGATCATCCGGATGCCAATATCGTGGCTATCGATTATGATCCGGGTGCTTCTGAAGTAAACCAGCTGAACCGTATTAAGCTGATGCTTTCTACCGCGAACAAGAACCTGAAACAGGAACTTGACGGAGAGAAAAACGCGTAAAAAATTACATAATCCTTTTTCATTTCAAAAGACCCCGGTCGGAAAACAGTTTTTCATGTTTTCCGACCGGGGTCTTCTTTGTTAAGGTGTATCTTCTGTTTTTATCGGTAAATCCGCAGGATACGGAGAACTTTTACCAGTTTGGTTCCCATTGGCATGCGGCGCATTTCGGCTTCGGTTGTGCCGGTTACGACTACGAAAGCAATCAGGTATACCACGATTGCGATCAGAATTGCGGCCAGCATACTGATCGACGGGCGTTTTGTGATGGCGAACAGGCCATAATAAACAACCCAGGTTACAACACCCATGATGGCAGCGGCGATCAATGGTTTTACATACGTGTTTTTGAACTCATTGCGGAAGTTCAGGTGCTTGCGGATCGAAAGGTTATTCAATACACACATGCTAAGGGAGAACAGAATTCCCGCAAAGACGACAGCATAAATGTTTGTCTTTGGGAAAACTGCAAGGATCAGCGCCAGAACGATAAGATCCATCCCAAGGGAAATTGCCGCATTGTGCAGGGCTTTCTTCTGCTGTCCGATCGACTGCAGTACACTGTTGGTAATGGTGGACAGTGCAGAAAAGACAACTGATACGGCACCCATCATCAGCAGTTTGCCGGAAAGGCTTGAGCTTGACGGGAACAGAACGCCTGTAATCGGGAATGCCAGAACTCCAAGGCCGACGGCAGCCGGAATGGAGATGAACATGGTCAGGCGGATCGTTTCCAGAATTTTGTCGTTTGCCTCGTCGAGGTCACCGGTTGCGTAGCAGGAAGACACCTCCGGCATCATCGCAGATGCGGATGCGCTTGCCATGGCAAGCGGGACGTTAATCAGCGTAACGTAATAGTTGGAAAACTCGCCGTATGCAGCGTTCAGCGCTTTCTGGTTTTCGCCGTGCCATCCGAGGATGGTAAAGAACAGATAGTTGTCCAGGTAAGCGTTACAGTTATAAATAAAGGTCGTGAAGATGACCGGTGTTACCATCAGAAAGAGTACCTGAAAGATTTCGCGGTAGGATTCTTCGCGGTGGCGTGTGTCTTTGGCTGCTTTTCGCAGAATGCTTTTCCGGTTTACCCCGTAAACGAGCAGCATAAAGCAAAGGCCTGCCAGCACACCGGCTCCCGTTCCGAGGGTTCCGCCGGCAGCACCGAATTTCGCACGCTCGGTGTCATTTGTCGCAAACTGCTGGATAAAGAACCAGGCTGCACCGATACTGAAAGCGGCGTTGAATATCTGCTCGATGATCTGTGAAATCGAAGTCGGCATCATCGTGCTGTGGGCCTGGAAATAGCCGCGCAGGACGCCGAGAATCGCCGAGAAGAAGATGGTCGGTGCCAGTACGCGCAGGGCCAGGATGGCATTCTGCTGGTTATACGGCAGAAGGAATTTTCCGCCGAAAAACGCCACCAGTGCAGCGATTCCTCCCACGATTACGGCATAAAGGAGGGCTCCGCGGAAAACGCGGTGTGCATTCCGGTACTCTTTTAATGCCAGGCGTTCGGATACGATTTTTGACACTGCCATCGGAATACTATAGGAGGAGATCAGAAGCAGAATCGTATACAGATTACTCGCCGTACTGTAATAGCCAAGTCCCTCATTTCCAATCGTTTCGCCGAGCGGTGACCGGTATAAAAGACCGATCACACGTGAGATAATCGTTGCCGCCATTAAAATAGAAGTATTTCTCAATAATGTATTTTTCTTTTTACTCATGCTTTTGCTCCCGTATTACATTTTCGATCTGCCAGTCAATCGGCGCAAGACCGTTTTCTTCCAGATATTCGTTTGTTCTGGAAAACGGATGGCTGCCGAAAAATCCACGGTATGCAGAGAGCGGACTCGGATGAGCGGACATCAGCACCAGATGCTTTGGATTGTGGATCATCTCTTTTTTCCGCTGCGCCGGACGGCCCCAGAGGATGAATACCATCGGGCGGTCCTGCCCGGCGAGCACTTTGATTGCCGCGTCCGTGAACTGCTCCCAGCCGATTTCCTTGTGGGAATTTGCCTGATGCGCACGCACAGTCAGCACCGTGTTCAGCATCAGAACACCCTGCCGTGCCCATTTTTCGAGATAACCGTTGTTCGGGATGTAGCATCCCAGATCGTCTTCGAGTTCCTTGTAAATATTGACCAGAGACGGCGGAATGTCTACTTCCGGTTTTACGGAAAAGCAGAGTCCGTGCGCCTGTCCCGGCTCGTGGTACGGATCCTGGCCTAAGATGACCACTTTGACCTGCTCGAGCGGGGTAAAGTGGAACGCATTGAAAATATCATCAGCCGGCGGGTAAATAGTGCGGGTTTTGTACTCCGCTCCCACCGTCTGAAACAGTTTTTTATAATAATCTTTGGAGAATTCTCCTTTCAGGGCATTGGCCCAGCTTCCGCTAAGAGGCGGCATATCGTTTTCTCCCTTCCTTTTACAGGCGGACCGGCACATTGCGGCCTGCCAGATATTCTTTGACTTCACGAATTTCCAGTTCTTTGTAGTGGAACAGAGATGCGGCAAGTGCGGCATCGGCTTTTCCTTCGGTTAAAGCGTCATAGAAATGCTCCAGCGTTCCTGCGCCGCCGGATGCGATGACCGGAATGCCGACACTTTCTGCGATGGTTCTTGTCAGCTCAATATCATACCCTGCCTTTGTTCCGTCACAGTCCATGCTGGTGAGCAGGATTTCTCCGGCGCCAAGGCTTTCTGCTTTTTTTGCCCACGCAACGGCATCGATGCCGACATCAATGCGGCCGCCGTTTTTATAGATATTCCAGCCGCTTCCGTCCGCTCTTTTCTTTGCATCGATCGCAACGACCACGCACTGGCTGCCGAATTTATCTGCCGCATCACTGATCAGCCGCGGATTGTTGATCGCAGAAGAATTGATGGAAATTTTATCCGCACCTTCCCGCAAAAGCACCTTAAAATCTTCCACGGTACGAATACCGCCGCCTACCGTAAATGGTATAAATACTTTTTCTGCAACCTTGCGGACCATGTCCACAACGGTCTCTCTCGCATCTGAAGTTGCCGTAATATCTAAAAATACCACTTCATCTGCTCCGGCTTTATCATAAGCCGCCGCAACCTCAACCGGATCTCCGGCATCTCTTAAATTAACAAAATTGATTCCCTTTACAACTCTTCCGTTATTTACATCCAGACATGGAATGATTCTTTTTGTATGCATAATGATGTCCTCCCTATAATTCCACAAAGTTCTTTAATATCTGAATTCCGATATCACTGCTTTTTTCCGGATGGAACTGGCATGCGAATACATTCCCCTGTTCTACCGAAGCATGGATATGTGTACTGTATTCTGTCGTAGCAGTTACAATTCCCTCATCTGCTGCTTTCAAATAATAAGAATGAACAAAATATACATAGGAATCTTCCGGAATCCCTTTGAATAATCTTCCATTATTCTGGAACTTCAAAGAGTTCCATCCCATATGT
>ERZ1027066.932-NODE-932-length-13169-cov-8.314626_pt1 | contig 13169 bp, 14 predicted proteins | sample MGYA00519282_ERZ1027066 | MGnify/ENA primary metagenome ERZ1027066 (study PRJEB26926, sample SAMN06164494) | human gut metagenome | biome: ENVO:00009003; feature: ENVO:2100002; material: ENVO:00002003 | host: Homo sapiens | place: USA | collected 2012 ... | reverse complement strand
ATTCTAAATATAAAGATATTAGTACATCTTTTAACGCTGACTACCATTAAATATTGAGCTAACATAATCCGGCTAATGTTTTCGCGTATAAATTATAATTAAGCTGGCTCCAAAGTCAGCCCAATTTTATTTTGTGCATTTTGCCACTCTTAGCCAAAAGTATTCAGCTTTCGAGATATTTGTTAAGCGCATCTCTCAATTTACGAATTTCATCATTTGAAGATACTATTTCGGATATTTCATCTTCACATGCGCAATCGCACATTGAAATAAGCATACCTTTTATGCCACCTCCCTTTTCTATTTTAGCATCTTTTGAGAACATTTCTATCGGGAGAAACTCGACTACCCCTCCGCTGTCAAAACTTACCGAAGCCGCAGCGTTTTTCTTTTCCCATTCCTCCACCTCACTACATGACATATAAGCCGTTTGACAATTTTCTAATTCTGGCTTCTTTTGCTCTATCATATCTAAATAGAACTGTATAGCCATTAAACCTTTCTCTGTTACCGTATTGTCTTTTGCAATAAGACCATTTACTTTGAATGTTTCTACAACGCATTCTTTGTTGCTCATAAATTCTACTAATTCCATATTGATTTATTATTTATAGTGGATAAAATTTGTATTTTCTTGCTGTAATTGGAACACGGCAGGATAGTTCCTTTTTGAATATTGTTTTCTAAGGTATGATATTAAATTATCGAAGTTGGTAATGAATCCCTCGTTGATTAAATCAGCCACCTTCTTTTCAAGCTGCCACAGTTCGCGTTGTTTGCTTTCATCACCCTGCTTGTTGCGAAGCATTTTCTCATGTGAGTTAAACACAACCCAATTCAATGCTTCCCCAACCTTTTGCATTGCTTTCGGCATAAACTCTTTAGGAACTATCTTCTGAACGGCAGAGCCAAGTTCTTTGTAAGCATCCCCGGCATCGTTTCGATAGCGAATCATTTCATCGTACACAAACCGTAATACTTTGACTTCAAAAGCCGGATTTATCCACATAGCAAATTTGATAAACAGAAGCGGATTCATCCAAACTTTATCGGGTGTTTTGCCTTCTTTCGTATTTCTACCCTTAACTTTTATAAGTAGTTGATTTTCACCAATGAGCATTTTTGCTCTATGGCTTTCATCCTCTGCAAGAGCTTTCAAAAACTCTGATGTATTATCAGATTCTAAGAATTTACTCATTTGCCTTCTCGGATTCCCTTCTACATTATTCCACTGCCGAAGCAATTCAGTTCCGTCAAAATAACCATCACTCGTGCGCTGAACCACAGAAAAACTATCAATGTATCGCACCATTTCTTGATTTGTTTTCATATTATAAATTTAGATTTTACTTAACAAAGATTTCTCCCTTTTACGGGAAAGTTCACGCTTGTTTTCTTCAAGTTCTTCCCAACGATTAATAATTTTGGCTCGTAAGTTTGCATCATAACCACTTGCGAGAAGAAGACAATCCTTTTTGGTGAGAATGTAACAAGACACTTCTTTGCTTCCACCGTTTGGCATAGGTTGAGGTCTTGATGATAATTCAAAACTGAATTGTCGTCTATCTTCCAGTTGTTCAAGGATATTGCGAATATCTCGCATTACATTTGAATGAGTTTTGCCCGTAATTTCTGCAATCTGTAAGGAGGTCATTGTTCTTTTTTTACCTTTTCCCTCATCAATAGGTATTAACTGATTAAAATTTTCCATATCTTTGCACTATAAAGTTAATGTTTTCCCCATCAGCGGCTCGGACATCTCCGCTTTTGGGGAATTATTTTGTCCGATCTTGTAGTAGGCAGGGAATCGAACCCCAATACGCCATTACTCGTACCTACTGAACCCTCCTTAATATAATAGTCACGCTTGACATAATAATAAAGAGAAAGGGCAAATCCCGATGAAGCCTAATGTGGTTGCCTGCCTCAAAGAGAATGCCCTATAATATTTTATTCCAGTTCATGACAACCACGAAATGAACCTAACAGCATTGTTTCCGACACAAATATAGAAACGATATTTTCACCATACAACAACCTAAAAATCAATAAAATAAATTCGGTAAACATCAGTAACAAACGGTAAGAATCGGTAAATAAAAACAGTTATATTTACTCTAAAATTTAGACATAATATAAATAATGCACGTATCTACCGTATTGTGACGAGATATTGGTTACAATTTATGATACCGTTCAAATAATTTAGAAATATAAAAGACTGTAAATAAATATATTGCAGAAAACGTGTTAGTCCCCATTCTTTTTATATCTTACCATAACATTGCCTTCGGATTCTATTTTACAGTTTCCACCATGAACATATACATAAACTTTAGCCACATCGCTTTGCCTTACATGTAGTTTAGCCCGATCATATACACTCACAAAAACTTTGGCGCAATCTTCCACTTCAAGAGTCAATTCACTATCATGGCGCAAATGGAGAGTAGCGGCTGTAAATTTACCGAAAGAAAGCTTGCCTGAACATTTACCGTTCAGTACATATACACCATTGTTGCCTCCGGTCACTGGTTCATCAACAAAAATAAGGTTTTGATGAAGCAGGCTCCGGTCAAAATTACCTTTTATATATTCCACCGTCGGATAATCGTGTTCAATACAAAAATCAATGCCCCGTATATACATTCCGATCAATTCTTGCTGGCTTTTATTGTTTTGCCAGTCACCTTGCCATTGTGTGCAGAGGCCATACGATACGGCATGACCTCTCAATTCACTATTCAATCTGTTCATAATCATATATTAAACTTGTTTACACCGTTTATATTCCTATGTAGTATATCCCTGATTTCTTCCACAAATTCCACATTCTTTGCTGTATTTATCTGTATCATTGTCAGTTGTTGTAATTGTGCTTGTGCTATTACATTATAGGCCGGGAACAATTCTTCAACCAATCTGCGCACATACTCCCGTTTAACACTCACGTCAGCCCGGATTGCATTTATATAAGAAGCCAAAAGGTTAGCGGTATTTTCAGTAACATTCTGTATGCCTTTAGATAAACCACTTCCACTGTCTTCTTCCTCTTCCTTCATACTGATACCATATTTCTTTTCCATATAGTTATTCAGTTTGTCAAGCATGGAATAGTAATCATCGGTTTTCTCACTTACCCCCATTAGATAGTCCGCAATACTTTCCAACTCCTTTTCGTCAAGAGAGAAATCCTTGCCGAAATAACCACTCATTCCATCCTCACCAAAAAGCATCTTTTGAAGCTGTTGCATGGCCGGTTCCAAAATACTTATTTTGAGAATGGAGTTCATAACATCACCCATAATGTCGGCAACCTTATTTTTGAAAGCTTCGGCACCATCCTCGCCTTTCTGCCATGCCTCATACAAGGCATCTCCCAGCTGTGAAGCCCAGTCTTTCAAATTAATGCCATAAAGAGATTCAGCCGTTTCTTCGGCAAAATCCTTTATTTGCTGTTTCATCTCCGCAATCTGATTCTCATAATCAGCCACCTTGCTATCATCCGTCTTCTTCTTGTCAATTTCGGCTTGCCGTTGTTTCTCCAATTCTGAAAGTTGTTCTTGCATCAAGGCACGTTGATACCCGTATGCACCACCTTCATCGTATGCCGAAACACGTTTTTGAAGTTTTTCCGCTTCCTGCTTATATTTCTGCAAAGACATCAAATCGAAGATGTTGATCTTTCCCTTATTGCGTATTGCACCAATCTGATTATTTAATTGATTCAACCGGGTACGGTCATTTTCTGCATCTACAAGTTTTAGTTCCGTGCCACTGCCCAAAAAACGTTCAAGAATACCGTCAATTTGTTCGTATATATATTGCAACTGTTGAGCACGAAGTTTACTCTTTTCAATAGCCTTATCGAGTTTCTTATCATGCGCTTGTGCTATCTTCCCAATCCAATTTACAGCTTCACCAGCAGCGGCAGCAATACCACCAACGATTCCACCTTTGGCGAATCCCTGCCCGATATTGCTTATAGAAGACATGGCATCCTGCACATTACCCATCGTGTCGGCCATACCCTCATTGCCCAAAGCATCGAACATGGAAGACATCTGTCCTGCAAAATTGCCGACAAGATCAGCACTTTCAGCGGCACTTTCTCCCAACCGTCCGATTTTCTTTTCCAGTTTGTCGCTGTCTTTTTCAGAAGTAAAAAGTTCTTTTACATTCTTCGCTAAGGTTTTGAATGGATTTACAGCCAACTGTGCATCTTGCAACTGGGGGATGGCTTTTATCAATTTATCCAACAAAGAATAAGCACCCTTAACATTTTCAATACTACCATCATCTTTCGTAAAAAAAGAAGTAAATCCATTGGGCTTTCCATCGCTATCATAGGAAACCTTTGCATTATTCTTGATTTCCCTTGCGATACGTTCAGCCTCTTTCAAATCAGAGAATGAACGTTGCTCTTTATCTCCAAATATTTTCTCCCATTCAGGTAACAATTGTAATAAGGTCGATTTTAATTCAATCAGCTTCTTATTATATTCATCAAGATAAGCCTTCTGAACATTGTTTAGACCTGACGTATCACCAACCAACTCCCCATTTTTTCCGACACTTAATCCAGTCTTTGATGCGTACTGTTCACTTAATATTCGTATCTTTTCTATCGTTGATCTTGCATTGGCAATAACCTTTGTATCATCAAGTGCAATACTTACCTTATCTTTCTCAAATGCCTCTTTAGCATCCTTCCACACCTTAAAAAATTGCTTATATAATGGGCTGTCTTTACCTCCTAATATACTTTCTGCTTCATCGTCACTCAAAGTGAATGGAAGATCAACAGCCTTTTCTTTGAGTTTCTTTTGTACTGTATCTATTAAATATTGCGCTTCATTCTCATAATCAGTCAAAAAACCAAAAGCATAAGTTGAAGCATCCTTCTTACTTGCACCGGCATTGATAAGCTGCTTGTATATATCCCATTTCTTTGAAACATCAGACACGTACCTTTCAAGTTCCTTTGTGGCCTTATCCGAAGCTTCTTTCATAGCGTTGGCATCAATATCCAAAAGCACTTTCCGTATAGAAACTTTCAATTCCCTACGCTCTTTGGTCTTATCGTCAAGCTGGTTAAGAATCTTATTCAATTCATCCCGATAATTTACAATATTCACCGGTTCTTTACCTTTAAATAAGGAATCAAAAATACCCGATTCTTTAACCTTGCTGGCAGCTTCTCCCTTTCCAACAATGTCAGTCCACTTCTTATATTCAGAATATGCCTCCTTTAGTAAGTTTACCCGTTCTTTCAATCTTTCGGCAAAGGCATCCTTTTTGCTCTTATCCTTATTTGGATCAGTGAGAGAAAAACCGATTTCTTTAGCTCCTTTCTCACCGGCTTGCATTGTGTCGAAAGCCTTTTTATAATCTGATACAATTTGCTTCTGCCAGTCGGGAAGTTTTGACAAGTCAATAGCTCCAATACCTGACAAATCTATTCCGGCTTTAATCAATACCGGCTTCAATTGATTTGTTGTCTCTTTAGCTTCCTTGTATCCTTTTTGTATTCCTTCAATGATTTTCTCTGAATCTGTGGAAACCTTTATTTGGGCTTCAAATTGCCCATCTGTGGCTTCATTGAACTTTTTCTGCAAATCAGAAAAACTTTGACTGGCTTCTGTATATTCAGCATTAATCTTGATATTGAACTCTTCTTCAAGAGTCTTCTCGTTAAAGAAGTCTCGCATATATTTCGGCATCTTCTCGAACGTATCAAAGAAAGAACTTATATCCAAACCGATAGCTATTTTCTGCGCATCACTCAAATTCTCCAAATCCCAGCCGGCAGCTTTCAGCCTCGACTTGTACCCAGATAGGAAGTCTTTCATATCCGGCAATACATCTTCCATATAAATACGCTTAGAGTTTTTCCACGCTTTCCGCAATTGAAAAATATCATCTCTATATCCTCCAGTGAAAGGCAACTCATTATTCAGGCTGGCCAATGCTTTGGGGTATTCTTTGAGAATGGATAGCTGTTCTTTCAGCGGTTTACCCGAAGCGGCTTTGGCAAAATCACCATGTTTGGCTATAACTTTCTGCATGGCGGTGGAATACTCGATATAGCTGCCTGACATGCGGCCAATAATCTTGTTTACCCGTTCCTCCGCATCAATGTAGTCATTGATATTTTCAAGAAAACTGTCATCAAAATAACCGTCAGTCGCTTCATTGGCATGTTCAGACGTACCTTTTATGGCATTCAACAATCTATAAGCCTCTTTTGTATCATTCAAAGCATTCCGAAGCAATATATATTGTTCTGCAAGGCTTTTAACCGTATTTCCTTCATCATCAGTCTTAAACGTTTCATTAAAAGTGTCTGCCCAAACTGGAGAATAATCCTTTAATGCTGTTTTCATTTCTTCAATAGAAGAAATCAGTGAGGCATCATTCGCCTTAAAAGGATCAACATCAGCAAATTTTTGAGCTTCTTTCGTTAAATTCTTGAAACCGTCTTGTGCTCTTGTTGTCAGCTCGGAAATACGCTCGTTCATTTCGTCAGCCTTTTGCCCGGACTTATACCATAATTCAGCAATGGCAGTAAGCCCAGTAAACAAAAGCATGTATGGATTAAAAAGCAAACCTTTTAATGCAACTCCTACTTGTTTTATACCATAACCCAATGAGATCATGGCTACACGCCATTTACTTGTTGAAAGTGCAGCCGACATTTCAGCACGAGATATACCAAGTACCTGCACAATATGACCGGCTTGTCCTGATTTCAATTTTCCAAGTGCCATTAACCGCAAGGCATACTCCTTAGTTAAAGCTCCACTACTTGCCAACGCTTTCCAATCTGCGGTTGTCATAGTATTACTTGAAGCTATAAGTCCTTTTTCCGCATTAGTAAGTGTACGATAACTGGATGCGACAACAAGATTGGCTGCTGCCTTTTGCTTGGCAGCAAGCGTACTTTTTATAAGAGCCGCACTTTCATTCCCAATCAAGCGGTTTGCGCCAAATGTAGCTACCTTATATACTCCAAAGGCTCCAACGGCAGCTTCGATAGCCGGTACAACTTCTTTCCAATTTTGTGCAAGGGTGGTAAGGCTTTCGGCAGTCCATTTCAATGTACTACCCGTTGACTCCGCAATATCACCAAGCATAATGTCAATCGCATCAGCCAAGTTCTTCCATTTGGACTTAACTGATTCTGAAAGAACTTCCTGCATATTATTAAACATGCCACCATCATCCGTAAGTTCCCAAAGAACATCTTTTACATCCTCAAACGTAACCTTCTTTTTCGAGATCATATCAAGCACTTCACCGGCACTGACAATGCGGCCTTCCAACTTGCTGAATCGCTCGGCCAGTTTATCCACCATAGGAATGTTCGCTTCCGTCAATTGTCGTAATTCCGTTCCTTTCAAGAATTTAGCAGCCTTTATCTGACCGTAGGCCAATATGATACGTCCCATATCAACACCTACACCGGCTGATATATCAGCCAGCCTTTTCATGGTATCATACAATTCATTGTATGGTATAGAATACGCGGAAAGTTGTTTGGCATACTGATTCAAGTCCATAACCCCGAACGGAGAAGCAACAGCCAGTTTCTTAATCTGATTGAATATGGTTGTAGCTTTGCCTTCATCTTGCAGGATAGAGGCCATTGCAATTTTCTGATTCTCCAACTCACCACCAATATCAACCACTGCACGTAAGAAATTTTGTGCCGCATAAATGGAGTATAGCCCCAAAAATTCATTTCTTAATTGTCCGACAATACTCAACTGGCTGTTCATTGCTCCATTCATATTGAGAGTGGCTGTCATGTGCCGCCTTGCTGCATTGGCTGATCTCTCACGGGCATTAGCCAAATCCAGTTCCGCTTTGGCGGCACGGGCGGCTCTTTGTCGCGCAAGCTCACGTGCAGCTGCGGCAGAAGCCTCCGCTTTGGTTTGAATGGCTGCGGCTTTGGCGGCGCGTAAATCACTTGCTGTAAAGTTTGTATTCAACCCGGCGGCTTGCAAGGCGGCACGGACAGCTTGTGTGGTACTGGCCTTATCCACTACCACATTGATCTTAAACTTCTCACTTTGAAGCAAAGTCTTCATATCGCCAACCAACTTCTTCTTGTCAAAACCCACATCAAGTTTTGCCTGCAAGTCTTTGGTGATTTCCGCTTTCAATTTTTTACGTTGTTCCGCTGTCTTATCACGGAACAGTATATCAAAATATAAATTACCGAGATCAGCCATATATTATTGTGTTTGTGTTACTTATAATCATTAATGTTAATTGCTGTTTCTCCATTGCCATACTTATCTTTCCAGCGTTTGGCAGCATCCTCTATTTCGCTTACGGAAGGGGATTTGAAGTTCTTCGTATCGTGCTTCTTTTCCTTGTTGTCCTTGTCACAATCTGTAACCACAATAGACACATCCATTGCCAATAGTTCAATTTGTGCATTTGTAAGTACCCAATAAATACCAAACAAGGGCTTGCTTATTGGAATCCCAAATACTCTCAAAGGCTCTGTCAGCCACGGATAGGACTTGCCTATTTCCCACGTTTGTCCGTAGCTGGTTCGTGAAGGATATGCTCTGCTTCCTCTTTTGTCATTGTCATCATCGTGTCCTTCATCGCGGTCAGATATATGGTAGCAGTCAAGTAGTCTTCCACTGGAATTTTTTTTTTGCCGACGGCTATAACCTTCATCAGCTCATGATCTCCATATTGTTTGATATAAAAGAACCATCGCCACAAGAAAGGATAGAAGAACTTGATCTTCCAATATCCGTTCAAAATGATAGCGGCTGCACATTGGCAACTGATCTTATCATCATTCCCCGATTTCTGCATGGTACTGGTGAATTTGCGTATAGTCCCTCTTTTCAGCCATGAAATACCATATTTCTTTCCTCGGACTTCCACATAGTCCACACTGTCTTCCAACACATCATTCAATAGCCTTTCATCCTCCGGTGTAGGAAGTGTTATGTCATTCTTCTTTGTCATATTTTATCATGTTTTATACGAAAAAAGGTGGTGGCCGGTATCAAGTAGCTCACCACCTTTTCGCTGATATGAATTTTGCAAAGTGTTATATCCTAAGTTTTTTATTCGGACACTTTTTTACGTAAAATGTAAATAGAGGCACCCTTAGCATCATTCAACGGAGAAACAGATACATTAAAGTACCCCGGCTTATCCTGCTCGCTGACGAAGTTGCTATACCCCTCAACATTCGGTAAGAACAAGGCTGTTTGACGGTCTTCACTACGCATGAAGAGTCCTCCGATTACTTTCTTCGGTTCGATATTGTAACCTTCACCTTCATAAGTCTCACCATCAATGGTAGCAGTCATAGTCACCGTTTCCGCTTTCTTGTTCAGTAACAAGTCATTGATCTTTCCTGCCACGGAAGGTACTTGAAACTGAATATCGGAATCTCCAGCATTAGCAATAGAAGTCCAAGTTGCTCCGGTTGTCAACTTGATCTTGGAAACATCGGCAGCTCCGGTATCAAATGTAACTCCGTCAGAGAGTACCGGCAGCTCCATATCAAAAGCCGCTAAAGTTGCGAGGTCACTATTGACTTTGGACACATAATAAACCTCCTTCATCTGATTAAAGAGCACCTTTAACTCTTCCAGTTTGGTAGTAATAGAAATCTCTGCCATAATCGTATCTTTTTAAGTTTGTGTCATTTGTTTATTATTAGCTTCGCTTGTATTATTAAGGAATGAAAACCGAGTCCGTCATTTCCTCCGGGAAGCAATCGTGGACTTACAGCTGAAAACAATTCCGTCACTATTGGAAATTTTGAAACCACTTCCATTTGCATTTCATCCAAACGGACTGTATTCTCAATACCGTTTGAGCGATCATGCGCAAAAACGTTTATCTGACAGTAAGTGTCTTGGTAGGTACTTCCTTTATCTTGGATAGTTTGTGGCAACCGGATAACAACAAAGTCCTTCATCGCCTTTTGTTCAGCAGCCGGACGATCTGTTATGAAAACCTTTTCACCAATGCCGGTTACTGCATCAGCGATTTGTTTTAATATATCCATACGTCTATAAACTGTCCGTCCCATCATTTCATTGGTTTAAAGTTCTTGAATAATGTATTTTGTGCCCTTTGAAATGTTCCGGTCAGAACATCTGCATTTAACACATTCTCCAAATAGGTTGAATATTCAGTACCCGTGCACATTACTATCTCAAATCCTTTACGTGATTCCGACTTATATCTTTTCAAGAAATCAAAGGAGGATGCTTCGCCATAACCTTTATCAGTTTCTATTGTTCCAGTAAAACGTCTGTTCTGATTATCATAACTGACACCTACAAATGTTTCACCTTTAGTCAGTTTTACTCTCACCGGTTGTTTCATTGAATCTCCACTACAAACGAAATAGGAAAATCTACCGTCCATGAATAATCCGCACGCATAACTGGTTATTGTATTACCCGTAAGATTCCGAAAGCCTGACTTGTTATCAAGTGCATCTTGGATAAGTTCTTCACAGCATTTAGTCAAGACATCAAAGATATATCCTGAAACAAGCTCCTTTGCCTTCCTCATTCCTTCATCAAACAATACTTCATTGCTCCGGTTATCCATGCGTTAATTTTTTGCAAGATTGAAATACACAGTTGTTCCCAAATTTCCGGCATAGCTATCAGTAACCATACATTGAGTGAAAGTGCCTTGTCTGTCCGTGACATCTATCAGATCACCGGCCAATATTCCTTCAACAATTCCGGGAAGGCTCAACAGATAATCGCTCTTTATCACATTATCGGTTTTGAATGTCCGCAAATTTGTACTACCTTCCTTTCGGCATATACCTTCATACAAGATCACCTTCTCACCATCACTGAAAGAATCCTCACCTATAATTCGGTAAACAGTACATTTGTGCGGATGCCGTGGATTATTTACTTTCATACTCAAAAATTGACTATTCTGATTTTAGTGCCCTTTACAACTTCTTCATCCCATTTCTCATACAGTTCTTTCGCCATTTCACGGAGTTGCCGCTTGTCGTATGCGCTGGTCTGCCAACCACCTTCCTTATGCTTCCATCCCCCGTCACTGTCTTCGGTATCATTCTTACTGCTTGGAGTGCTTGCACACCACATATAAATATCGGCAGTGGCAAGATCAAGTTGCCTTTCGGTCAGTTCACTTACCATTGTTCCAAAAGCGATTTTCCGCTTGACAAGAACCCTTTTGAGGGCGTTATCCGCTATTTCATAAGCGGTTGCGCCACTCAAAAAGTCTTCAATGGTCATATCTTCCGTATGAGAAAGTTCCTCACTCATTCTTGCATGAAGTTAAGAGTTACACAGTCACAGTAGAAATGAACATATACTGCGGCATTCTCGGCACACACATTTGGGCGGCTTCACTTTCAATATAGATTGAATGTGTTTCAGGATTGGCTCTCTGTGTCAGTTTCAAACGTCCACCGTCATAAGAAGCAACCTTGTTTGCCTCATATCCCAAAGTCAAAGGTTCCACACCTTGAATTGTACCAATCTGACCTACCGGTATAAAGGCGATATTGGTAGCCTTGAAGTTTTCCACTTGTTCAGTGATAAGATCAGGCTGTCCGTCTGCATCCTTACCGGGCTTGTCAACAAAAGCATAGCTGTCACGTGGTACGATTTCATCCACTTTAACCAGTTTCTTGAAAATGGCTTTCAGGCGGTCTTCATCTTCATTCTGTGCATTGGCAATAACCGTACTATCATCCGTCACAGTCGGATAGAGAGAATGACCGATACGTTTAAGAACCGCAGTATGAGTCATTAAATCATCCCACAAGTCCTGCGCCAGCTCCATCCTGATCTTGCCCAAATAATGATATTTGCGGCGAATCTCTTTCACTCTGTTCTTTATATCCATAATCGGATCAGAGGCAGAGCCTTGATTTGCCGGAATATGTTCATCCTTAGTCCACCAACGGCTTGTGCCGGCCAATACCTGGTAATGGTTTTCAGGGATATTAAAGTCAATAGTGATACCCTTCAAACCACGTGGGTTGTTATCAGTATCAATAGTGAACTTACCCGTGGAAACAATTCTCATTCGCTGGTGAGTAAGCGCATTGTAGTACGATCCGATAAGACCGTCAGCACTTTCATCAAGCAAGCCCAAGAACACATTCTGCATCTCTTCCGTCAATGCGGACATGCCTACCCGTTGCAACAGCTGTAATTGTTGTCTCACAGTCACACGGTTCAAACGGTAGAACTTCTTTTGAGTCGGGATATTACCCGTCCTTCCTTCGAGTTCTCCCAATGCAGCTTCATAACCCGGACTTTCCGGATCAACGTAAGCTGGCAGCGTTTTCACGCCGAGGCTCGTAATAAGCTGGGAGAAAGTATAATCCAACTTGGTTGCTTCAAATTCAAAACCATCAATTTGAAGTAGGTCATACTTCTCCTTGTAACGGTCAATAAATTCTTGCCAAGTGTCCCCACCAAGCCCATATTCGATAACCTTGTACAAATCAATAGGAAGTGTATTCATACAATTGTCGTGTTTTAAATGTTATTTTCAAATTCTTCTACTGCACCCATACAATTTGAGGAAGTGTAGTAATCTTTTGCAGGATAGCAACCACTTTTTCGTCAAACATGTACTGATAAATCTCTCCGGCATAGACTACTGTCCCACTGGCCTTCGTGTTTTCACTGGCTACAAGAACATCTTCTTGCAAATAGCCATTAATACCAAGAGTGGTAATATCTGATTCAGCCGCCTTAATCTGTTCGTCCGTATAGGCTTTAAAAGTCTTGCCTGAAAGATCAAACTTCACTGCTGTACCGGCAGGAATCTTGCCAACCGCAACCCAATCGGAAATGTTACTCACCATACCACCGCCCGGATAACGGTGACGGATTTCACGCCACACTTTACGGGCATGTCCGTATTTCACGGTGTTCACATCAAACGTGTTACCCATTGTTCCCATACATTTATTGTTTTAGAGTTAATAATTTCAATTCTTCTTCCAGCCTTCCTTCTTGCCTTTACGTTCAAAGTATCTGCTGGCTGCATTGTGTTGTGTTCCACCTGAACCGTCAGAAGTTCTTGGGGCGGTGCCATAACCCCTGCACGCCTTATATTCTGTCTCTTATACACATCTGACGCTGCCGACGACTAGTCGAGTG
>ERZ1027066.930-NODE-930-length-13176-cov-4.953129_pt1 | contig 13176 bp, 8 predicted proteins | sample MGYA00519282_ERZ1027066 | MGnify/ENA primary metagenome ERZ1027066 (study PRJEB26926, sample SAMN06164494) | human gut metagenome | biome: ENVO:00009003; feature: ENVO:2100002; material: ENVO:00002003 | host: Homo sapiens | place: USA | collected 2012 ... | reverse complement strand
TGTTATGACAATCGGTGGGCTGATAGCCTGAGAAGTAAACTCTTTCTTCTCAAACTGCTTTTTTAATTTTTCATACATGACTTTCTCATGGGCAGCATGCTGGTCTACAATAAACAGTCTGTCATTATATTCTACCAGCCAGTAGGTATCAAAAAGCTGTCCGATAATCTTCTGCTTTGCCATCTCCTCTTCTTTTAAGAAAGAACCCTGTTCATAGCTTCCTTCCGGCTTTGCTCCGTAGGTTTCTTCCTCCCGGAGGACATAGGCTTCTTTTGCCAGTTCTTTTTCCGTTTCTTTTTCCGTTTCTTTTTTCGATTGTTCCGGAAGCGGCTCTTTCTGAATCCGTTCTTCCATCATATCTTCCGGTGGCATTGATTTTATCGTATCAAGAAGCTTTTCCTGTGCCGCAGAGCTGACTGACCCGGTTCCCATTGGTCTGCTGACAGGATATTTTATTTCGTAAGGACTGTCTTTTCGTACTGCCTTCCGGATTTCTTCCAAACGTTTCTGCTCAAATGGCTCCGGCATTACCTTCTCTATCTTAGGAACTTCCATCTCGTTTTTCTTTGGTGTATCCACCGGAACTTCCGGTATAATATCACGGTGCACTAGCGCTGCCGATAAAATACTCTGCACTTCCCGGTACAGCTCCTGCTGGTTGGAAAAGCGAAGTTCCATCTTGGTGGGATGCACATTTACATCCAAAAGACTGCTGTCAATCTCAAAATAAAGTACCGTAAAGGGATACTGATGCTGCATCAGAAACGGTTTAAAGGCATCCTCTATAGCCTTGGATAAAATCTGGCTCCGGATAAATCTGCCATTGACAAAATATAATTCGTAGCCCCGGTTTCCTCTGGAAATCATCGGCTTTCCAATAAATCCACTGACTTTAAAAAGCTCGCTTTCATGTGCAATCGTAAGCAGCGCTTTTGTAATATCCCTTCCGTATAAATGGTAGATAATATCCTTGATATTTCCATTTCCGGATGACTGCAGTTTTACCTGATTATTCATAATAAATTTGAAAGCTACGTCTGGATGGGATAAAATCATCCGCTGCATCAGTTCATGAATATAGGTGCCTTCTGTCTGGGCGGATTTTAAGAATTTCTTTCTTGCCGGTGTATTATAAAAAAGATTCCGTATAATAAAAGTGGTTCCATCCGGCGCACCGATTTCTTCCAAAGAAACTTCCTTTGAGCCTTCAATGAGATAACGGGATCCGGTAAAATCACCGTTCGTCTTTGTAATGAGTTCCACCTGACTTACTGCTGCGATACTTGATAATGCTTCACCTCGGAACCCTAAGGATGTAACGGTAAACAAATCTTCTACGGATTTAATCTTACTGGTGGAATGACGCAAAAATGCCAAAGGAATCTGTTCCCTATCGATTCCGCAACCATTGTCCGAAATACGGATAAAGGATAGTCCACCTTCTTTGATTTCAACTGTTACTGCACTGGAACCTGCATCTATCGCATTTTCCACTAACTCCTTTACCACCGAGCTTGGTCGTTCAATGACTTCTCCTGCCGCAATTTTATCAATTGTTTCCTGACTTAACAGTGCAATCTGTGGCATAACGCCATCCACCTCCTTTACCATCTGTTTTTCACTTTATTCTGTAATTCGTATAACTTATTCATTGCTTCGATTGGTGTCATCTGACTCAAATCCAGTTCTTTTAATTCGTTTAATATCGTATCGTTGTCCATGGTATCAAGCAGTGATATCTGTTCTAAATCCACCTCGTCTAACTTCGGTTTGCTGCGTTTACTGCTTCCCTCCGCACTGATATTCTGAACGATTTCCGTAATATCATTATTACTTAATTCTTCTACAATTTCTTTGGCACGCTCAATGACATTATCCGGCACTCCCGCAAGCTTTGCTACCTGGATACCGTAACTCTTATCAGCTCCGCCTTTTACAATCTTGCGCAGGAAAACGATATCATCACCCTTTTCTTTTACTGCAATGCAGTAGTTATTTACGCTGTTTAATTTGCCTTCCAGCTCCGTCAGTTCATGATAATGGGTTGCAAATAATGTCTTTGCGCCAAGAAGCCTTGGATTACTGATATGCTCTACCACTGCCCAGGCAATACTCAATCCATCAAAGGTACTGGTTCCACGTCCGATTTCATCTAAAATCAAAAGACTGTTGGAAGTGGCATTCCGTAATATGTTTGCCACTTCTGACATTTCAACCATAAAGGTACTCTGTCCGCTGGCGAGGTCATCAGAAGCCCCTACTCTGGTAAAAATACGGTCTACAATTCCAATTTTGGCTGATTTTGCCGGAACAAAGCTTCCGATTTGAGCCATCAGTACAATCAACGCACTCTGTCGCATATAGGTAGACTTTCCTGCCATATTCGGACCGGTAATAATGGACACACGGTTGCTGCCATTATCAAGATAAGTATCATTTGCCACAAACATTTCATTCTGAATCATCCGTTCTACTACCGGATGTCTGCCGTCTTTGATGTCGATAAGACCTTTTTCGTTTAATTTCGGACGGCAGTAATTATTCTGTTCCGCTACCGTTGCAAGAGATGCAAATACATCAATCTGCGCCACTGCTTTGGCGGTCTTCTGGATACGGACCACTTCATCCGCCACTTTCTGGCGGACTTCCCGGAACAGTTCATATTCTAAGACAATCAGCTTGTCTTCCGCACCTAGGATAACATCCTCTAATTCTTTTAATTCCGGTGTAATAAAACGCTCAGCATTTGCCAGAGTCTGCTTTCTGGTGAAATAGTCCGGCACCATGTCTTTAAAGGAATTGGTTACTTCAAGATAATAGCCAAATACTTTGTTATATTTGATTTTCAGATTCTTGATTCCGGTTTTCTCCCGTTCTTTTGCCTCCAAATCAGCAAGCCAGCTCTTTCCATCTGTCTTGGCTTTCCGCAGGCGGTCCACCTCTTCGTTATAGCCCTCTTTTAAGATGCCGCCGTCATGAAGGGTAAGTGGCGGTTCTTCCGTAATGGAGCGTTCGATTAATTCGTATAATTCATCCAACGTATCCAGCTGCTCATATAAACGTTTTAAAAGTGGTGACTGAAAATCACTCATCAGTGTCTTAATCGGTGGCAGCATATGTATGGAATTGCGAAATGCAATCAAATCCCTTGGATTTGCGGTCTGATAAGTAACACGGGTAATCAACCGTTCCAGATCATAGACCGGATTTAAATATTCCCGGATTTCTTCTCTTGTGATGGCATTGGTATTAAATTCGTCAATGGCATCATAACGTTCTTCTATTTCCGTACGCTCAATTAATGGCTGTTCCACAAAGCTTCTTAAGGTTCTTGCTCCCATGGCTGTCCTGGTCTTATCCAATACCCAAAGGAGAGAACCACGCTTTTGCTTTTCCCGGAGGGTTTCAACCAGCTCTAAGTTTCGTCTGGTAGAACTGTCAATAATCATGAATTTTCCAGTGGTATACGGATGAATTGCCACCAGATTGGAAAGGGTTGTTTTCTGTGTCTCGTAAAGGTATTTTAATAATGCACCGGCTGCAACGACGCCGCTGTCATAATCTGCAAGACCAAGTCCTTCTAAATCCCTGACTTTAAAATGATCCTTTAAAGTCATCTGTGCTGTCTCATCAGAAAAATACCATGCATCCAGAGAATAAATTACGATTCCCATACGGTTTTTCATATCATCGATATCAATTCCGCTGATATAAAATGCTTCATTACAGATGATTTCTGTCGGCTGGTATTTATTGACTTCGTCCAATAATTTCCGTTCCGAATCCACTTCTGTCACATAGTAATCTCCGGTGGTAATATCTGCAGAAGAAATACCATAATGGTCACCGATATATGCGATACACATGATATAATTATTTTTCGTTTCATCCAGTGCCTGTGCATTTAAGGTAGTTCCCGGCGTTACAACTCTTGTTACTTCACGCTTTACCATTCCCTTGGCCAGCTTCGGGTCTTCCACCTGCTCACAGATAGCAACCTTATAACCTTTTTTCACCAGTCTGGTCAGATAAGTTTCTGCTGCATGATATGGGATTCCGCACATGGGTGCCCGTTCCTCTGCACCACAGCTCTTTCCGGTTAAGGTAAGCTCTAATTCTTTTGATACAACCTTTGCATCATCAAAAAACATTTCATAAAAGTCACCCAGACGGTAAAATAAAATACAGTCCTTGTATTCTTCATGTGTTTTTAAATAATGCTGCATCATTGGTGTATATTCCGTCAATGTTCTGTATCTCCTTTTCTGTTTCAAAACACCTGTTGTTTTAATCTATTTTAAGTCTTGCATATTTTCCTGCAATTGCTTCCGCTACTTTCAATCCGTCCATGGCTGCTGACATAATACCGCCGGCATAACCGGCACCTTCTCCGCAAGGGTAAATGCCTGCAATATTACTTTCAAAGGATTCATCCCTTGTAATCCGCACCGGAGAGGAAGTTCGACTCTCCACGCCGGATAAAATGGCATCCTCCCTGTTATAGTCCGGAATGTATTTTGGAAAGAGCTCCATTCCTGCCTGAAAAGATGCTGCTAATTCTTTTGGAAAAATTTCCCTGAGATTTGCAAATGTATGTGCACCCTTTGTGGTACTTTCAAAAGCCCCATATCCTGTAGATATGCGATTCTCTTTAAAATCTCCGTAAAGTTGCTGCGGAATTGCTCCGTTTCCAATGCGATAGGCATTTTTTTCCAATTTCCGCTGAAACTCAATTCCAGCTAACGGTCCATCCCCTTCAAAATCATCCGGTCGAACCGATATGATAATGGCACTGTTGGCATTCTGCCCGGCTCTTGCATGATAGCTCATGCCATTGACTGCCAGCATACCTTCCTCCGAAGAAGCATTTACTACATAACCACCCGGACACATACAGAAAGAATATACCCCGCGGTGATTCTCAAGATTTGCGGTCAGCTTATAGGATGCAGCAGGCAGCAGGGCATTTTTATGTCCGTTATACTGGCATGCATCAATCATCGCCTGCGGATGCTCTACACGAAATCCCACCGCAAATGCTTTGGCTTCCATCATAAGTCCCGCTTCCTGTAACATTGGGAAAGTATCTCTGGCGGAATGTCCGATTGCCAGCACCAGAACGTCTGTTGCTACTTCCTTTTCTCCGTTAATCCGGATGGCTTCTACTTTATCTTTCTTCCCATTCAGCGTAATGTCTGTAAGCTGGCTGAAAAAGCAGTAAGTTCCACCCATTCTTTCAATTTCCAGCCGGATGTTTTTTACGACTGTTTTTAAAATATCAGTTCCGATATGAGGCTTATTTATATATAAAATTTCTTCCGGAGCGCCCATTTTCACAAAGATTTCTAACACTTCCCGGTTTCTTCCTGCCACATCTTTTACCAGCGTATTTAATTTCCCATCGGAAAAAGTACCTGCTCCGCCTTCGCCAAACTGTACATTCGTCTTTGGATTTAAGATGCCGTCCTTCCAGAACCGTTCTACTTCAGCAGTCCTCTCTTCCACACTGCTTCCACGCTCCAAAATAATTGGACAATAGCCATGCTTTGCCAGTTCATAGGCACAGAACATTCCTGCCGGACCGCTTCCTACAATAACCGGTCTGTAGGACAGCTGTTTCTCTCCGGCATCCCGGAAATGATAATGTATATCCTTTGCTTTACTGATATTGGAATTTTTATTCTTATGTAAAATCATACCTTCCTGCTTCAATTCCACATCCACTGTGTATACAAAGGAAAGTTCATTTTTTCTTCTTGCATCAATGGATTGCTTTCGAATCTGATAACAGATCAGATCCTTTTCATTTTTTAGATGAAGTGTTTTGATAATCTGTCTTCTTAACATCTCTTCCGAATGTTCAATCGGAAGCTTTAACTGATTTACTCGTATCATGATAACTCCCTTGCCACATGTATCCCGGCTACTGCGCCGCTGCTCCATGCCCATTGCAAATTATAACCACCGCAGATTCCGTCAATATCCACCATTTCTCCGGCAAAATAAAGTCCCGGACAAAGCTTTGACTCCATGGTTTCTGCATCTATTTCATCAGTGTCTACGCCACCGGCAGTCACCTGTGCCGTATCAAAGGTATTCCAGTCAGTAATATCCACCCGGAGTCCCTGCACCGTATCTATAAATCTCTCTAATTCTTCTGTCTGCAGCCGGTTCGCATATTTTGCAGCTTTTATATGTGACTCTTCTAATAATACCGGAATTAATTTTTCCGGGAAAAAGCCGATTAAGGCTTCCCCGATGTGTTTTTCATCTGCTTTCTTAAATCTTTCCTTGAAATAGGTTAAGCACTGTTCTTTCTCCCAGAATGGCACAAAATTAAGTGTCGCATAGACTTCTTTCTGTTCTGATAACGCTCTTGTGGCAACTCTTGAAAGCTGAAATACCGGAATGCCGGATATTCCATAATTCGTAAGCTGCAATTCTCCCTGTTCGCTGCATACATGCGTGCTTTCTATGTATAAATCGACCTTTACATCTGCACGAATTCCTGCAATATCAGCAAAAAATGACTGTTTTCCCTTCAATCCGATAAGCCCCGGTACTAAATCTATGATATGATGTCCCAGACTTTCAAGATATAGGAAACCGCTTCCGTCACTGCCACTTTTCTTTAAGGTCTTACCACCGGTTGCCATTATGCATTTTGTTGCATAAAAATCACCGCCCTTGGTATGAAAAGTGAAGCCCTTTGCGGTCTTTTCTATGCCTCTTATGCCACAGCCACAGACCACTCCAACGTTCTGTTTCTTTAATTCCATCAGCAACACATCCCTGATTGCAGTTGCCTGCTCGCTCTGAGGATAATATCCGCCGTTACGCTCCTTTGGATATATGCCAAGTTCTTTAAAGAACTGCAGTGTCTCTTCCAGTCCAAACTGCTCAAATACAGGTGCAACAAAAGCAGGGTTCTGTCCGTAATATTTGTCCACACCCTGCACTTTATTTGTATAATTACATTTACCGTTTCCGGTTGCTAAAATCTTCTTACCAGGTACTTCGTTGTGCTCTAAAATAAGAACTTGTGCACCGTTTCGTGCCGCCATAATGGCTGCCACCAATCCGGCAGCACCTCCACCGACTACAACGACACCTATGCGTTCTGTATGCTTACTCATGCCAGTTATTTACTCTTCTCTCTATTTCTTTTGGACTGCTATGCAATCAGACCTATTCAGCCTTTTAGATTGTATCATAACAGTCTGAAACAATCAACTTTTTAACTGGAATAGCTTTCTAAGAAACGGTATAAATCTTCCAGTGTATCAAAGGTTTTTCCATTGCTGATTTCTTTTTTCAATTCTTCCGGCAGTCCCTGATAAGCAATTCCAGTATACATGTATAAGGCATCCTCTTCGCCGAAATAGACATTCAGGTACCCGTCCTCTTCCCGGATAACAAATGCTTTTTTATTCTGAATGTTTGCACTTTCCACGCTATCCTCGAATTGCTCCGTCTCAGCTTCCTGAACTTCTATTATTTTTTCCTGTTCTTTTTCATTCAGTTTCAGATAATACTGTCTTCCACCAATCCATGCAGAGATAGATAATACCAGTGCTCCAAGGAAAAAAGTGCGCATACGTTTTGTGTTTTTCATATTCATCACCACAAACAGTATGCGCAGGTTTTTTCTTTTTATACAATTTTTTCAAGAATTCTATGTTTTGCCCTTTTATTGCATTTTTATAATAAATGTAATTTCTTGGCAATACGGACGAAAAGGTATCCCTTCGGGAATTTCTTTAATTCTTCCTCACTTAAGCCTTTTAATAATAAAAGCATTGCACCGTATACAACAGCTCCGATTACAATCGCAAGTATAGCTGCAATGGCATTTACCTTAATAACAGCAAAAATTCCTTTGTAAACGCCAAAGACTACGACACCCATAATGGCAGAAGCTGCCACCGGGATTAAGAAAGTTTTCACAACTTCCTGACGATAACCACTGTATTTCCGTAAAGACATTGCGTTAAAGAGGCACATAAAGAATGCAAATAAAGCATTCGAATATACCACTGCATAAATACCAAGATGTAAACCAAACATCATCACTAATAGTGCAATCAGATGCAGTCCCAATGCGATAGCCGCATTTTTAACAGGCTCTCTCATCCGGTTAATTCCTTGTAACAATCCATTGGATAATGTAGAAAGGGAATAGAATAAAATTGCCACTGCTCCCGTTGTCAACATGGTTGCTGCGGTAGTTCCTGTACTGCCATAAAGATGAAGCAGCTTTAATATCGGTCCTGACAGCACTGCAATTCCAATGGTACAAGGGAATGCAATCACCATAATAAAGCGGATTGCAATATTAATCTGGCTTCGTACGGACTCTCTGTCCTTTCTCGCATACGCACCGGTAAGATTTGGTACACAGGAAGCCGCCATCGCAGAAGCAATGGAAATCGGAATATTGATAATGGTCTTATATTTTCCGGAAAAGATTCCCCACCAGACATCAATATCATCCGGCTTATAGCCCTGTAGTTCCGCTACGTTCTTATAGATACCCTGATCTAAAATTGCACTGATATTATAAATTGTGGTACTTAAAAGTACCGGAACAATGGTCATAATCAGTACACGAAAGACATTCTGATAGGATTCTGTTTTGCTGCTGGTATCCCGGCGCATCTGTCGTTTAAAAATACGTTTGTATGCCAGAAACAACATTCCAAGGAATAAAAGTGCAAATACTGCTCCCATATTGGTACCCAGTGTTCCACCTGCAGCACCGTAAGCAGAGCCATACTTTTCTTTATTTCCAAGCACTGCTCCGATTCTTGCCCCATATCCATAGAGGATATAGGCAGCTGCAATACTGACAATCGCATTGACAATCTGTTCGATAATCTGTGAAATGGCACTCGGCATCATGGTACCAAGTCCCTGGAAAAATCCACGTAAGACTCCTAATACAGCAACTACCAGTATCGTCGGTGCCAGAACCTTCAATGCAAAAATACTAAGGGGCGTATTCAGCATGTTTGTGAAGAATGACGCACCAAAGAAAAGAATCAAACTTGCAGTAAGTCCGGTACCGGTTGCTAAAAGCAGGGCCCCTTTTACAATTCGATATGCATTTTTTCTTTGCCCCTTCGAGACACGGGCAGATACCAGCTTGGATACCGCCAATGGCAGGCTGTATGCAGAAATAATCAGCAGGATATTATAAATTTCAAAGGCTGCACTGTAATAACTGTTACCGGTATCTCCAATGATATTGGTCATCGGGATACGATAGAGCAGACCGATTATCCTGCTGACTATAGAGGCAATTGCAAGAATGGAACCCTGTACTAAAAAGTTGGAGTCACTCTTTTTTCCTGAACTCATAAATTTACCTCAAGTAATTTTCGAAATAATTATTTTGCGGAAGGTGGTGTAAACTCATCTTTTGTTGCATAGATATTCAATTTCTTCTCCATATCATTTAACAATACACATACCATGGTTTTACCCTGGTTTAATGTGATTTCATTTCCGGAAGCGTCATAGTATCTGGTTGGCTCGTTTTCGCTTGCTTTCTTCCATGTCACATCAATTACTTTACCGTTAGTAATATATTTTCCGGTTCCTTCACCGGTGCTCTCAACATCCAGATAACCGTGTGCATCATCTAACTTGGTATAATCGCAGTACTGAAGCAGAATGTTCTTAAAAGCAAGCTGTGTGCCTGTATTTTCATCCATATGCTCTTTTTTATACTGGAAACGATAGTATAAACCATCTTCACTGTTATATACAAACCAAGGATTGTTTATATAATATCCCGGCTGAACCACTGCTGCATCTGCTCCGTCTGTAAGTTCAATTTCTTTTTCATCATCTTCATTAAACTGATAATGTCCTGCATAATCGGAAGGCAGCTCGGTATCATAACCTTTTAATTCAATTCCGGCATCAATACCATCTGTGCTTACAAATGCATTGTGTGGAGCCTTTCTTGACTTGTCACGATAGAAAGTAGCAGAATCAATGGCACCCTCTAAACCGTTTAAGTCCTCAACTTTGCCACTCTCTAACAGCTCAGTTGCGTAAATTGCCTGTCCGTAATGAATATAAATTGCATCAAATTCCATTGCATAATATGCATAGTAGTGACGACAGCTTCTTACAGAACCAATCTTGTCTAATCCGGAGTAATCCTGGAAAATTGGCATCAGACGGGTAATTCCTCCTTCAGCAGGAGCTTCGTAAAGTACGTCTGCCTGCGACAGTCCATACTGTGGCAATGCATCATTGGTATTTCCAATCATGATTGCAACCGGTTTCTTCTTTGCTAAATCTGCATCAATCCATTCACCGGTCAGGTAACTTCTTGCCATACCATCTTTGCCGGTTTCGGTTTCGGTTTCCTCTGCTTCAGAAACGGTTTCTGTCGGTTCCGGAGCTTCCTCTTTTTTCTTACATCCAGCTAAAAGACTGGTTGCCATCAGTGTCATGCATAAAACAATACTTAATCTCTTTTTCATGATGTTCCTCCATTTTTATCTTAAAATATTTAAGCATTCTAAAATCTCGCGCTGCTTTCCTTCCATCACTGCAGCTTCCTGCTCTCCCATGTGGTCGTAACCAAACAGATGCAACATACTATGTACAATCAGAAATGCAAATTCTCTTTGCATGCTGTGACCATATTCCTCTGCCTGTTCCCTGACCTTGTCCACAGAAATAATAATATCCCCCAGCAGAATTTCCCCTGTATCCGGATTAAAGCAATCCTCCGTCTGATTCTCTATCTGGGAAAAATCTCCCGGTACATCATATTCTAACATTGGAAAGGATAAAACGTCCGTCGGGCGGTCTATCTCCCGGAACTCTTTATTAACCTTCCAGATACCTTCGTTATCTGTCAGCGTAAGGCTGATTTCTGCTTCAAAAGGGAAATGCTCATGTTCCATTGTAAACGATATTACATCTTTTGCAAGTGTTTCATAATCAAAATCGAAGGTAACCTCCGCTTCTTTCTCTATCGCAAGGCTCAAAATAAATCCGCTCCTTTCGTTAAAAACTCTCTGATTTTAATAAACTGGTTCATGCCAAGATTCGCTTTATCATATAATCCGGCAGCCGATTTTTCGTTTAATGTCTGATAAATAATAATATCATGATTCCAGCTGTTCTTCACGGTTTCCTTGTCCAAAAGTTCAAATTTGGTAACAATACTGTCCACAATATGTACGATTGCGGACTCTATGGAACTGATAGCATTTAATTCACCATTGTATTCGCTTAGAATCTTAACCACGTTTTTCGGGAAACAGTTAATCTCAGCAAGACGAACTCCATTTTCTACAAACGGTTCTCCCTCCAGCTTGCCAATCCGGTAGTAAAATCCTGCCGCAGCTACCGTTTTATCATCTGCCCCAAGCTCCTTTGCACATTCTTCTGCCACACTTGAAACTTTACGGGCATGTGCATAATCAATTTCCGAATAGTTTTTAATCTCCTGTACCAGCGGAAAATTTTCTGCAATAATTTCAGCTAAAGTACGTTCTTTTTCATGCTTCGTATAATAATACAGCCTGTCTGCAAAAAAGTACGAAAAAACTGCAGTCAGTATCATGCTGCATCCTGCGGATAAGTACTGATGATAATTGATTTCAAAGCTGCTGATGTAATAGAAGATACTCGGAACAGCAAACGACAATGCAACGGTCATGATGCATCCATAAATTTTATATTTTTTCTGGCTGATTACCATAAGCAGAATTCCGGAAAGTACCGTCAGCATAGTATATGCCGCATATTCATAAAAACTGCCGCTGGAACACATGCAAAGCAGTGTATTAAAATAAATTCCGCCTAAAATACCAATCAGCTCATTTCCGCCACAGGAAAGAATCATGACCGGAATCATGACCGGTGCCATATATGCCGGCATAAAAAAGAAACCCACATAACAGGCTGCTGCTGCAAGAAAGCAAAGAAACAGCTGATGAAAATCACTTTTTTCATTCCGGTTCAGATGCCCTCTGATACGTTCCATTTCAATCACTGCAATCAGCAATGGCAGATATAAAGCATTTATAAAAACAAGTACCAGTACACGGTCTATGGTAAACTTGCAGATTATTGCCAGAAAAACAGAATAAATCGCAACGGAAATAAGGATTCCCAGCATACGAATCATTCTTTTGGGTGAAAATCTATCTTCCTTCATTTTTCGTTACTCTTTTCGTTCTTTTATTTGCTTTTGATTCATAATCGTCATAGGCTTTTACAATCTTCTGTACCAAAGGATGTCTTACTACGTCAGCACTGGTCAATTTGCAGACGGATATCTCATCTACATTGCGAAGTACACGTAATGCCACATCCAGTCCCGACTTCGTTCCCGGAGCCAGATCCTTCTGGGTAGCATCTCCGGTCACCACAACCTTGGAGCCAAATCCAATACGTGTTAAAAACATCTTCATCTGTGCCGGTGTAGTATTCTGTGCCTCATCCAAGATAATAAATGCATTATCTAAGGTACGGCCTCTCATATAAGCCAATGGTGCGACCTCAATAAGCCCCTTTTCCATATTCCGCTGAAAGCTTTCTGCTCCCATAATCTGATACAGTGCATCATACAGCGGGCGAAGATACGGATCTACCTTGCTCTGTAAATCTCCCGGAAGAAATCCTAATTTCTCACCGGCTTCAATTGCAGGACGGGTTAAAATAATACGATTTACTTCTTCATTCTTAAATGCAGTAATTGCCATTGCCATGGCAAGATAAGTCTTTCCGGTTCCGGCAGGCCCGATTCCAAATACAATCATCTGCTTACGGATGGCATCCACATAAGCCTTCTGGCCTAAAGTCTTTGGTTTCACCGGTTTGCCGTTTATCGTATGGCAGATGCAGTCCTTATCGATTTCTACCAACGAGCCTTCTTTATGTTCTCCCAAAAGAGAAAGTGTATATGCAACCTTCTGCTCATCAATCATGTTTCCTCTCTCTGCCAGTTGTAAAAGTTCTGCAAACACTTTGCATGCACCCTCTACATTTGTGGTATCTCCAATGACTTTGATTCCTTCATTGCGGGGCACTACCGTAACATTTAAGGTCCGTTCAATCAATTTTATATTATGGTCAAATTGTCCAAAAATATTGCTGTCTCTTATACACATCTCCGAGCCCACGAGACAAGAGGCAATCTCG